>ERZ1027061.896-NODE-896-length-12675-cov-4.824326_pt1 | contig 12675 bp, 12 predicted proteins | sample MGYA00519283_ERZ1027061 | MGnify/ENA primary metagenome ERZ1027061 (study PRJEB26926, sample SAMN06164849) | human gut metagenome | biome: ENVO:00009003; feature: ENVO:2100002; material: ENVO:00002003 | host: Homo sapiens | place: USA | collected 2012 ... | reverse complement strand
CAGCGTCAGATGTGTATAAGAGACAGGGCCTACACCGTGGTGTGGGATCTGGGCGACGTTGGCATCGGGCTGATGACCATCTTCAATATGCTGGCGCTCGTTCCCCTTTCCGGCGAAGCGCTGACAGCCCTGAACGACTACGAAAAGCGCAAGAAAATAAAATAAGATCACAAAAACGGGCTGCTACACAAAGTTCTGTGCAACAGCCCGTTTTGTAATATGCTAAAACTTTCAGCTATGCTGCTTCAGGGCGCAGACAGCGATGCTCAAGGCGCTCCATGCGGCCTGATACATCAGCACCGTGGCGATGGAAAGCTGCCAGATGCTGCCCGCATAGGTCAGCAGCACCGACCCCGCCACCGAAAGCAGGTAGCGCAGAAGCTGCGTCCCGGCCCCGATCGGCGACCGGCGGAACGCCACGTAACGGTTGAGCCAGAAGCCCACGAAGAAGGTGAACGGAAAGACGAGAATCATCGCCGCGATGTGCGGGGAGACGACCACGAATCCCAGGTCGACGTAGCGGTGCGCCACGATGAAATTGTAAAAGAGGAAATAGCAGACGGGATCGAACAGGATGTAGGTCACACCGCCGCAGACCGCGTAACGGAACACCTGCCGGGGCAGGACCGCGGCGACGGGCCGGATGTAAAACCAGTCGATCGCCCGGATTATCAACTCCGCAAGGGCCATCAGCGGGCGGTGTAGGTCCACATGTCGGGGAAACGCCCGTCCTGCACGCGGATGAACTGCGCACAGGCTCCGGCATCGTCCGACGAGAAGGGCGAAACCATGAATTTCCCCCCGAAACGGTAAATCCGGCAACGGAGCGCCGACTCCTTGGCCTCGGTCTCCCGCACGGCGCGCCGGGCGTTCTCTTCAGTGCTGAAAACCCCCAGCACGACATAGTGGCGGCCCGAAAGCAACGCCGTCGGGGCGTCCTGCTCCTGCGCCGGATGCGTTTCGGCGATCTCCGGTTCCGGGGCTGCGTCGGGAACGGAAGCCCCCGAAGCCGCGCCTCCCGCCTGCGCAGCGGACACCCCGGCCACAGACCGTTCCGTCGGAGGAGCCTCGACCAAAGCATCGGGCGCTTCGACGGTCCCGAAGCTGTCGGACGCAGCGGGAATCTCCGTCACGGCCGCCGCTTCCGGCGCCTCCGGATAGAGCAGCAGGAACTCCCGCCCGCCATAGACCGCCGCAATCCCGATTGCCGCGATGCCGACCCACAGCGGCCAGTCGAAACGACGCTGCACACGAACTCGCACGGGTTCGCGCCCCTGCGGATTCAGCCGGAGGTCGAACGCCTCGTCGGGGATAAAATTCTTGAATTTCAGCTCTCCGACGCCCTCGACGGTCAGCAGGTCGACCCGGTGCACCCGGGCGATCCAGCGGTCGTAAACGGCCTGCGCCTCGGCTTCGGGATTTTCGTATCCGCCGGCCTCACGCATGACGCGGGCAATCTCGTCGACCAGCGACACGCCCCGCTGCTGCGAGGTGAAGGCCACCGTGCGGCTCGGCGGCAGTACGGTTCGCCGGTTGAGCCGCCTGGCTCCCTGCCGCTCGGTGTAGAGCGAGCCTACGCCGGGCAGAAAAATCTCCCCGCCGCCGGCCAGCAGGTTGCCGACAAGCCTGCCGATCTGCTCTTCCATCGGGTTCGCGTTCATTTTTTCTTCTTTTTAGGCGTTGCGGCCGGGGCTTTCGGCACCGGGGCCGGAACCGTTCCGGGCCGGGTCGCGCCCCGCCAGATCATATAGATTCCCAGCAGGATGAAGGGAATGCTGAGCCACTGGCCCATGTCCAAAGCCCAGCCCACTTCGAAAGGCTCCTGCTCGGTTTTGATGTACTCGATGAAAAAGCGCGTGAGGAACGTACCGATCAGGCCGATTCCGAACAGAATGCCCGGACGGCGGCGCGCAATGTCCCTCCTGTAATAGAGCCAGCAAAGGATGCCGAAAGTCGCCAGGTAGCAGAGCGCCTCGTAAATCTGCGTCGGGTGCACCGCCGCAGGGGCGAACTCGGCCACCCACTTGTGCGAACGGACGAACTCGAAGCCCCACGGCAGGGTCGTCGCCTGGCCGAAAATCTCCGAGTTGAACAGGTTGCCCAACCGCACGATCGCACCGCCGATGCCCACCGGAATCATAATGCGGTCCAGCGACCAGATATAAGGCAGTTTGTTGCGGCGCGAGAAGAGCCACAACCCGATCAGCAGGCCTATGGCCGCGCCGTGGCTGGCCATTCCTCCGTCGCGAAATCCCGTGATGATGGTCCACGGCTTCGAAAGGTATTCCATCGTGTCGTAGAACAGACAGTGGCCGAGCCGCGCGCCGAGGATCGTGGCGAGTGTTCCGTAAATGAAAATCGACTCCGAGACCTTTGCGGGAAGTCCTTCGCGATTGACGAAGTTATCGAAGAATTTCGCGCCGATCAGAATGGCCAGCGCCCACATCAGCCCATAATAACGGATGTCGAGCGACCCGATGCTGAACAGCACCGGATCGAAATTCCAGACAACGGAAAGAGGTTGTAGAATCATTTATTTAAGTTGTTTCTTTATTATTCAGCCCCGATTCCTTTTCGGGCGGTCACAGTCGCCGCCTCCGGCGTCGCATTCGAATCTGCCACCCCACCCCTCTTTCGGGGAGGGAGACGGCGTACGCCCCGCGCCTCTCGTCCGAAAGCCGTCTCTCAAACGACCCACGTAAAGGACTTGTCGCGACGCAACCGGAATTCAGACCGAAATGCTAACGGATCTTACTCCGGATTTCGTACATTCTATTTCATCTCCTGCAAATTCACCTTCTTCAGCGTGAAGGAGAACGTGCTGCCCACGCCGAGTTCGCTGCGGACCGTGATCCGTTCGCCGTGCGCTTCGACGATATGTTTGACGATGGCCAGCCCGAGTCCCGTGCCGCCCTGCTCCCGCGACCGCCCCTTGTCCGTACGGTAGAAGCGTTCGAACACACGCGGCAGGTCCTCCTTGGCAATACCCGAACCGTTATCCTCCACCTCGATCAGAATTTTATCCAGCATGTCGCGGAAACGGATGCGGGTCTGCCCGCCCTCCTTGCCGTAGCGGATCGAGTTGATGATCAGGTTGACGAACACCTGCCCGATGTAGTGTTTGTCAGCCAGCACCCAGAAGGGCGAAGGCAGGTTGTCGGTCCCCTTGACCGAAATCCGGATCTCCTTCCTGTCGGCCTCCATCTCGGCCTGCTCGGCGATCTCCTTGGCCAGCGCCACCACGTCGAATCGCTCCAGATTGAGCTTGTTCATGCTGCTTTCGAGTTTCGAAATGGTGTCGAGGTCGTTGACGATGTTGATCAGACGGTCGATGCTCTTCTCGGCGCGTTCGAGGTATTTGCGGTTGATCAGTTCGTCCTCCAGCCCTCCGTCCAGCAGCGTCGAAATATATCCCTGGATATTGAATATCGGGGTTTTCAGTTCGTGGGCCACGTTGCCCAGATATTGCTTGCGGAAGCACTCGGCCTCTTTCAGCCGGGCGATCTCCCGGTCGTTGGTGTCGGCCCAGGCCGTCAGCTCCTCGCCGATGTTCTCGACGCGCTTGTCCTTCAGTTCCGAGAAGATCTCATTGGTGTGCACGTCGCGCGAAAGCACGATCGAATAGATCGGCTTGAGCTTGTAAGCCACGTACTTGCGGATGATGAACAGCGCCGCGAGCGCCACCACGACGAACACCCCGACCGACGTGCAGAGCGTGATCCACCATTCGATATGCTGTATAACCATACCCACGGCGACGATCGCCGTGGCGAGCAGGGCGATCCACAGCGACGCGCCCTCCTTTGTCTTGATGTGTACCATAGGCTTACTTCATGTAGTTTTGCATCAGCCGGGCGATGTATTTGCCGACGATGTCGAATTCGAGGTTCACGACCGAACCGACTTCGATGCGGCAAAAATTCGTGTGCTCGAAGGTGTAGGGAATGATCGCCACCCGGAAACTGCTCTCTTTCGAGTCGCAGACCGTGAGGCTCACGCCGTTGACCGTCACCGAACCTTTCTCGACCGTGCAAAGTCCGGCGCCCTGCGGCTCGTACTCGAAGGTGAAGTACCAGCTTCCGTCGGCATCCTCCTTCGCCGTGCAGACCGCCGTCTGGTCGACGTGCCCCTGCACGATGTGCCCGTCGAGCAGGGCATCGGGTTTCATCGACCGTTCGAGGTTGACCAGATCGCCTTCGCGCAGCAACCCGAGGTTGCTCCTGTCGAGCGTCTCCTTCATGGCCGTCACGGTGTAGGTGTCCTCCGTGATGTCCACAACTGTCAAACATACGCCGTTATGTGCTATGCTCTGGTCGATTTTCAACTCCTTGCAGAAATCCGCCCGGAGCGTGAAATCCTTGTTCTGACGGTCCGTGCGGATCGAAACCACTTCCGCCGTACGTTCCACGATGCCTGAAAACATACTCTTCAACTGTTTATGATCAATTTTCCCTTCACTTTGTAGACCGAGACTATATCGTTGACGTTCAAAACGATGTCATCGTAATTCTCCCGATCCCCGGCCACCAGGCGGACTTTGCCCTCCTCGTCGGCGGCCCGAACTATCCGCAAAGTTACAATTTTTCGGCAGACTATCACATATTCACCCCCGGGAATAATTGCATCGCGGTCCACGGCTTTCAGCAGCACGACCGTTCCGGGCGGCACGATGTTTCCCATCGCACGCCCCGTATAGCACATCGCCAGGTCGCACGCCCCCACCGGAGGCACGACGAGGTTGCTCTCGGCGTCGAGATGCTCCAGATGTGCGATGCCCTGTTCGACATCCACATTATAATAAGGTATCTGCGCGCCGCGTATCCGCTCCTCGGAGAACATCTGCCCCTCCCCCGTCAGCAGCCAGAGTTTGTCGACCTGGGGGAATTTGCTGACGATACGGTCGGCGACGTCCAGCGAAATGCCGTTGTTGCCCCGCTTTATCTGATAGAGGTTTTCGCCGCGCGCCAGGCCGATATATAGCGCAAAATAGTTGGTCGACATATTCGCCCACTTGATTACGGCCTCGATTCTTTGCCAATTATTCTGCTTTTCTCGCATTTTTTTTTCGAATATTAAAAAAATTTTTGCATCTTTGCACACCCGGTCCCGTAGTTCAATGGATAGAATATAAGATTCCGGTTCTTACGATATGGGTTCGATTCCCGTCGGGACTACCAGGCACAGGTGCGCAACAAGCGCACTTGTGCTTTTTTTTATCGTATCTGGGCGAATGCAAAGTCGGGCGTCACTTAATTTATTCAACAAAAATAGTAACAAATTTCGATCATACAACAAAAAATAGCATATTTAATCGTCCGAATGCCACTTTTAGACACGCCTGCCCGTAATACGATAAAAGGAATCCGCACTCCCGGTGCGAACTCCTCTTATACAATAAATGTGCGATTTATAAAATCAGACTTCAAAAAGAGAGGCGCACGCCCAGTCTCAAGGTCAGCGTCAGAGGTGAATCCGTACGCGACGTACGCAATCCGGTTTCGGTGAAGTAATACGATCCTTCAGGCTCGAAATAAAGCCCCACCATACCGCCTACACGGTATTGCGCCCCCACGGCTGCAAGCGCCGACCACTGCACGCCCGGTTCGTCGACGGTCTCGGAGCCGAGCCGGGCCGAAACGCATTTCTCGACCATGCCGCCCGCACCCATATATAACGAGAAGCGGCCGCGCTCGAGGAACTGCCAGTTGAAGCGGAGGGGAACCCCTATGAAATGGAGTTTTTGCGCCACGTCGTCCGAGGTGTACTGCATCCTCACGTCCGAACGCAGCAGGGTGTAGTTCACGCCGCTTTCCAGCGACAGTCCGTGGGCGAACTCCTTGCGCACGGCGATGCCGAAGCTCAACGGCTGGTGGTGGCGGAACGAACTCTCGCCGTATCCGCTGCTGCGCAGGGGCGCCAGGCTGTTGCCGTTGCCGATCACCGACGAAGCATCGTTCTTTATCGAGGTGTTGAGCATCCGGGGAGCCAGACCTTCGCTGTTTCCGCCCGCCACGCCGCCGCCGGCAAACAGGGAGAACGACGCCTTTTTATGCGGTTTGGTGTAGGCTACGAACGGCTCGTCGGAGAACCCCGCACGACCGGCCGCGCCGGCCGCCGACCGCGTTGCGGGCCGCCCGGAAGCCTGCTTCGAAACCCTTTCGCCGGAAGCCTCCGCCTTCGCAGTATCTCCAGATGACGCCTTCGCGACTTCACCGGACGACGCCTTCGCCGCCTCTCCGGAAACTTCCGCCGCCGCGACCTCTCCGGCCCGGACCGCAGGCTCACCGTCCGTCCGGAGATCTTTCAGGGCCGCCGTCTGCGCAGGCTGCCCTGCGGCCGCAGCGAGGAGCGACCGCCGCCCCGCGGAGGACACCTCCCCGGCAACCTGCTCCCGGGGCAGCCCCACCGCCTTTGCAAGGGCGTCCCGTACGGTTTCCGGCTCCGCGGGCTGCGGTATGGCAACCGCGGTTGCTCCGTCTTCCGCCACCGATGCGATAACAGTCCCATCATTTTCCAACGCCTTGTCCGGCCGGAGCAGAAATTCACCCGCAACAGCCAAGATCAGCACGGCAGCGGCTGCGGCGGCAATCCGCGGCCGGTAGATCCGCCATACGGACCCGCGGGGTTTTGTCCCGGAAACCTCCGGCCCCGGAGCCGCACCGCCCAACTCGCGCTGCAAACGCTCCCATCCCCCCGCCGGAGGCGGGAGTTCGGCGTCGCGAAGCGCGTTCCGCATGGCTTTGATCCAATCCTTGTCTTGTTTCATAGTTCTATGTGAGTCCGGCAGCGCCGGATGATCCACCTTTTTCTGATATTCCGGAGCTGCATCCTCTCGATTTCAATGCGTCTCCAAATAAGCCCTGATCCTGCGGGCCAGCATGGCCCGGGCGCGAAACAACTGCGAAGAGGAGCTTTTCTCGTTGATTCCCAGCATCCGGGCGATGTCGCGGTGGGAATACTCCTCGATGCAGTAGAGGTTGAACACCGCCCGGTAACCCTCGGGCAGCTCGCCGATGAACCGCATCAGCACCTCGCGCGGAACGCGGGCCATCTCCGCCACGTCCGGTTCCGCCACCTCCGCCGCAGCCTTTCCCTCGTCGAGCGTCACGCTTCCCAGCTTGCTGCGGCTGCGTATCCACTCCAGCGCCACGTTGACCGTGATCCGCTCGATCCAGGCGCGCAGCGAGCCGGTTCCCCGGTAGGTGAAACGGTCGAACGCCCCGTAGATCTTCAGGAAAGCGTCGTGGAGCAGGTCTTCGGCCGTCGCGCGGTCTCCGGCGTAACGCATGCAAATCGACAACAGACGGCCTGCATAGCGGTCGTACAGCTCCTTGCGGGCCATATCGTCCCCCTTCCTGCACCCTTCGGCCAGTATCTGTTCCTCCATTTGCATTACTCAATACACTCTATAAATGCCGCGGAAGGCAAAAGACTGCATGGGTGAAAAAAATTTATTTCGCATGCAGTATTCGGCCCTGCCGGACGTTTTAAGAGCGAAAGGTAACATAAAATATGGATATTATGAAAAAATTCGGTTTATTCCTCATCGCAGCTATAGCTGTCACCGCTTTTACCTCCTGCAACGACGACGACGGCGGCGAACCGCTCCGTACGCTCATCACCACCGTCCGCACGCTCGACGGCGGAGACTACTATTTCCAGCGCGACAACGGGGAGACGCTCTACCCCGGCAACAAGTCCTGCGTTCCGGGCTACAAGCCCGATCCCGACAAAACGCAGCGGGTCATCATCTGGTTCACATTGCAGAACGGCATTGCCGATTACGATTACAACATCGACCTCTATTTCGTGGAAAACATCTACACCGGCACTTCGGAGGTCGTGACCGACGCGGCTCGGCTCGAAGAGCTGGGCAGCGCCAAAACGGGCTTCCAGGGCAATACGTTCAACCTCACGAAAGAGTGGCTGACCTTCTATGCGCTCTACCCCGTATCGGACAATTCGAAACACACGTTCACGGTGATCGTCAACGAGGTGAAAGACGAAGGCGAAAAGGGTGACGGAGGCGCCGAACAGTCCGAAGCGGCCGAAACGGATTACCTGCAACTGGAGTTGCGCCACAACCCCGGCGGCGACACGCAGGGCGATACCGACGGCTATTACGTTTCGTTCGACCTCACGCCGCTCGCCGAACGGCTCGAAGGCAAGAAGGGCGTCGTCCTGCATATCGAGACCAACAAAAACGGTCCCCAGGAGATCAAACTCGACCTGCTGCAGAAGAAGTAGCCACTCCCTCACGGCAGCTGCTCCGGTCCGCCACTCTGCGGACCGGATTTTTTGCGTCCTGCCGCAGCGCCCCGCAGAGGCGCGTGTGGTCGGAAGATTCGTTCTCCGGAACCTCGACTCCGTTTTCAGGCGGCAGCTCCCGGGGGTCCGCCCGCAACTGCGTTGCGGGCAGGCCTCCCCCGGGCGAAGCGAGCCGGCCCTTCCCGGGCCATGCCCCGGATCGCGCTCCAACACCAGCCGTGCGTTCCCACACCGGCCGTGCGCCCCGAACCGGCCTCCGGCCCGCCTCCCGGCGCATTGTTTTTTCGCCCCGAGGGCGCAGATTTGCCGAAAATCGCTATCTTTGCATCATGTCAATCGTACGCAACACGGAGAGCGATCTCGAATTCGAGAACAAAATCCGCCCGCAGGAGCTGGAAACCTTCTCCGGGCAGGACAAGATCGTCGAAAACCTCCATATCTTCATCAAGGCGGCGCTCATGCGCGGCGACTCGCTCGACCACGTCCTGCTGCACGGCCCCCCGGGACTGGGCAAGACGACCCTCGCGAACATCATCGCCAACGAAATGGGGGCGCAGCTGCGCGTCACGTCGGGGCCGGTGCTCGACAAGCCGGGCGACCTGGCGGGCCTGCTGACCAACCTCAATCCGGGCGACGTGCTTTTCATCGACGAGATCCACCGCCTCAGCCCGATCGTCGAGGAGTATCTCTACTCGGCGATGGAGGACTATAAAATCGACATCGTGCTGGACAAAGGCCCCTCGGCCCGCTCGATCCAGATCGAGCTGGCGCCCTTCACGCTCATCGGCGCCACAACGCGCAGCGGCCTGCTGACTTCGCCCCTCAGGGCGCGTTTCGGCATCCAGTGCCACCTCGAATACTACGACGCCCCGGTGCTTGCGGGCATCGTGCGACGCTCGGCGCGCATCCTCGACGTCTCGATCGACGACGACGCGGCCCACGAAGTGGCCCTGCGTTCGCGCGGCACGCCGCGTATCGCCAACGCCCTGCTGCGCCGCGTGCGCGACTTCGCGATGGTCAAGGGCGAAGGGCACATCGACCTGGAAATCACGCGCATCGCCCTCGCGGCGCTGAACATCGACTCGCGCGGACTGGACCAGATGGACAACAAGATTCTCGGAACGATCATCGAGAAATTCAACGGCGGTCCCGTGGGTCTGAACACCGTGGCCACGGCCGTGGGCGAAGAGGCCGGGACGATCGAGGAGGTCTACGAGCCGTTCCTGATCAAGGAGGGCTTCCTCCAACGCACGCCCCGCGGCCGCGAGGCGACGCCGCTGGCCTACCAGCACCTCGGATTCACCCACCCGCGCGACGGAGAGGCTTCGCTCTTCTGACCGCGGGGAGTTGCCGACACGCCCGGAACACCTCGGCCGTCACTATGACAAACGCTCCATCCGCAATTTCGGCGTGCATTTCGGCATCGGCTGCGAATACCGCATCTCCTACCGCGTCGGCGTCGGCGTCAGTTACACCTTCTACGCCGACTCCCGGGCATCCAAAGCTCCACCCGCACCCGGTCGGGCATCAACAGCGGCCGGCGGTTTTATTTCTAAAAAAATTTCCGAAAATTCTAAAATTTGTTAAGATCGGAGCAGTTTTTGTGTTATATTTGCCGTTAGAGGTTAACAGGTTACTAACGGAAAATGAGAGAGATGAACACAAAAACGCAACTCGACGACGCGGCGCTGCGCTACCACAGCGAAGGCCACCCCGGTAAGATCGGGATCGTCCCGACCAAACCCTATCATACGCAGTACGATCTGTCGCTGGCCTACTCGCCCGGCGTGGCGGCTCCGTCGCTGGCCATCGCCGAAGAGCCGGACGACGTTTACAAATACACGGGCAAGGGCAACCTCGTGGCCGTGATCTCGAACGGCACGGCCGTCCTCGGACTGGGCAACATCGGCCCCCTGGCGGCCAAGCCCGTCATGGAGGGCAAAAGCATGCTCTTCAAGACCTATGCAGGCATCGACGCCTTCGACATCGAGGTCGACACGACCGATCCCGAGGAGTTCATCCGCACGGTGAAAGCCATCGCTCCCACCTTCGGAGGCATCAACCTCGAAGACATCAAGGCCCCGGAGTGTTTCGAGATCGAGACCCGCCTGCGCGAGGAGCTGGACATTCCCCTGATGCACGACGACCAGCACGGCACGGCGATCATCTCCTCGGCGGCGCTTCTGAACGGCGCGAAGATCGCCGGCAAGGAGCTGGACAAAATGCGCGTCGTGGTCAACGGCGCCGGAGCCGCCGCCATCGCCTGCGCGCGCCTGTTCGTGGAGCTCGGCATCCGCCGCGAGAACACGGTGCTTTGCGACAGCCATGGAGCGGTCACGGTCTACCGCGAGGACATCAACCCGATGAAGCGCGAATTCGCCACCACGCGGCGCATCACGACGCTGGCCGAGGCGCTGCACGACGCCGACGTGTTCCTGGGCGTCTCGAAGGCCGACACGCTGACGCCCGAGATGCTGCGCACGATGTCCGGCAACCCGATCGTCATGGCCCTCGCCAACCCCGATCCCGAAATCGCCTACGATACCGCGATGCTCTCGCGCCCCGACATCATCTTCGCCACGGGCCGTTCGGACTACCCGAACCAGGTCAACAACGTGTTGGGGTTCCCCTACATCTTCCGGGGTGCGCTCGACGTGCGGGCCACGAAGATCAACGAGGAGATGAAACTCGCCGCGGCGCATGCGCTGGCCGAACTGACCCGCCAGCCGGTTCCGACCATGGTCCTGCGCGCCTACGGGGTCGAGAAGCTCGAATTCGGGCGCACCTACCTGATCCCCAAGCCGCTCGATCCGCGCCTGCTGTGCACCGTCGCCCCCGCCGTTGCGAAGGCCGCCGTCGAATCGGGCGTCGCCAAACAACCGATCGCAGACTGGGACGCCTATGCCGAGAGTCTGCGGAAACGCTATCAGGAATAAGCAAAATCCGGTCGAATGATTCGACCGGATTTTTTTGTATCGACCGCACACCCGACCCTCTCTGTACCGAAAGCGCCGGAACCAGCTCTAAAACAACGCCGCGAAGGCATCCATCGTCATCGGCCGCACCTCGCAGTCGCCGATCCCGACCGGCAGGACGATCCGCAGCATGCCGTCTTCGTTTTTCTTGTCCTTGCCGACCTCTTTCAGCAGGCGTTTCACCTCCACGGGCGGCGTCAGGTCGAAGCCCAGCGCCGTCAGCACATTCACGATCCGGTCGCAGTCGGCCTGCGTCAGCGCACCCAGCTTCACCGCCGCCCCGGCGATCAGCGCCGTTCCCACCGCCACGGCCTCGCCGTGGTTCATGCGGTTGGAGGCCTTCTCGATGGCATGCGCCAGCGTGTGCCCGAGGTTCAGCTTGCGGCGGTCGCCCGACTCGCGTTCGTCGCACTCGACGATGTCGGCCTTGACGCGGATCGCCGCCGAAACGGCGTCCGACAACAGATCGGTATCCGTGCGCAGCGCCTCGAAGGTCGTCCGCTCGATGCGTCCGAACAGATCGGCGTCGGCGATGATCGCCGCCTTGACCACCTCGGCCAGCCCGGCCCGGAACTCCCGCTCGGGCAGCGTGCGCAGCAGCGCGGGGTCGCAGATGACGAACTGCGGCTGCGTGAAGGTCCCGGCCATGTTCTTGTAGCCGTCGACGTTCACGCCGTTCTTGCCGCCCACCGAAGCGTCGACCTGCCCCAGCAGCGTCGTCGAGACGAATCCGAATTTCACGCCGCGCATGTAGGTCGATGCGGCGAATCCCGCCACGTCGGTGACGATGCCGCCCCCGACCGCCAGCACGAAGGTCGAACGGTCCACGCCCAGCTCGATGAAACGGCGGTAGATCATCTCGACGGTCTGCATCGTCTTGACGCTCTCGCCCAGGCCGATCAGCACGGTGTCGTACTGCGCCAGCACCGAATGGTACAGCCGGTCGATCGTGGAGTCGGAGACCACCACCACGCGCCCTTCGGGGAGCACCCCGGAGAGAATGTCGGCCAGCGGGCCTATGAAAATTTCGCTCTGTTGGCGAACGTTGAAGGCAGGTTTCATTATTTAACTTTTTTAAGAATTTTGAGAAACAAGCAAATTTAGTATAATTTCCCGAGAATTTGTTACCTTTGCAGCACAAAATATACTTTTATGCAAAAACTGCGCAATATTGCGATTATTGCCCACGTCGACCACGGCAAGACGACGCTCGTCGACAAAATGATTCTGGCGGGGCACATCCTCCGCGACAACGCCAAGCCGGCCGGCGAACTCATACTGGACAACAACGACCTGGAACGCGAACGCGGCATCACGATCCTCTCGAAAAACGTTTCGGTCATCTACAAGGACTACAAAATCAACATCATCGACACCCCGGGCCACGCCGACTTCGGCGGCGAGGTCGAGCGCGTGCTGAACATGTGCGACG
>ERZ1027061.895-NODE-895-length-12684-cov-5.430042_pt1 | contig 12684 bp, 9 predicted proteins | sample MGYA00519283_ERZ1027061 | MGnify/ENA primary metagenome ERZ1027061 (study PRJEB26926, sample SAMN06164849) | human gut metagenome | biome: ENVO:00009003; feature: ENVO:2100002; material: ENVO:00002003 | host: Homo sapiens | place: USA | collected 2012 ... | reverse complement strand
GTATTTATCGCCATAGGCACAAGCCCAATCACAGATTTTCTCGGTGACATCGTGGAACTTGATGACGCTGGTTACGTTGTAGCGGGCGAGACCGGACGGACCAGCACACAGGGAATATTTGCTGCGGGCGATGTGAGGACCAAGGCGGTTCGTCAGGTGGCGACAGCCGTTGGAGATGGTGCAGCAGTTATCCATTATGTTGAGGAATACCTGAATGGGTTAAAAAATAAGAATAATTGAAACAGCTGATCAGCATATATGATTGACGATATAGAAATATACTCATAAAAAATAAATAGAATAATTGGGAAGTAATTGGCATGGAGATAAAGCATGGAATGTAAAGGCATACCTGTTTTCTCCCTGCCAAAAAAAATAAAACCAATTCATAGTAATTCTATAGGTAAAATATAACAATGAACAGGAGGCGGAAAAATGTTAATATCATCAAAGGGACAATATGCATTGAGACTCATGGTAGATATATCGATAAACAGTGGCAGCACGGTTACTGTCAAAGCCGTAGCCAGAAGATGTGGATTGTCTGACAAATATCTTGAGCAGGTTACATCTTCTCTGCTAAAGGCAGGATATTTAAGGAGCGTGAGAGGCCCGAGGGGCGGATACCGTCTGAACATGCCAGCGGAGGAGATCACGGTTGGGATGGTGCTAAGGGCGATTGAGGGCAGGATATCACCGATCGATAACCGAGTTGATGAGGATGGCGACACCAACATGGTTATGAACGATGTCATCGGAGAGGTGTGGGATGACCTTGAATCTGCCATCAACAATGTGCTTGATAACAAAACCATCGCCGATCTTACACGGGAGTACAGTGACCGAATCGGATACATGTACTCAATATAAATCAGGGACGGAGGGGACAGGTACCTCCGTCCCCTTTTGGAGCAAAAAGGCTTTAATTTTTGTGAAAACCTCAAAAGGGGTCAGGTACCTCCGTCCCCCGAAGGGGCAATAAGATTTCAGTTGAAAAAAAACTTATTTTGTATATAGTTGTAGTGGGATATATATCATAGTAGGAGAATAAGAAATGTTAACACAGTTTTCGAGAACAGAGCTGCTATTTGGCAAGGAAGCCATGGACAAGCTGGCAGGCTCTAAGGTAGCAGTATTTGGAATAGGCGGAGTTGGCGGCTATGTATGCGAGGCGCTGGTCAGAAGCGGAGTCGGAGCATTTGACCTGATAGATGACGACAAGGTGTGTCTGACCAATCTCAACAGACAGATCATAGCGACAAGGAGCACAGTTGGAAAGTATAAGACCGATGTTATGAGGGACAGGATGCTTGACATCAATCCAAATGTGGAGGTTGAGGTACACAAATGTTTCTTCCTTCCGGAAAATGCGGATGACTTCCCTTGGGACAGCTACGACTACGTAGTCGACGCGGTGGACACCGTGACAGCCAAGATCGCTCTTGTCATGAAGTGCAAGGAGAAGAATATCCCGATCATCAGCAGCATGGGTGCGGGAAACAAGCTTGACGGAAGCCAGTTCAAGGTTGCAGATATATACAAGACAAAAGTGTGCCCGCTCGCGAAGGTTATGAGAAGAGAGCTGAAGAAGAGGGGCGTCAAGAAGCTCAAGGTCGTATACTCTGAAGAGATTCCGACAAGGCCGATCGAAGATATGGCGATAAGCTGCAGAGACAACTGCATTTGTCCGCCGGGAGCAGAACACAAATGTACAGAGCGCAGAGACATCCCAGGCAGCGTGGCATTTGTGCCATCAGTCGCAGGGCTTATCATAGCCGGTGAGGTTGCAAAGGATCTCATCAGGGTGTAATAAAAAAGGACGCTGAGAAATCAGCGTCTTCTCCATAAAAATACCAGAGTTCCAAGCAGAACAGCACCACCATAGATGAATGGTGCATTTTTGTCGCTGTTTATAGTTCTTTCTGTATAAGATGCGGATGGATTATTCGGGTTGTAATATATTGCGATGGACGACATGGAGTTGTAATTTGTTAGACCGCGGACGGAGAGAAAACCATTGTGCAATACTCCGGATTGGTCGCGGTATTCATAGTTGATATGGGTTCTTTTACTGACTCTTCTGACAGATGTGATATCGGCGGACGTTCTGGTATAGTCCCGCTCGATACGGCATGCCTTACCCCGTATGGAAAGACCGATGATCACAGCTATGATGAATGATGCTATTGGAATAATGTAAGTCGTATAAGGTAATAGTCTGAAAAAAATACTGATAGAATCCCCTGATGTTAAAATCATGATATACCCCCTGAAATTGTTGTTTCCCCAAAATGTCAGACATGAGATCCCTATTTACATGCCGGACTTGTATGTGTAGATTATAATATAAAGTGGACAGGTTGAGAATCCATTAATTTAAGCGGATAAGTCTGTTAATATAGCAAAATTCAGGTGAATAGATATATTACTGTTTGCTCTGCCGGTGGTCTTTTGAGCGATATTCTGTGCGGTCATAAGCTCAGTCATATCCGCATTTGCCAGAAGTGATAACATGGCGATAATAGGCCAATAATATAATAGAGAATATACAAAAGGAAGATGAACGAGATGGATAATAAAGAAGAAAAGAAGATTATAAGACAGGAGTTTCTGACAGGTGAGAGAGCTCTTTTCATGGGAAAAAATCTCGATATATATGACACGATATTTGATGACGGCGAGTCACCGCTGAAGGAAAGCCGCGATATAAATCTGTACGGCAGCATGTTCAAATGGAAGTATCCGCTGTGGTACAGCAAGAACATTGTTGCGGAAGATTGCCACTGGTTTGAGATGGCGAGAGCCGGAGTCTGGTACACTGATAATATCGCAGTGAGACGGGCACTCATCCAGGCGCCAAAAAACTTCCGCAGATGTAAAGACCTGGAGCTTACAGATGTGACATTCACCCATGCTGAGGAGACACTGTGGAGCTGCGATGACGTGACCATAGATCATGTGACAGCAAAGGGCGACTATTTTGCCATGAACAGCAATAATATGAAGATAGATGATCTAAAGCTTGACGGCAACTATTCATTTGACGGATGTAAGAATGTGGAGGTAAGAAATTCCAATCTGCTTTCAAAGGATGCATTCTGGAATACCGAGAACGTGACCGTATATGATTCATTCATATCGGGTGAGTATCTTGGCTGGAACGCAAAGAACCTCACCCTGATAAACTGCACCATCGAGAGCCTTCAGGGCATGTGCTACATCAACAACCTTGTGATGAAGAACTGCAAGCTCATCAACACAACACTTGCGTTTGAATATTCAACAGTGGATGCCGACATCTGCAGCAAGATAGACAGTGTCATGAACCCGACATCAGGAACCATCAAAGCCAAGCACATCGACAACCTGATAATAGAAAAAGACAAGGTAGATCCGTCAAAGACAAAAATAATAGTACAGGACTAAATTAAAGCACAGAGATTCACGGCAAAACATCAGCCCTACGTGTGACAACATATGATAATATAAATAAGAGAAATATAATAATTTTTACGTAGAATGATGATAAACACATGGTGGCATATCATAACGTAAATGAGATTCCGCGGCTGCTGTGGTGAAACGAGTTGGCACATATAGAGTGCTCAATCGGTAGTGAAGTCGACTGAGCCTTGCTGCTTCTTGCCGGAGCGGCGCAAGCAATGCCCTTATCGCTTGCAGAGCGCAGTGCAGATAGAAGCAAAGCAAGGCGAGGGAAGACGAACGTGATGGAGCACTCTATATGTGCCAGCCGTTTGCCACAGCAGCCGCGGAATCTCTCCATGAAGTGGAGGGACAAACATGAAGTTTGATTTTGACAAGGTTATAGACAGACGCGGCACAGGCTCCCTGAAATGGGATGTGCCGGAAAATGAACTGCCAATGTGGGTGGCAGACATGGACTTTCAGACGGCTCCGTGTATCAGGGAGGCACTGTCAGCCCGGGTGGAGCACGGAATATTCGGATATTCCATCATCCCGGACGAGTGGGCAGATGCCTACGTGAACTGGTGGGGCAACAGACACGGATTTGCGATAGATAGGGACTGGCTGGTGTTCTGCTCCGGAGTCATCCCAGCCATATCAACGGCGGTGAGAAAGCTTACCACACCTGCAGAGAATGTGGTGGTGCAGACCCCTGTCTACAATATTTTCTTCAATTCTATATACAACAATGGGCGAAATATATTGGAAAGCCCTCTGAAATATGACGGCGAGGGATATGCCATGGACTTTGAGGATCTTGAGGCAAAGCTTGCAGATCCACAGACCAGCCTCATGATACTCTGCAATCCACAGAATCCTGCGGGGAAGATCTGGGATAAGGAGACACTTGCCCATGTGGGAGAGCTATGCGCAAAGTATGGTGTGACGGTCATCTCGGATGAGATACACTGCGATCTCACAGATCCTGGAAAGGAGTATGTGCCATTTGCCACGGCATCTGACACATGCAGGGATATAAGCGTGACCTGTATTGCACCGACAAAGACCTTCAACATAGCCGGAATCCAGACCGCAGCTATTGTGGTTCCAAATAAATTCCTGAGACACAAGATGTGGAGAGGGCTGAACACAGACGAGGTAGCCGAGCCAAATGCATTTGCGGTGGATGCGGCGATAGCAGCATTTACAAATGGCGGCGAGTGGCTGGACAGTCTCAGACAGTATCTTTATGAGAACAAGCAGTATGTCAGGAAGTTTATAGATGAAAAAGTGCCGGGTATAAAGGTGGTGTATTCGGAGGCCACATATCTGCTCTGGCTTGACTGCAGCGGGATATGCGGCGCTGCCGGTGAAGATGGCAATGCCAAGATTCTGTCGAAATTCATCAGGAAGAACACAGGGCTCTATATGTCACCGGGGATTTCATACGGCAAGAACGGAAAAGCATTTATCAGGCTTAACATTGCATGCCCAAGATCAACCGTGGAAGACGGTATGAGGAGACTTGCCAAGGGTGTCAGTGATTTTAAAAAAGGAGATATAGATGAGTAGCAGTGAAAACTTGCTGAAGGACATGATATCTGGAAAGTCCATGACCGCATCCCAGCAGATAGGACTTACGGTCAGGCTCAGTATCCCGGCGATTCTTGCCCAGATCTCGTCCATTGTCATGCAGTACATCGATGCATCCATGGTGGGGCGTCTTGGCGCAAATGCATCGGGAGCCATTGGACTTGTCTCGTCCACGACATGGCTGTTTGGCGGGCTGTGCATTGCGGTGACTACAGGATTTACTGTGCAGATAGCCCAGGCTGTGGGGGCCGGTGAGGATAAATCTGCCAGAAATATCATGAAACAGGGACTCATAATAGCTCTGTGCATAAGCGCCCTGCTCGCACTCATTGCAGCAGTGATAAGCACACCGCTTCCGGGATGGCTTGGCGGTGAAGCTGCGATACATAAGATGGCAAGCCAGTATTTCCTTGTGTATATGCTGGGACTTCCCGCTCTGCAGATGAACAGCATAGCGGGCGGCATGCACCAGAGCTCCGGAAATATGAGACTCCCGGGTATACTGAATGTCATGTGCTGTGTTATGGATGTGATTTTTAATTTGTTCTTTATATTCCCGACAAGAATTGTAAATTTAAGTATTCCGTTTTTATCCAGCGTAAGGCTGGCTGGTTCTCAGATGGCAGGAACGGTTCAGGCAGGAGCCTTTAGTTCCCATTTGTCAACACTTGTGCAGTCTGAACACTCGATGAATGGACTGACATTTACCATGCCGGGACTTGGTCTTGGCGTTGCCGGGGCGGCGCTTGGAACCATCACAGCGGAGGCTGTCACCTGTGCCATCATGGTCACTACACTTCTGTGGAAGAACAGGACACTTCACTTAAGAAAGGGCGAACACTTAAGATTTCACAGGGATACCCTTACCAAGGCGGTGAAGATTGGGGCACCTGTGGGTCTAGAGCAGATGGTCATGTGTTCAGCGTATGTCATGTCCACAAAGATCGTGTCACCGCTCGGAACGATAGCCATCGCAGCCAACTCATTTGCGGTTACTGCGGAGAGCTTCTGCTACATGCCGGGATACGGAGTGCAGGCGGCAGCAACCACACTTGTGGGACAATGCGTGGGAGCCGGACAAAAACAGTTGTCCAGAAGGATGGCATGGATTACAATGGGATTAGGTGTGTCGGTTATGACTTTAGGCGGAGTTCTCATGTACATAGCAGCTCCGGCCATGATAGGTGTACTGACCCCGAACGAAGAGATAAGAAATCTAGGTGCGGCAGTGCTTAGGATAGAGGCATTTGCCGAACCATTTTATGCCGCATCCATAGTTGCATCGGGAGCACTCAGGGGAGCCGGGGACACTCTGGTTCCGAGCTGCATGAACTTTGCAAGTATGTGGTGTGTGAGGATACCGCTTGCAGCCATACTTGCACCGAGAGTCGGTCTCTACGGTGTGTGGATCGCCATGTGCGCGGAGCTCTGTTTCAGGGGAATCCTGTTCACCACAAGGCTTAAACGAGAAAGATGGATGCGGGTGTTTGAAGAAAATTAAATATCATGTTTTGTAATTGCAAGATTTAATATACCTGACTGGGAACGCTTTCGCTCGTTTCGCCCTACAGCGGTACTAGCACTCGCAGAGAAAAACTGCTCGTTGAGTACCGGTGTGCTCAAATGTCCCTGTCAGGTATGATTAAACTTGCAAATAATAAAACATCATTATATTAGGGAGGGAAATATGCCAGTATTTGATTTCAGCGGAAGTGACAACAAGAATAAGAACATAGTTACATATGAGACATTTCAGTCATCGGAAAGAACAGCCACAGCAGAGAAACCGATCATGCTTCTGGAGAATTCGACCAGGAAGTGGGCGCACCACTCCAGCGGAAAGTTCACAAATCCGATCAAAAGGACAGCATTTGAATTTGACGAGGTGGACGGAGTTCAGTCTGCCGACATATTGAAGATAGATGCGAGATTTGTAAGCCTTCTCAAATGGCTCGGCGAAAATCACATCAACGTCCGTCTGTCAGGAGAGAACAGACCGGAAGGCTATGCAGTATATAAGATAAGGGAGACCGAGTTCGGCGGCGGGGCAAAGCTGTCGGCAAATGACGGATTCCTCCAGTTCATGATAGAGCGACTTCTTGCAAGTGATGCCCCTTCAGAAGAGGAGAAATCCGAGGAGGAAGAAGAGGAGGAGGCACTTGGCGATGACATGAAGCTCACAAGCATGCAGAGTATCATAGACTTCATGCACTGTGCCGGAAGAACGCTCCCTGACAATATAAGACTGTGGGCGAGAAGAAATCTTGCGGTTGCCAGATCCAGTGAGGTATCTCCGGAGGAGAGACGCCACGCGCAGAGAGCACTTTCCATGGCGATGAACATCAGATGGAAGAGCAATTATTTCGAGGCGATAGATCCGGATGAGGCGAGAAGGATACTGGACGAAGAGCTCTACGGAATGGAGAAGGTCAAGCAGAGGATCATCGAGACGATCATCCAGATCAACCGTACACATACACTTCCAGCATACGGACTTCTGCTCTGCGGACCTGCCGGAACAGGAAAGTCACAGATAGCCTATGCAGTTGCAAGAATACTGAGACTTCCATGGACTACCCTCGACATGAGTTCAATCAATGACCCTGAGCAGCTGACCGGAAGCTCAAGAGTATATTCCAATGCCAAGCCGGGAATCATCATGGAAGCATTTTCACAGGCGGGTGAGTCTAACCTTGTATTCATCATCAATGAGCTGGACAAGGCAAATTCCGGCAAGGGCAACGGCAATCCTGCGGATGTACTGCTGACACTTCTGGACAACCTGGGATTTACCGACAACTACATGGAGTGCATGATCCCGACAAATGGTGTATACCCTATAGCAACGGCAAATGATAAGGAGAACATCAGCAAGCCTATCATGTCGAGATTTGCTGTCATAGATATACCGGACTACACCCCGGACGAGAAGAAGGAGATATTCAACAAGTTCGTTCTGCCTAAAGTCCTCAAGCGCATCGGACTTGAGGGAAACGAGTGCATCATCCTTCCAGACGGTGTGGATGCGGTCATCAGGAAGTGCGACGGCGTGACCGGAATCAGAGATATAGAGCAGGCTGCCGAGCACATAGTTGCACATGCACTCTACCAGATCGAGGTAAATCACGTCCAGAGCGTGACATTTGACGGAGCTATGATAGATGAGCTTTTGAGCTGATTATCGTCATATTACACAATTTACATTACAGAAAGTATTATGGTATACTCTCCTTATGAAACAAGTTTCATGGACTACAGTCTGAAATTCATAAGGAGAGTATATTTATAAATGGCAAGTATAAGAGATGTTGCAAGGGAGGCCGGGGTTGCAATATGTACAGTGTCAAGACTTATCAACGGCACGGCAAAGGTTGAACCTGAGACTCAGAAGAAGATAGAAGATGCGATGAAGAAACTGGATTATGTTCCAAATGAGCTTGCGCGCGGCATGTTCAAGGGAAGATCCAATTCCATAGCAATGCTGGTTCCAAATATACAGCACCCGTGGTTCTCATCCCTGGCATCGGAGATTGAAAAGATACTTTATGAGAAAAAGTATAAATTCATGCTTTTTTCCACATCGGATGATAAGCAGAGGGAGAAGGAATGTTTCAAGCTGTTAAAGTCCAATATCGTGGACGGAATCATATGCGGAACAACCACAAGCACAGCAAAGGAATATCAGAGGATAGATAAGCCCATGGTCATGCTGGATTACATGGTGGGAAACAAATTCCCTGTCGTTGCGTCTGACCACAAGATGGGCGGACAGCTAGCTGCCCGGGAGTTCATAAACAGTGGATGCAAATACGTCATCCACATATCCGGAATCAGGACAGACAAGAATATCATGTCGTATGAGTGTCATGAGGAGCTTGACAGAGTCCTCGCCGAGAATGGGATAAAATCCAGGAGAGTTCCTATTCAATGGAATGACTTTGATTTCCAGGGAAACTTTGAGATGGCAAAATGCATACTTGAGGAGTACCCGGATGTGGACGGTGTATTTGCCGCAGACATGCCGGCGATAGCATTCCTCAAGGCAGCACTTGCCATAGGCAAAAAAATCCCTGATGATCTCGCGATCGTTGCATATGACGGAACATACATAACCAATGCAAGCACGACAAGGCTCACATCAATACACCAGCCGTACAAAGAGATCGCTCAAGAGGCAGTTCGCCAGCTCATGGACATGATCGATGGATCAGTGGGTGATGAGCAGGCAGATGATCAGGCAGACGGTACCAGAGATGCAGTTAAGGAAGGAAACATTATATTGCTTCCGGTGAGTGTGGAGAAAGGTGATACCACAAAATAGATAGAATAGAAATCACAGATAAAGAGACAACCTCACAGGACTTCACCACCTGTGGGGTTGCCTTTTTCTTTGTGGAATTGTCTGTATGAGAATTTACATCTGCAGTGGGGGCTGCATGTCCCAGTGTGAAAAAATATGAGCAATGACCTTGTGATGGGCAATGACTTCGATGTTTTCCCGGAGTCATGGGGACTCAACACCATCGGTGCAACTATCATATTGATTACAATGGAACACTCAGACCATACGAGACCGTAGTGTATGCGGTTTAGTTATAGGGGACGGAGGGGACAGGTACCTCCGTCCCCATATGTAAATATTAAAGGAATTATGTATATGGACTAATAAATAATTTTCATGTAATCATTGTATGAATACTGGCATTAAAACGTTATACAAGCCATAATTTTTCAACTTTTTCCCATATAAAATCAATATTGCAAATAATAAAATTGTCTTAATGAAGAATGGTCTGGTGGGGACGGAGGTACCTGACCCCTCCGTTTCGGAAAATAATATGGAGAAAAGGAGACATATTTATGGGTATTATATTTCACGAGGAAACACATACATTTCATCTTACAAATGGTGAGATAAGTTATATCATGACAGTACTCCCAAATGGACATTTGGGAAATCTGTATTACGGCAAGGCTATAAGAGACAGAGCAGATTTTTCACATTTGCTGGAACTTGTTCAGAGACCTATGTTCCAGTATATAAATGATGATGACAGACTGTTTTCACTGGAGTCGGTGAAACAGGAGCTCCCTGTGTACGGAACCACTGATTACAGGGCGCCGATGGTGGAAGTCCTTCAGTCAAACGGCAGCAGGATATCAGATTTTGTGTATGTATCACATGAGGTAAATGCAGGCAAGCCAAAGCTTGAGGCACTGCCGGCAACATACACAGAGTACGATGAGGAGGCAGAGACTCTGATCATTACATTAAAGGATCCGCTTACAGGAATAAAGGCGAGAATGCTCTATACGATATGGAGGGACAGACCAGTCATAGCGAAGAGTGTAGAGTATGTAAATGAAGGCACGGAGTCGGTGCATCTCACTACAGCATACAGCATGTGCCTGGATCTCCCGGATCCTGATTATCAGTGGATGCAGCTTTCAGGCGCATGGGCAAGGGAGCGTCATATAATAACAAGAAATCTTGAGCAGGGAGTACAGTCCATAGGAAGCAACCGTGGTCATTCATCCCATGAGCACAATCCGTTTATAGCGTTAAAGAGAGAGACAACGGATGAGAATCAGGGGGAGGCGATCGGTATAAGCCTTGTGTACAGTGGAAATTTCAAAATACAGGCAGAGGTTGACACTAGAAACACAGCCCGAATTCTTGCTGGAATAAGTCCAGATACATTTGACTGGAAACTTGATGCAGGTGAGCATTTCCAGACTCCTGAGGCAGTTATTGTGTACTCAGACCAGGGACTCAACAAGATGAGTCAGACCTTCCACAAGTTGTATCAGAAGAGACTCGCAAGAGGTGAGTGGAGAGACAAGCCGAGACCGATACTCATCAACAACTGGGAGGCGACATATTTTGATTTCACCAGAGAGAAACTCATAGCCATCGCGAGGAAGGCGAAGGAGTGTGGAGTTGAGCTGTTTGTCCTTGATGACGGCTGGTTTGGAGCCAGAACCACAGACCATGCAGGCCTTGGAGACTGGGTGGCAAATCCTGACAGACTTCCGGAGGGAATCACAGGAATTGCAGAGGATATAGAGGAGGTAGGGCTGAAGTTCGGATTGTGGTTTGAACCTGAGATGACAAATAAGGACTCAGACCTTTACAGAGAACATCCAGATTGGATTCTCTCGGTTCCGGGCAGACATGACTCACACGGAAGATTCCAGTACGTTTTGGACTTCTCCAGAAAAGAGGTCGTTGACAGAATATATGAGATGATGGCAAAGATACTCAGTACAGCAAAGGTTTCATATGTGAAATGGGATATGAATAGAAGTATCACAGAATGTTACAGCGCAGCACTTCCTGCTGACAGACAGGGTGAGGTGTTCCACAGGTATATACTTGGAGTGTACGATCTGTATGAGAGACTTACGAGCACATTTCCACACGTACTCTTCGAGTCATGCGCCAGCGGCGGTGGACGTTTTGATCCAGGAATCCTCTACTATGCCCCACAGGGGTGGACGAGTGATGATACTGATGCCATGGAGCGGATAAAGATACAGTATGGAACATCCATGTGTTACCCGATCAGCAGCATGGGAAGTCATGTGTCCGTTGTGCCAAATCATCAGACAAGACGTGAGGCTCCGCTTAAGACCCGTGCAAATGCTGCATATTTTGGAACATTTGGATATGAACTTGATCTTAATAAACTCACAGCAGAGGAGATAGAGGAAGTCAAAAAGCAGGTTAAGTTTATGAAGTCATACCGTGAGGTGATCCAGTACGGAACATTTTACAGACTTGCAAGTCCATTTGACGATGAGGAGTGTGGCTGGATGGTCGTATCAGACGATAAGAAAACCGCCATCGTTGCATGGTTCAGAACACGCTACACACCTAACAAATGTTTCACAAGAATGAAACTTCACGGTCTTGATCCGGATGCATTATACAGCTGCAATGTGCTCGGAGGCCAGGCACTCACAGTGAGCAAGACACCTGATGGTAAGCGGATATATGAGACAGTAACAAAGGAAAATGATGATCCTGCATCATCAGATGTCATTGTTGGACCGGATTGCTACGGCGATGAGCTGATGAACCTTGGCCTTATTACCAGTGATACAACAGCGGGCGAAATAGTTGGCGAAGATGTCCCATGTGGCGACTACGACTCCAGATTGTATATTCTTAAGGCAGAATAATCTGGCCTGTTGACGGAGGGGACAGGACGGAGTGGGGACAGGTACCTCCGTCCCCCAAAAGCCTCTAAAAAGCCGATTTTTATGAAAACAGGCAAAAGGGGACAGGTACCTCCGTCCCCACGAGGTCCAAAAGGGGGACAGGTACCTCCGTCCCCATTAATACATAAAAAATCCCCAGCGGAATGTTTGATATATAAAAGTTCCGATGGGGATTTTTGTATGGAAAAATGTTTAGAAAATTCATTTTGAAATACATGCCTCATTTTCACCAATGGCATGCATTATTTCTTTTTCTGCGTCATCATATCGATAGTATGTTCGTTCAACGAATTCTTTGTATCCGGCTTTTTTCCCAGGAGAGAAATAGTTTAAAGTTTTATCATGTTTCATTACTTCATCATCATTGGCTGTGAACATGTACCTGTCTCTTATACACATCTCAGCCCACGAGACGCGTAGTAATCTCGTATGCCGTCTTCT
>ERZ1027061.885-NODE-885-length-12837-cov-4.708340_pt1 | contig 12837 bp, 6 predicted proteins | sample MGYA00519283_ERZ1027061 | MGnify/ENA primary metagenome ERZ1027061 (study PRJEB26926, sample SAMN06164849) | human gut metagenome | biome: ENVO:00009003; feature: ENVO:2100002; material: ENVO:00002003 | host: Homo sapiens | place: USA | collected 2012 ... | reverse complement strand
TATGCTCGGCGGCAGGGCACTTATGGAAATGCACAACATAGATCTGCCGAACAAGAAGAATGAACGCAAATACTGTCCGGAAGGTCTTGAGCCTGTATATCTTGCGGTAAGCGGTGATATAGTCGCAATGTTCGTTGTGGGCATGACGGCAAATCCCGAAATACAGTCAACGCTGAAGACACTTCAGTCAAGAGGCATAACGGTGCTTGTTCATACTACCGATTCTCTTGTAACGGCAGAAAGCCTTGCGGATATATTCGAGCTTGACCCGTCACTCGTAAAGGTGCTTCCTCACGAGGCACACGAGGAATACAGCGAAAGCACTAAGTACACCTCAAGAGGAAACGGCGGACTTTCCTGCTCGGGTACGTTCACCTCGTTTGCAAGAGCAATTATGGTGGCAAAGAATCTTGTCCGTGATTTCTCGCTGTCAAAGGCGATTATGCTCGGTTCGTCCGCACTCGGACTTCTTCTGGTGCTTGTAATGGTACTGCTGAGAGAAATGACCCTGCTTACACCCAGTGTTATCACACTTTATAATACTGTTGCGGCACTTGTAATGATGGCTGTACAGAATGTACGGAAATATTGAGATCGGATTTGAATTTAAAGCTGTGACGAAATGTATGTTTCGCCGCAGCTTTTTCTGTTGCTTTTTTTGTTATCGTATAGCACAATCAGATACTGAAATACCTCCGTTGCCGACAGCCAAACACGCTTTAGTCACATTTTACAAAAATTTTTCTTCATTTTCGGTACATAAAAACAAAAAAATTTTAAAAAACACTGGAAAAGTAGAATCAAATCTGTTATAATACTTATTGTATGGCTGAGAAGTCTGTAATTCTGCAGGTTTCCGCAGAAAAGGAAAATTCAGACAAACGGCCGGAATAATAATTTAGGAGGAACCCCCCAATGGCACATAAGTATTGCTACCTCTTCTCAGAGGGTAATGCTACAATGAGAGAGCTTCTCGGCGGTAAGGGCGCAAACCTTGCAGAAATGACCAACATCGGTCTTCCCGTACCCCAGGGCTTCACAATTTCAACAGAGGCTTGTACAAAGTACTACGATGACGGCCGTAAGATCAACGATGAGATCATGGCTGAAATCAACGAATACATCGTAAAGATGGAAGGTATCACAGGCAAGAAGTTCGGTGATAAGGAAAATCCCCTGCTCGTATCTGTACGTTCAGGTGCAAGAGCTTCTATGCCCGGTATGATGGATACTATCCTTAACCTCGGTCTTAACGAGGACGTTGTTGCAGTAATGGCTGAAAAGTCAAACAACGAAAGATGGGCTTGGGACTGCTACAGAAGATTTATCCAGATGTACTCCGACGTAGTTATGGAAGTCGGCAAGAAGTACTTCGAAGAGCTTATCGACAAGATGAAGGCTGAAAAGGGCGTTACACAGGACGTTGAGCTTGATGCTAACGACTTAAAGGAGCTTGCAGGTCAGTTCAAGGCTGAATACAAGGCTAAGATCGGTGAAGACTTCCCCTCTGATCCTAAGGAACAGCTGATGGGCGCTATCAAGGCAGTATTCCGTTCATGGGACAACCCCAGAGCTAACGTATACAGACGTGACAACGATATTCCTTACTCATGGGGTACAGCCGTAAATGTACAGTCTATGGCATTCGGTAACATGGGTGATGACTGCGGTACAGGTGTTGCATTCACTCGTGACCCTGCTACAGGCGCTAAGGGTCTGTTCGGTGAGTTCTTAACAAACGCACAGGGCGAAGACGTTGTTGCAGGTGTTCGTACACCTATGCACATTCAGGAAATGGAACAGAAGTTCCCTGAGGCTTTCAAGGAGTTCACAGAAGTTTGCAAGACTCTTGAAGACCACTACAGAGATATGCAGGATATGGAGTTCACAGTTGAACACGGTAAGCTCTATATGCTCCAGACAAGAAACGGTAAGAGAACAGCTCAGGCTGCTCTGAAGATCGCTTGTGACCTCGTTGACGAAGGCATGAGAACAGAAGAAGAAGCTGTTGCTATGATCGATCCCCGTAACCTTGATACACTTCTTCACCCCCAGTTCGACGCAAAGGCACTCAAGGCCGCTACACCTATCGGTAAGGGTCTCGGCGCTTCTCCCGGAGCTGCTTGCGGTAAGATCGTATTCACAGCTGAAGACGCTGTAGAGTGGGCTGATAGAGGCGAAAAGGTAGTTCTGGTTCGTCTTGAAACATCACCTGAGGATATTACAGGTATGAAGGCTGCTCAGGGTATCCTGACAGTTCGTGGCGGTATGACATCACACGCAGCCGTTGTTGCTCGTGGTATGGGTGAGTGCTGCGTTTCCGGTTGCTCTGCAATCAATATGGATGAAGCTAACAAGAAGTTTGAGCTTGGCGGCAAGACATTCGTTGAAGGCGATGTAATCTCTATCGACGGTACAACAGGTAACATCTATGACGGTGCTATCGCTACAGTTGACGCTCAGATCGCAGGCGAATTCGGCAGAATCATGGCTTGGGCTGACAAGTACAGAGTTCTTAAGGTAAGAACAAACGCTGATACTCCCGCTGACGCTAAGAAGGCAAGAGAGCTTGGTGCTGAAGGTATCGGTCTTTGCCGTACCGAGCATATGTTCTTCGAAGCTGACAGAATCGCCGCTTTCCGTGAGATGATCTGCTCAGATACAGTTGAAGAAAGAGAAGCTGCACTTGCTAAGATCGAGCCTATGCAGCAGGCTGACTTCGAGGCTCTTTACGAAGCACTTGAAGGTTGCCCCGTAACAATCAGATTCCTTGATCCTCCTCTGCACGAATTCGTTCCTACAGAAGAAGCTGACATCGAGGCTCTCGCTAAGGCTCAGGGCAAGTCTGTTGAAACAATCAAGAACATCATCGCATCTCTCCACGAGTTCAACCCCATGATGGGTCACAGAGGATGCCGTCTTGCAGTAACATATCCTGAAATCGCTAAGATGCAGACTAAGGCTGTTATCAAGGCTGCTTTAAACGTTCAGAAGAAGCACCCCGACTGGACAATCGTTCCTGAGATCATGATTCCTCTGGTTGGCGATGTTAAGGAGCTTAAGTACGTTAAGAACTTCGTTGTTGAAACAGCTGACGCTGTTATCAAGGAAGCCGGCGCTGACCTCAAGTATGAAGTTGGTACAATGATCGAGATCCCCAGAGCAGCACTTACAGCTGACGAGATCGCTAAGGAAGCTGAGTTCTTCTGCTTCGGTACAAACGACCTTACACAGATGACATACGGCTTCTCTCGTGATGACGCAGGCAAGTTCCTTAACGCTTACTATGACGCTAAGATCTTCGAGAACGATCCCTTCGCTAAGCTCGACCAGACAGGCGTTGGCAAGCTGATGGAAATGGCTATCAAGCTCGGTAAGGCTACACGTCCCGATATGCACATCGGTATCTGCGGCGAACACGGCGGTGATCCCTCATCTGTTGAGTTCTGCCACAAGATCGGTCTGACATACGTTTCATGCTCACCCTTCCGTGTACCGATCGCAAGACTTGCAGCAGCTCAGGCAGCTATCGCTGACAAGAAGTAATTAAGGATTCCCCTTAAATTAACTTATAAATAATATAACGGTCACGTTCCCGAAAGAGAATGTGACCGTTATTTTTATCGCTTGTTGAAAAAAGCCGATAGGCAGTGAAAAAAGTTCACGGTCTATCGGCTTTTATTCTGTCGCTTATCACTTGCCAAACTCATCATCTACTGCAGAAAGCGCTGCGGCGATTACCTTATCCATATCGTAGTACTTATACTGTCCGAGCCTGCCGCCGAAGATTACATCGGGACGGGTAGCGGCGAGGGTCTTGTACTTTTCGTAAAGAGCATTGTTTGCTTTGTCGTTTATCGGATAATAAGGCTCAATGCCCGGCTGCCATTCGGCTGAATATTCACGGCTGATAACCGTCTTTTCCTGCTTGCCGAATTCAAAGTGCTTATGCTCGATAATTCTTGTGTAAGGCACTTCTCTGTCGGTATAGTTTACTACTGCATCACCCTGATAGTTATCGGTATCGAGTATCTCGTTTTCAAACCGTACCGAGCGGTAACCGAGTGCGCCGTATCTGTAACCGAAAAATTCGTCTATCTGTCCTGTGAAAACGGTCTTTTCGGCTATGTCGGGGTTTTCCTTGATAAATTCGAAATAGTCGGTATCTGTCTTAACGTCAGAGCCTGCGAGCATCTTTTCGATTATCTGAGTATATCCGCCTATCGCTATGCCCTGATAGCAGTCGTTGAAATAGTTGTTGTCATAGGTGAATCTGAGCGGCAGACGCTTTATTATAAACGCAGGAAGCTCGGTGCAGGGTCTGCCCCACTGCTTTTGCGTGTAGCCCTTTATCAGCTTTTCGTAAACATCCGTTCCGACCAGCTTCAGCGCCTGTTCCTCGAGGTTCTGCGGCTCGCCTATGTTAAGATTTACTATCTGACCGGCAATTATCGCCTTTGCTTCGGCGGGTGTCTTTATTCCCCACATTTTGCTGAAGGTGTTCATATTGAACGGCAGATTGTAAAGTTCGTCCTTGTAGGACGCTATTGGGGAATTGATGAAGTTGTTGAAATCGGCAAAGCGGTTCACATACTCCCATATTGCTTTGTCTGACGTGTGGAATATATGTGCGCCGTATTTGTGGACGTTTATCCCCTCGATATTCTCGGTGTAAATGTTGCCTGCAATGTGATTGCGCTTGTCGATAACAAGGCACTTCTTGCCACGCTGTGTTGCTTCATAAGCAAAAACCGAGCCGAAAAGCCCTGCTCCGACTATCAGGTAATCAAACTGTGACATAGCTCCTCCTTTTTGTAGCGTAAAATCAGAATTACTTTATCCTGTCTATAATCATCCCTACCACCTGCTCTGCCGTGGTGTTAAGGCAATCTATCGTTATATCTGCGTAGCGGTTGTAGTACACCTCACGCTCGGCAATTATTTCCGCTACCGTTTCACCCGGACGGCAGGCTATGCCTCTCGTCTTTATATTCGTAAGACGGCGGATAAGCTCCTGCTCGTCAACTCTGAGATATACGCAGATGCCGTTTTCTTTGAGATGTGCCATGCCTGCGGAGGAAAATACCGCAGAGCCGCCTGTTGCGATTATCGCTTTTTTATCGTTTATTGACAGCAGTGCCTGTTCTTCCGCCTGCTTGAAGCCGTCAAGTCCACGCTCGTTGATTATGTTCTGGAGCTTTGTTCCCTGCTGTTTTTGAATAACAAGATCGGCATCCACAAAATCATATCCCATAGACTTTGCAAGCAGTACGCCGACAGTGCTTTTGCCTGCGCCGGGCATTCCGATAAGAATTATGTTTTTCATTTTTGTGTCCTTCTCTTTTGTTCTTTGTATCAGCCGTTATCGGCTGTCATTACTTTCTCGTAATAGTACCAGTTATCGCCGAGCGATGAAGTTTCGTTGTCGGAAATATCCTTTGCAGAATAGATAAGCTGTTTTGTATTGCCGGTGTTGAAGCTGAAATGCACTGCATTATCCTGCTTTTCTACGCCGTAACAGTAAGTATGGCACAATACATCAAGCTCCTCCGTCAGCTTATCATAAAGCGGCTCGCCGTTTTCATCAGCCGATATGACCGATTTTTCAAAAAGTCCGCCGTGAGCGGCTGTAATCTTGTAGTCGGCAATATCGTTGCCTGCGCTTACAACGCTGTCAAGTATCGCTGAATATTTCGACTTTACCTGAAGTATCTCACGCTTTTCGCACTCGGTGATACCTGCTCTCAGACAAATATCCCTCAAAAAGAACGAGCCTATCAGCAGTACAAATACTCCGACAATTACAACGGCTGTTATAACTTTACGCTTTACACTTTTTCTTTCAGCCATTATTCTCACCTTCTTCGGTCACATTCTCTTTATCGCTGTCTTTATCAACCGACTGCATTGCCGCAAGTGTATCCGCAAGCAGTGCAAGCGGTCCGCCGTGTTTATCCGTGCCGTTTACACGGAAGTTAGGCTTATCGGTGGCAATGTTCAGCATCATATCCTTGCCGAATTTTCCTCCGACCGCCGAAACACGTTCCATCGTTTTCTTATCGGTCTTTTCGGGATAGAATATCATAACGTCGCCGCTCTGGATTATTTCGGTCAGGTGCATCTTCTGAGCAATCCTTCTCAGCTTTGCAACCTCGATAAGTCCCTCGACCGCTCTCGGCACATCGCCGTAACGGTCAATAAGCTCATCGGTCACATCATAAGCGTCCTCGTCATTTTCTATCATCGCTATCTTTCTGTAGCAGTCAACACGCTGTGCCTGATTAGAGATATACTTTTCGGGGATAAACGCATCAATTCTTATATCAATAAGGCACTCCGGAGTAATTTCGGGGGCTTTGCCCTGCTGTTCTAAAATCGCCTCGTTGAGCAGCTTTATATACATATCATAGCCGACAGACGCAAGATGTCCCGACTGGCTCTGACCGAGAACCGAGCCTGCACCTCTTATTTCGAGGTCTTTCATAGCTATCCTGAATCCCGAACCGAAGCGTGTAAACTCTCTTATTGCGTCAAGTCGCTTGGTGGCAATCTCGCTTAGCACCTTGCCACGTCTGAATGTGAAATATGCGTATGCACGGCGGTTTGTACGTCCGACACGGCCTCTGAGCTGGTGGAGCTGGGCAAGTCCCATACAATCCGCATTTTCAATGATAAGCGTGTTGCAGTTAGGTACATCTACACCGGTTTCGATAAGCGTTGTGCAGACAAGCACATCTATCTCGCCCTCGATAAGCCTTCTCCATACATCGAGAAGCTCTTCCTCGCTCATTCTTCCGTGTGCTATCCCGATATTCGCTTCGGGTACCATAGAATGAATATCTGCGGCACAGGAATATATGCTTTCGATGCGGTTGTGGACATAGTAAACCTGTCCGTTGCGGCGAAGCTCCTTATTTATCGCCTGCGCTATAACTCCTCTGTCATGCTCGACAACGTAGGTTGTTATAGGGTGACGGTCACCGGGTGGAGTTTCAATGACGCTCATATCCCTTATTCCCGACATCGCCATATTCAGCGTTCTGGGAATGGGGGTTGCAGATAACGTCAGAACATCTACGTTTGTGAACGCTTCTTTCAGCTTTTCCTTATCGTTTACGCCGAAACGCTGTTCTTCGTCTATTATGACAAGTCCTAAATCCTTGAACTTAACATCGTCCTGCACAAGCCTGTGTGTGCCTACTACAAGGTCAAGCTCGCCCTCTTCCAGCTTCTTCAGAATTATCTTCTGTTCCTTTGCTGTGCGGAAACGTGACAACAGCTCAACTCTTATATCAAAGCCCTCCATACGTTTTAAAACCGTCTGGTAGTGCTGCCACGCAAGAACGGTAGTCGGCACAAGTATAGCGCACTGCTTACCGTCACCTATACACTTGAATGCGGCACGGAGTGCGACCTCCGTCTTTCCGAAGCCTACATCTCCGCAGAGAAGCCTCTCCATAGGGGCGGTACGCATCATATCGTGCTTTATTTCCTCTATGCAGCGAAGCTGATCGTCCGTTTCAACATAGCTGAAATGATCCTCGAATATATGCTGCTGCTCGGTATCGGGGGAGAATGCAAAGCCCTTCGCTTTCATACGGCGAGAATACAGCTCGATAAGTTCCTTCGCCATCTCCTGCGTTGCCGCTTTTGCCTTTGTCTTTGCCTTTTTCCATGTATCTGTGCCAAGCTTGTTCAGCCTTACCGTATCCGCATCTCCGCTTCCGATATAACGTGAAATGAGGTCAAGCTGGGTAACGGGAACATAAAGCACATCCGTACCTGCGTATTTTATCTTTATATAATCCTTTGAAACCTTGTCTGCTGTGAGCTTCTGAACACCCTCGAATACACCTATGCCGTATGAGCCGTGTACCACAAGATCTCCCTGAGAAATATCGCTGAGCGAACGTATCTGTGCGCCCTTTTTGAATTTCTTCTTAGGTGCGGAGGTTTTTGACGATGAAGCGCTTGTACGGGTGAGTACGGCTATTTTTTCTTCCGGATATTCAAAGCCTGCCGATAATATTCCCTCGACTACCGTAATTCTGCCGAGATAGAATTTCTTCGGGTTTTTGGCATAATCAGCCTTGTAGCCTTTATCGTGCAGATCCTCCGCAAGTATCTTTGCCGCTTTGTCCGTACCGCCGAAAATCACGCAGGAATAGCCGTTCCTGCTGTAATTGTCAAGCTCCTCGAAAAGCATTTTATACTCTCCGCTCCATGCGGAAAGCTGTATCGAATCCACCTTCAGAATATCGCTGAGGTCGATTCCTCCGCCTCTTATGAACGTATCCATATAAAGCCGCACTTTATTCTTTACCGTGTCCTGATATTCCGCTTTGCTCATCAGGTACCTGTCAAGTCCCTTGCACAGAACTCCGTCCTCGGTAAGCAGCTTCAGGTCTTCAAGGTGAGCCGAGATAGCTCCCTTTGCCGCCTCTGCCGCAGTAAAGGATTCGCTGACTATAAGAGTGGACGCATAATCAAAAATACTGCCCGGCTCTTTATAGCAAAGCGGAAAATAACGGTTAAGACAGCATACGGAAATACCGTCACGCAGTCTTGCTATATCACGTCTTATACGCTTTGCCGCTTCATCGTTCTTCTTTTTGTTCTTTTCGGTCTTTTCAAGAAGCGTTTGCAGCGTCCCCGAAAGAACACCCTCCTCGAAAATTGTTTCTCCGCAGGGTGTTATGCTGACACTCTTTACCGTATCTATTCTTCTTTGCGTGTCAATGTCGAATGATGCCACCGTGTCGATCTCATCGCCCCACAGCTCTATCCTGACAGGATAATCACTGCTGACGGGGTAAATATCGGCAAGCGAGCCTCTGAACGAGAACTGTCCCTTACCATCTATCATATCACAGCGTGTATAGCCTGCGCTGACAAGCGTCTTTGCAAGCTCGTCAAGCTTTATCTCATCGCCTGCTTTAAGCGTAACAGTGTGCTTTTTCAGTACGTCTTTCGGAACGGTAAGCTGTACCGCCGCTTCGGACGAGGATATTATCAGCCTTGCCTTGCCCGAAAGCGCCGCAGACAGCGTTTCGATACGCTTATACTCGTACTCCTGCGACTGTGCCTCAGTATCGGCAAGGGTCATATCCGACGCAGGAAACTGATATGCGGCAGTATCACCGCACATTGTGTTTATATCCTCTGTGAGCTTTGCCGCAGATGCCTCGCTCTCGGTTATGACAAGTACCGGCGAAGGAAGTTTTTCATAGCATAAGGACGCTAAGAAGTGTGCCTTGTGTATATGCGAAAGCCCCGTGACCAGTAAGGGCACGGGTTCATCGCTTAAAATATGTGCGACTGACTTTTTGTACTCGGTCAGCGTGTCAGCCATATTTTTAAGAAGTTCCATATTGTCTGTCTTTCTGTAGCTTTAAGGGTTATTCTTACGAACTGTATTTATTCATTGCCATGTCTATTTTGCCCGCAACTATAAGCCTTGCGGCTTCGGCGGCATTGTCGAGCGCTTTCTCAAGGTTTTCGCCGTCTTCCTTTTTGAAACCGGACAGTACCCAGTCGGCAAGCGGAAAATCAGGGTGCGGCTTTGCGCCTACGCCTATCTTTATACGGGGAAAAGCATCGCTGTTTGTGTGCAGAATTATGCTCTTTATACCGTTATGACCGCCGTCACTGCCTTTTCTGCGTATCCTTGTTCTGCCGACATCAAGCGAAATATCATCGTACATCACAAGTATATTCTGAGGGGGTATCTTATAGAAGCTCATAGCCTCGCCTACCGCCTCGCCGCTGTTGTTCATAAAGGTTGACGGTTTCATTATAATGCAGTGCCTGCCCTCTATCGCACAATCGGCTATAAGGGATTTGAACTTCAGCTTTTTTATCTGTACGCCGAGTTTTTCCGCAAGGGTATCCACCGCCATAAAGCCTGCGTTGTGCCTTGTGTTCTCATACTGCGTGCCGGGATTGCCAAGCCCCACTATGAGATATTCGACAGCGCCCTGCGGTTCAGGCTCTCTGCCTGCGGCTATCTTATCAAATATATCGGATAATGACATTTTTATTTGTCCTTTGCATTTGCTGTTACCGACGGCTTTCTGAGATAAGCTGTTGTAAGCTTATTCATAAGACGTGCGGATTTTTTATTTGCGGGCTTTTTCATTCTCCACGTCCAGTTTCCTCCGACAGTCGAGGGAACATTCATACGTCCCCTGCCGTCTATGCCGAGAATGTCCTGCATCGGAATTATCGCAAGTGCGGCAGGGCTTGCATAAACGCTTCTTATGAAGCTGACGTTCTTATGCTCCAAGAAGTTTGCGTTTATGTAGCTCTTTGCCATCTTTGCGGCTTTCGCATCTGCTGATTTAAGCCAGCCCATTATAGTATCGTTATCGTGTGTGCCTGTATACGCTACGCAGTTATTTACATAGTTATGGCACAGGTGAATGCTGTCCTTGCCTTCGCTGTTGAAGCCGAACTGTAAAACTCTCATACCGGGGAAGCCTGTATCGCTGAGAAGCTTTTTTACGCTGTCGAATATATCGCCCAGGTCCTCCGCTATGATATTGACATCGCCCAGCTTTTCCCTGACCGTGTCGAACAGCTTCATACCGGGGCCTTTTTTCCACTCGCCGTATTCGGCTGTTGTTGCATCGGCAGGGATAGCGTAATAGGTGTCAAACGCACGGAAGTGGTCTATTCTCACCATATCATACAGCTTCATTGCGTGGTCTATTCTTGACAGCCACCAGTTATATCCGTCACGCTCCATAGCATCCCAGTCATACAGCGGATTTCCCCACAGCTGTCCTGTGGGTGAGAAATAATCGGGCGGTACTCCTGCAACAAGAGTAGGTCTTAGCGAAATATCTATCGTGAACAATTTCGGGTTTACCCACACGTCCGCACTGTCCATTGCGGCATATATCGGAATGTCGCCTATTATGGATATGCCGTTCTTGTTGGCGTATGCTTTCAGCTTGTTCCACTGGGTAAAGAACATGTACTGTACGAAACGGTGAAATTTGATGTCCTCTATATGCTCTTCCTTGAATGCGGCAAGCACTTCGGGCTTTCTGAAGCGTAACTCCTTGTCCCATGTCATCCACGAACGCAGTTCGTTATGCTGTTTTATCGCCATAAAAAGCGCATAGTCCTCAAGCCACCAGCTCTGCTCCTGAATAAAGGCAAGATAGGAAACGTCCTCCTTGAACGAGAAAAACGCCTTGTGGAGAAGCTCTTTTTTCTGTGCGATCACCTTTTCATAATCTACTGTGGACGGGTCCTCGCCGTATTCTCTGCCCTTTATGTCATCGGGCACAAGAAGTCCCAGCTCTACAAGCTCCCACAGGTCTATAAGCAGTGGGTTTCCTGCAAATGCCGACGGTGACTGATAGGGTGAATCGGCATAGCCTGTCGGGTGTATCGGGAGTACCTGCCAGTATTTCTGCCCTGCCGCTTTCAGCCAGTTTACAAACTCAAAGGCAGGTTTTCCGAGTGTTCCTATGCCCTCGTTTGCAGGGAGGCTTGTTATATGAAGTAATACTCCGCTGCTGCGTTTAAGTTCCATAATATCGCCTTTCGGTTCTTATTCTTACTTTTCGTCATTCATACTTGTTCTGAACGGGGCAACGGGGATACCGTTCTTGCCGTACAGCGTTACATCGCCGTAATTTGTCCAGAGGTAACGTACATACGCAGGCTTCTTTACTTCATCTGCGTAGACGCTTATCGTTCCGTCCTCATCTATAACTGCGCAGGCAGGCTTATATTCTTTATCTGCGCCTGCAATCTCAAAGCCTGTTATACCGTTGTCGCCCTTTATATCAAAGCCGCTCTCTGCGTGGTCAAAGCTGATAACAGCTCTGTCGCCTGTTACGGTCATATCCTTGTAAATAGGGCCGAATGCCTCTGTTTCTCTGTCGCCGTAAACGTGGTGCATAGCCTGCAGGTACAGTCTGTGACCTACGGGTACCTTGTTCTTGGGGTGTATCTCGTTGAATTCTCCGCAATCGAGAATAACCGCAATACCTGTATTCTTTACCGTCTTGAAGGTACGCATCTGCGCCTCTCTTATAAGGCACCAGTGCTTCCAGTCGGGGTCGGCTTTATAGCGGTGCATCGGGAGCTGTACAAACATAAACGGAAGCTCATCATCGCCCCAGTCATCTCTCCAAAGCTGAATAAGCGCCTTGAACAGCTTGAAATAAGTTTTCGGTCTGTTATCGTCCGTTTCGCCCTGATAATAGATAACGCCCTTGATAGTATACGGGCATACACGCTTTACCATACTGTCATAAAGCGCTGTTGCGTGGAAGGGATTTAAAGGCGTCATAGGACCGGGATACTTGCTTACACCGCAGTAAGCCTGACACTCGTCCCACGTTCCGTCGGGATGTGCGCTGTAGAACTCTACCGACTTCTTCTGCCACTCTTCCTCATATTTCACATAGTCAAGATATTCCTTGTCCATTTCCTCTGTTGACCTGCCTGCTACCGCATTGTCGAAATCGTCAAGGTATGCCTTAAGGTCTGTATCCTTTTCGAGAGATTCACGGCTCATCCAGTAGCTTGCGCTTGTACCGCCCCAGTTACAGCCGATTATTCCGACAGTAACGCCAAGCCTTGCGGCAAGTTCCTTTGCGTAGAAATACGCAACTGCGCTCCACGCTCTTGCGCTTTCGCTGTCAAAACAGCTCCAGCCTGTGTTTTCTTCGTCACGGAAGAACTTTTCATCCATGTTGCAATTCTTCTGCGTGTAGTAATAGCGGACGTTTTCGGTCTTATCGTTAGCAAGAAAATCCTTGCCGCCCGTGCAGTTCTGAAGCTCAAGCTCCATATTGCTCTGACCCTGTCTCTTAT
>ERZ1027061.878-NODE-878-length-12864-cov-5.317667_pt1 | contig 12864 bp, 8 predicted proteins | sample MGYA00519283_ERZ1027061 | MGnify/ENA primary metagenome ERZ1027061 (study PRJEB26926, sample SAMN06164849) | human gut metagenome | biome: ENVO:00009003; feature: ENVO:2100002; material: ENVO:00002003 | host: Homo sapiens | place: USA | collected 2012 ... | reverse complement strand
GAGATTACTACGCGTCTCGTGGGCTCGGAGATGTGTATAAGAGACAGACAATATACTATCACTGAAGTGCAGAAATATACTTACATAATGCCTTCAACAACGAACGGTCAGAATATCTTAATACAGATCATCTGCCAGGTTGCGTTTTTTCACAATATCAATTTTTACATAACATAAGGAGCATATATATGTCAGAAATACTTATCAAAGAATATCGGGGAAATATAGTAGAGAATGTTCACAGAGGATCCATAGCCATAGTATCGTCAACAGGTGATACCGTAGCTTATCTCGGAGACATTGAAAAGCAGACCTTCATGCGTTCTGCAAGCAAGCCTATACAGGTTCTTCCAACACTGCTCGCAGGGCTCCACAGACGTTTCAATCTCACAGATGAGGATGTCGCTATGTTCAACTCATCTCACTGGGGAAGCAATCACCATATATTTGTGCTGGAAGAGATCGCCAGAAAAACGGGACTCACCCCTGAAAATATGATCATGAAACCATGTGGTTCCACATCAGCTTCACCGCTTGCTGCCAAGCTGACTGACAGATCACGTCTTCATCCGAGAATGGGGCAGAGCAAGCTTCAGCACTGTTGCTCAGGCAAACATTTCAGCCTTATGCTGCTCCAACGTGAGCTCACCGGGAAACCGGACGGCTATCATCTGAAGGACTCTCCGGTACAGCAGCAGATCATCAATTTCATATCCATGCTCAGCCAGACTCCTACCTATAAGATAGGTCTTGGTATAGACGGATGTGGTGTTCCTGTATTTGCACTGCCACTTAGAAGCATTGCCATGTCCTACGCAAAGCTCATGGATCCGTTCAGTATGTCAGGAGAACTCAGAGATACCATAGATTACAACTTTTCATGCATCCATAAGTATCCGGAAAAGATCAACGATTACGGCACACCTTCATATTACATAAATCAGAATCCCGACCTTATAATGAAGGACGGCTCCAGAGGTGTGATCTGCATGGCGATAAAGAGTATGAAACTTGGAATAGCTGTAAAGCTTGAAGATGGATGGACGGATGAGTTTCAGGGACTCATAATAGCCAACATTCTTGAGCAGCTGAAGTACGACAACACTGAACTCATAGAAACTCTGAAGAACTGCTATACCACCAAGCTGTACAATGACTGCGGAATAGAGGTAGGCCACTCAGAAGTTGACTTTACCCTCTCCATAGATCCTACTTTCTTTGAGCCTGCTGAGGAATACATCGAGTCAGACATTGACAATGACGAAACTGATGGCGCAGAGAATGAATCGGCCTTAGTAAACGATAATGGTGAGGGCATTGCTGATATTCTGAGAGACATTGAGGATGACTCTTCTGCATCCGACAGATCCCAGACAAGTGACAGCGCTTTCGAACCTGATACATATGATGCATCAAAAGATCCTGCTTTCAATACAGTTTCAACAAATGATGATTCAACAAATAATGATTTGGCATCATCCAACACAGGAGTCGGAACAAACTACACAACTGAGACAGACTCTGCATTTTCACAGGGAGAGACTTATGATCCAAACGAAGATTCAGCATTTGGCAGATCTGCAGATGAGATCCGCGCTGCATACGACCGGAAGATCGCTGCCGCCTACGACAAAGTGTCAAAGGCAACTGAGCAGGCAGATGACGATTCTGTCATAGACAGCATCATCTCCCGCGAGAATAAACCTGACGCTGCCGCCGAACCAGTGATATCCGAGGAAGAGCAGCGTGCTATCCGTAACAAGAAATCAATTCTGGGGATGAATGTGGTAAAGCCATCATCCAAAAGAACTTTTATAAGCAATCCACGAGTTGACCCTATAAAGGTTATGCCCGAGCAGGTGAACATCGAAAGCCATCAGGCATCCGATATGGCAGGTTCAGACAAGATCAGCGCCGAGCCTCATATAAGTCCGGCAGCGTCAGACTCGCCTCTGTCGCACAATATATTCTCACCTTTCAGTACACCTGACCGCCAGAAGAATACTTCCAGCTCAGATACTGCCTGCTTCAATTCCGCCAGATTGGATTCCTCAACAGTATCCGAGGATTCGTCAATGGGATTCCAGCCAGTTGAATCGGATTATTCAGTCAGTGAAATAAAACTTGCCAACATACTCTCTCAGAAAAAACGTGATGAATAAGAGTAATCCTAAATAAAAAAACTGCAGCCTGTATACTTTGTACAGACTGCAGTTTTATATATTCTGATATCTCTCTGTCACAGACTTTTCAGACTGTTTTTACAATCGGGACAGATTCCTATGAATTCCAAGTTGTGTGAAAGTATGACAAAATCGCTGTCAGCATCCACACCCATCTGCGTTATAGAATCCTGATACGGAAGTTCGCTGTCAAATATCCTGTCACACACCTTACATCTTATATGATAATGATTCTCCGTGTTGCCATCATAATGCTCCATCTTATCCCCGGAATATACGTTCATAACTATTCCATCGTCAACAGCGTCCGAGAGCACCCTGTATACAGTTGATTTGCCGATCTTGTATCCACGTTTTTCCAACTCATCTATAAGACTCTGTACCGTAGGATGAGTCTTGAGTTCCTTTATAACAGAATATATGACCTGTTTCTGCCACGTATTACGCTTATCACTCATTATATAGTCCTCCTTCGGGTATTTATAAACAGATGTTTGAACGTTGAACTGACAGTAATTTTATAAATCTATTCATAAATACACTTGTGAGTAGATTTATTAACAGATTTAATAACATATTTTATCAAGAACAATTCTCTATAATGATACGATAACACATTTCAGCATTTATTTCCACTATTTATATAATGTAAATTTTGCATGCAAATTTTCCCGTGCAAATACACACTCCGCCAATATAGCTGCCACACATCACTCTCTGGTAAACGTATATAATCTCATCCCATGTTCTGTCCAAATAGCAGTCTGGTCATTGTAGCCGGTTCCCGCAAATCGTGGAGCAAGGTTCACCCCCACATTGTTGAACAATGCGCCGGATGCTTTCACATATTCCTTCTCACCGGGCAGTTTAACCACCTTGTCTATCGCATTCTGCGCCAGTGAATCAGGTTTCACATGCACCGGAGTCACCGTATTGATGAGATCTCCCATAAGTTTGACACTATACTCAAGTTCTCTGCCCTCCATGACATACACCGCCTTCTCGTCAAGTCCCTTCGTTCTCATATGCCTGTAGGTATAGTTTGGTATCACCTGTCCCTCATAGCAGCAGGCTACAGCTTCGAATCCATCCTGGGATACTGTCATGAACTGGTACACATTCCGCTCAAGCTCCGTCACGGTTCCATTCTCTATCCTGTGATATTCACCAAACTGCAGCGTCCGTCTGCGGTTCTTATAAAACTCCACCTGTTCTCTTATGGCTTCAAGATCCCTCTTTTTCATATCACACAGATTGCACTCATAGCCAAGCACTCCAAATGCCGCCACTCCGAACCGTGTCTCAAGTGGCGTGACTCTGAGCGTCTGATGGTTCGGACATCCCGACACGTGACTGCTGACAACCGACATCGGGTAACCATAACTGTACCCAGTCTGTATCTCAAGCCTCTCCCTGGCATCAGTGTCGTCACTCGCCCATATCTGTGGCATGTAACACAGTATACCGAGGTCAAACCTATTTCCACCGGCTGCACATCCCTCAAACAATATCTCAGGAAAACGCTTGGTGAGTCTGCCCATTATGTCGTAAAGTCCCAGAACATATCTGTGTCCGAACTCACTTTGCCTGTCAGGAGGCAGCGTCTGGCTATAGCGATCAGACATGATCCTGTTCATATCCCACTTCACATAGGAGATATTTGCTGATGAGAACACCTTTGTCATAGCATCCACTATATGATCCCTCACATCCTTGTTGGTTAGATCCAGAAGCATCTGATGACGTCCCTCGGCATGACTCTGTCCCGGAACTCTCACAGCCCACTCTGGATGTGCCCGGTAAAGGTCACTGTCCTCATTTACCATCTCCGGCTCGACCCATATACCAAAGTCCAGTCCAAGCGCATTTACCTTGTCAGCCAGCTGCTTTACCCCGCCCGGGAGCTTGCTCCGGTTCTCCTTCCAGTCTCCAAGAGAGGAGGTGTCGTTATCCCTGTGCCCGAACCATCCGTCATCCATGACGAACAGCTCTATGCCGCACTTCTTTGCCTCTTTTGCAAGTTTCAGCAGTTTCTTCTCATTTATATCAAAGTACGCAGCCTCCCAGCTGTTCAGCAGAACCGGTCTCTCCCGATCTGCCCAGTACCCTCTCACTATATGTCTTCTGACAAATGCATGCATATGGCTGCTGATACCACCTAAACCTGACGCCGAGTATGTCATGACCGCCTCAGGCGACTGAAACGTCTGTCCCGGTTCAAGTACAAACGAAAAACCTTCAGGATTGATTCCGCTCAGTATCCTCATACGTCCATAAGAATTCTGTTCACAGCTCTCCAGGTGATCTCCTGAATATACGAGATTGAAACCATAGCATCCGCCGTGTTCCTCCGTACATCCACGCTCTGCCACCATGAAGAACGGATTTGCCCTGCTGCTTGAAGTTCCTGTGGACGATAAGACAACCACCCTGCCTTGCCGCACGGGATGCACCGATCTGTGCATCTCCCTTGCCCATGCTCCACCGAAATGTATCATGTCATACTCGTGATACATTCTCATATCAAGCTGCAAGGACATAAGTCTGTCAACCCGTTCTACATTCTCACTTTCATTCGTCAGTCTGGTGCTTCTGGTTATCACGTCACAGTCATCCCATGTGACATATATGAGTTCCATTTTCTGGTTATAACATTTGTCCCGCAGGGTTATGGTGAGCTGTGTTACTCCGGCTCCTACACCCTTTTGTACGTCATCGGTTTGAGCACTCTGCTGTCCGTCATCCACAAGGGCGGTTTCGCTCATTCCGCTGCCACACTCCACCGCGCAGGGAAGTCCTTCAAGCTCATCCCTGCCTTTTTTTATCTCATAGGATTCATATACAAAGTCACAGGCAGCGCTGCCATTTGCATGGGTCATACAGACAAACGGCTCACTGACATCCCCCTTGCCGGTTGATGACACTTCCTGCAACAGACTCTCAAGGGTGAGTCCGCCGTCCAGCACTATGGCATTTCCGGTCTCGAACAGACTGCGGTCATGTGCCACATCCCAAAGTCCCACAGAATTCAGATCTCCGCCACCCAGACTTCTGCTGCCATAATACAGGTGCTCAAGGTGTCCATCCTGACGCACACACATGGCATATTGCGTTGATTTTGTCTCCAGTATGAATACCTGATGTTCTTCTATATATCTGATCATAGCAATCCTCCTATCTAAACCGATTCCTAGTATGAACTTCGTTCATAGCGGTTCCTCCTAATAATATGTAGCGCCCCTCTCGCGCATGCGAGCGGGGCAAGTCGTCGGAACCGATTCCGAGTATGAACTTCGTTCATAGCGGTTCCTCCTATCTCAGTTTTGTCATGATCTCCTGCATTTTCTCCTCTGTCAGCTTGTATTTTCTGATAAAGAACACAAGACCTATGATGAGAAGAACTATAGGAACGACTGTCATCATCATGGAAAGTCCCATGAGTGTTCCTGTGCTCTGTTCTATGACCTCAGAGATTCCATCTGCAGGCTGTACAAGGCCAACCCATTTGATGGCAAGTCCGGCAAAGAACACCGCAACTCCAGAAGCAAGCTTTACCACAAACGTCTGCATGGAGCATATGACGCTCTCATCCCTCTGCCCGTTCTTGTACTCTCCGTAGTCTATGCTGTCGGCAAGGCACACTGTTATCAGCACGTTGAGAAGCCCACTTCCAGCAAATACCAGAAGTCCCGGGATAAACAAGATGTACCAGCAAGGCACTCCGCCCACTGTCATCCGTGTCACACCCGCAAGGCTGCATACAAGCAGCATCACATATCCCACTATCTCATATACTACTGAATGTACAAACAGTTTTCGCTTAGACATCTTCTTTCTAAAAAGTGGAAACAGCATCATGGCAAGTATCTGCGCACCACCGCCAAATGCTGAGAACAGTGCATATCCGCCTTCGCTTCCTATATCATAGGTGAAGAAATAAATGAGCAGGTTGCTTGTTATATAGAGTGCCGAATTTACCAGGACGATAGTGATCACCACAGCAAGTGCCTGATCATTTGTCACAAGTGAATGGAACATCTCTCCTATTCCGTGTGCCTCCGGAGTAGTGTCACTCTTCTCCTTTACATTTGCCACGCATATGACCTCTGAAATGACAAATACAACCGCAACCAGCAGTGCCCACCACTTAAATCCGATGCGGTAATCCGTGATCTTCAACTTGTCCGCCGCCAGGGCTGCACCACTTATGGCAGGAACTACTATCATGGTAAGCACAGTGGGGATGGCAGAACCCACGCCCGCACAGGATCTTGCCAGCGCAGACAGATTCTCTCTCTCCTTGCCCGGCTCAGTGATGGCAGGGATCATGGACCAGTATGGAATGTCCATCAGCGTATACGTGATCCCCCACAAAAAGTATGTCACTGTCAGGAACACCTTCATTCCACCTGCGCCCATGCTCTCAGGCACAGCAAACATCGCATAGAGAACCACAGCATTCAGCACTGTTCCTGAAAATATCCACGGTCTGAACCTTCCCCATCTGCTTCTGGTCTTTGCCACCACGATTCCCATGATCGGATCGTTGAATGCGTCGAACACTCTCGCCGCCATCAGAACGGTTCCTATGAACACAGAGCTGACCCCCAGCACTGAATTGTAATAGTACAGTATATAGCTGGCGACCAGCATATACACCATGTCCTTACCCACGGCTCCTACTCCGTAGGCTATCTTTGTCTTTTTCTGAAGGCTGCCAGCCAACACTTTCTGCTGTGCATCATCTTGTAAATTTTCTCCCATATATAACCTCCTACTACAGGAATCAAAGCAGACATCAGGCCATTTTTATTTCCAGCAGACAATCCTCAACAACGGTCGTCCGCCCCCATTATATTCCACGTCTCCGGTCATTATATCCACTGTCTATCCAACTGACATTCTATCAAAATTCCATTAACATTCTATATCAGCAAGTCTTGCCTCAAGCCATTTGTCAATATCATCAAATACCTTATCCCTACACAGCTCGTTAAGTATCTCATGTCTGCATTCCTCGTACAGATAGCATGCCACATTATGAGAAACTCTCTTGTGGTATAACTCGTAAAGTTTCAGCACATCACTGCCGTAGTGTCCCACGGGATCCTTGTCACCAGACACAAACAGAACCGGTACATTCTTCGGTATTCTCGCAACGTTCCTGTCCTCCTGTATATAGTGAAGTGTATTGAAGAGTGTCTCGTAACCCTTAAGTGTAAATGAGAACTGGCACAATGGATCATCCACGTATGCGTCAACGCGTTTCGGATCACGGCTCACCCAGTCTTTATTTGTCCTCTTTCTCACTTCACCGTCCACTATAGTTGTCTTTGGAATACCCCTGTTGTATGTTCCAAATGCAAGCAGCTCCATGAGTGTGCTTCTGTACCTCTCACCATGCTGACTCTTCTCAAGCTCCAGCACAAGTCTTCCGATCTGCAGCATACATTCAGGCATGCCTCCTGTTCCCATACAAATGAATCCATCCACACTTGAGCCCTCCGTGTACGGCGATGGGTATTTCGGATCCCATCCGTAGTCACACATATATCTTCTTGCCAAGAACGAACCCATAGAATGACCCATCAGAAAGAATGGAACACCCTTGTATGCCTTCTTCAGACTTCTCGTAACCCTGTGAAGATCCGCCACCATTGCCATACTGGCATCATAAGCATTCATATATCCCAGTTCATCCACATTTGCAGCCGTAAGCCCATGTCCCAGATGGTCATTTCCAGCCACCACGAATCCCTTTGCCGCAAGATACCTTGCGAATTCGTCATACCTGTCTATAAGCTCTATCATTCCGTGTGATATCTGAAGTATAGCCTTCACTTCGCCCTGCGGCTCCCACACGATCACATGCAGTCTGTCCTTACCATTTGATGATGGTATAAACGTCTCTTTCTTCTTTACCCTGTACATAATGTAATCCTCCTTGTCTATTAAACAGCACCCTATTGAATATCTTCTTCATCGATGTGCTGAGTGCAATATTTTTAATTCATTTCTGTTGATGTGTATGCAATTCACTGCATCTCAGTGTTTCATCTTCATCGCCAATTTTACGGCCTCATATGCTCCGTCATATATTCCGTCTATTTTATTTCTCTTTATATTCTCACACATACCCACAAGTATGCTGTCATCCTGCATGAACAGCTTCATCATCTGGAGAGTATGCGGTATGTCACGGCACTCTAAGGTTCCGTCTCCAATCTCAGCCGAATGAATTGCCCCCCACTGCTCATGTCCACCCACTCTCTTGATGAACAGCTTTGGAACAGGATAAAATGCCAGCTCTGACGGCTTCGTTATAAGCACATCGCAGCTTCTCATGAGAAGGTTCGTACAGTACACAGCCTCATATATGTCCTCATGACAGAATGCGTGTATCCCATGTACCTCTTCCTTGAGAGCATTATCCGCAAATGCCGTGGTGTCATCCCAGTTGTCAAAATGCGTAGTGACAAGGCTTTCGCTTTCTAGGGCAGGAATCTCTCTCACGAGTTCTTCCCACACGTTCATATAATCGCCCACATTTACATACAAGACCATGTTGCCTTTCTTCACGCTGGCAAGGGCAGTCTTGATGATGGCGGCAAATATGTCCTTCTGTGCTCCGGCACCTCCTATGGTGAGAAGGAAACGCATCGGTGCCTTTTCTTTTCTTCTCTCTATCCTCCTGTTGCAGTCCTCCTCTATGGCTGCTGCAAGCTCATGGTCTATATAGTGTCCAACATACTTGATGGAATCTCCCGGCATCGGCTTAAGCACCTTATCGCCCTGCATGCCGTTCAAAGTCCTGTAGCCGAAATATGCAGATCTGGTCTGCACCGTGTGAAGACTTCCCTCCGCAAGATGCAGGGCCATAGGCCAGTTATCCGGGATCGCATTCACCACATACTTCATTCCGGCATGAACTGCTGCCTGAGCAGGCCACACATGTGTCGCCACAAGCGGGATATCCTTCGGAACATTTCCAAATATCGGCGTCATAAGCTCCGCATTCATCTGATCGGAAGCATTATATGACAATTTTCTGAACCCCTCATAGTTCATCGGTTCCCACACTGCTTTGTTGAAAGCCTTGCTCTTTCCAGATATCCTCGAGCCGAGGGAATAGAGCTTATTCTGAGCCTCTATGACCTTGCCACCCGTGGTCTCACTATAGGAATTGAGATCCATCCAGTACGGCTTGTATCCCAGATGGTTTGCAGCGGATGCTATCGCCATGGATATTCTGTAATGTCCAAATCCCATCCTGATATTGCCGACTATGATACCTTTATCACGGTCAAAGTCCTCCCTGCCACCAGTTCTCGCATCGTCACCGGCTCCACCGTCTATAACAATGTTGGAGACGCCGAGAGTATCCCCAATGTAAGGATTTTTAACAATCGCCAGCGGATAGTCGACATCGCTGTCATCGCCGAATCTTCTTACGAATCTCTCCTTGGAATTCTCCGCCTTTTTCACGACCTGACTGCTCATCCTATTGCCAAATATCACCTCAGATCTCTTGCCCATAACACAACCTCCTGTCTTTAATATATACCCTGTGAGCAGGCATAAACTTCTATCAAATAATAACTTCACGCATGTAGACTCCTACACATTACAGGATATGCCGTCCATAAGCACATCCAGTGTATACTGCACCGCCTCATCAAATGTAAGTCCTGCGTCTATCAGAACCGTGGTCTCCATATATTTCTCAAGTGTAGCCTCAAACATAGTCTTAATGACCGGGATGGGGATATTCCTTATAACACCCTCGTCAATGCCCTGTCTCAGCAGTTCAATGGTATTATCCCACTGCTGCTCCATCATTACTCTCACTCTGGCAAATATCCTCGGGTATGAATTCTCAAGCTGATATATCTGCCTCCAGTCAAGCTCGCTATAGCTGTCCGGCATGGCTATGAGTATGGCTTTTATCTTCTCCACTGTAGTCAGCCTGTCGTCATCCATGACTGCCTGTTCGCTTTTCTTGATCTGTTCATATATATATGTCGCCGTGTCAAAGAACAGCGATTCCTTATCTCTCACAACCTGATATATCGTCTTTTTGCTCATACCAAGGCGTCTCGCCATATCGTCCATGGTGAATTTGAATCCCTTCTCACGGAATTCCTCTATGGTTGCCTCATATATCCTCAGTCTCAGCTGCTGCTGTGTCTCTCCGTCCATAACTCCCTCCTGTCCATCGAAATCTGCCATCCTGCAGTACATGCTGATATCTTTTGGGGAAACTAAAAAACTTCTTTCAGTTTCCTCGTTTCCTTAACAATACCATTTATTTGTCATTTTTGCAACAATAAAAAGGCGTTATAGATTTATTTGTATAATTTGTGCACAAAAATACGGCATATCCGATCAACATGGAGATGCCGTACTTTTATATCTTTCTATATCTTTCTATACTATATCATTTTATATCATTTATACTATTCTATCTTAATATTTATCTATTCAGATTCATTACTCCTGTGTCTGTATGACGTCAAGCTCATAAAGTTCATGTAATGCTCTTGTACATGCAATGTAGTGGGTGTGTCTTGTGACCATGCTGTTCACATAGGAGCCATCAGTCATGACATACACAACATCAAACTCCATTCCCTTTGCAAGGAACTTCGGAAGCACAACCACGCCGCCAGCATATACAACAGACTGATTGGTTATGAGTGTCACCTCCGTGTATTCCGATAACCTGCGGTATATCTCATACGCATCCGCCTCGTCATCCGTCAGGATTGCTATGTTGTCATATGCATCCATCTCGCCGTAGTTCAGCTTATCACCCATGAATTCTATCGCATCATCCAGGCTCTCGCACTGCACCTTCTCCGGCACCTTTCCGTGCCTCTCAACCGTGTTGCCGCCGATCCCCTCATCGTCTAGTATGGAATTACAGAACTCTGTTATCTCCGCAGTAGAACGATAGGACTCGGAAAGCTCCATAAGTTCATAGCCCCCCTGTCCATTTCTCTTCGCAAATATCTTAGTCAGCACATCGACAACGGTCTCCTCCGGATTGTAAAACAGCACCTGATATCTGTCTCCCAGTATCGTCTTCTTGCAGCCAAATATCCTGTCGATCACCGCATACTGGAATATTGTATAATCCTGCATCTCGTCTATGACCAGGTGCTTAATATTGTTGTATGAATTGCATCCATAGAAATACACCTGCAGGTAGAGTATCGGAAGTATGTCCTCATAGCATATCTTTCCATACTCGTTCTTGTAATCTGAGATTCCCGGATACTCCGTCTCCATCTCAGCAAGGAAATCCACATAGAGTTTAACAAGGTTTCTCTCAGCGAACAGGTTTACCATCTGTTTCTGTATCTGTCTTGCCAGGTTGTGTTTCTTCTCCTCTGGGAACTCCTTGGATGAATTGTCCTCAACTCTGTCCACTATAAAATACGCTATATTTTCAAATCTCTCATACACAGGTTTTCTGGAGAATCTTCCATTGAACATAGCAGCTATATCGTCCCCGGTGTACTCAACCTTCTGATAGTGGAATGTGCGGAACTTTATCCCCGACACATATCTCTCCAGAAATTCATTGAACCTGTCGAAGAAACCTATGGACGATTTGACCTTTATGTTCCTTATCCTCTGGTTCTCCCTGTCACCACTGTCTATGATGAACTCCGATTGTTCAAGCTTTGTCTCGTATTCCTCATCTATATACAACAATTCCTCAAGCAGAGTGTCAAATTCCTTTTCCGGAACACTGTTTTCCTCAAGTTCCGGAAGAACATCCGATATATAATCGCCAAATATACTATTCGGCGAGAGTATCATCACCTTGTCACTGTCCAATGTCTTATAGTTGTAGAGCAGCCAGGCAAGCCTGTGCATTGCAATGACTGTCTTTCCACTTCCAGCCCTTCCATCTACAATAAGATTATGAGCTGTCCTGTTTCTTATGATGGCATCCTGTTCCTTCTGTATGGTTGCCACCACGCTCTTCATCTTAACACTGCTGTTTCCGCCAAGTGCCTCAAGAAGTATGACATCATTTATATTTGCATCTGTGTCCACAGCCTCCCTGAGTCTTCCATTTCCGATGACAAACTGTTTCTTCTCAAGTATCTGTCCGGTGAACTCTTCACTTCCCATATCATCTGTGTTCACTGTGTATGAAGCATCGCCCTTCTCGTACTCATAATACATAGAAGATACCGGCGCACGCCAGTCATATATAAGCTGATCGCTATTCATGTCTGACTGATACCCAGCCATTCCTATATACAGTGGCAGCACATCCCCATCGTCATCGTATCTGAATGTGATTTTTCCAAAGTAAGGATTTTTCTTCTGATGTTCATACACCTCAAGCCGTTTAGCCGCCCTTCTGAGATATGCCTCATCATTGTTCAAAAGCTGCATGTTCTGAAGAAACTCCTCGTCATCCATATCGCCGTGACTGTCTCGCATATATTTCTTCTGTTCTTTTATACTGTCCTTTTTTAGCTCTGTTTCCCCCTCTGTTACACTTATGCTGTAATCCAATTCAAGTTCAACATTGTCAAAATAGTCCTCCTCCTTCTCAAAGCTGGTTGGGACATACTCTGATTCGTTATCCAATCTCTTGTCTTCCATGTTACTTTCCCGCTATAACCTTTCTGGCAGCTGTCCAGCCGCCATAATATAT
>ERZ1027061.876-NODE-876-length-12880-cov-6.515712_pt1 | contig 12880 bp, 14 predicted proteins | sample MGYA00519283_ERZ1027061 | MGnify/ENA primary metagenome ERZ1027061 (study PRJEB26926, sample SAMN06164849) | human gut metagenome | biome: ENVO:00009003; feature: ENVO:2100002; material: ENVO:00002003 | host: Homo sapiens | place: USA | collected 2012 ... | reverse complement strand
ATTACTACGCGTCTCGTGGGCTCGGAGATGTGTATAAGAGACAGTTGTAATAGTAGACGACGCGGTCGCCGACCTTCAGACCCTTACAGGTCGCTGCCGGGCCGAGCTCGGTGATCACGCCGGTCGCCTCGTGGCCGATGGGGGTACCCTCGTCTCCTTCAAACAGGAAGTCCAGCTCCGCACGCTTGAAATGCAGATCGGAGCCGCAGACGCCGCAGTAGGCCACCCGGATCTTGACCTCATCTGCGCGCTTGATCTCCGGTTCCGGCGCTTCGATCATTTTCAGCGTACCGTTTCCAAAATAACGAATGCTGCGCATAGTTGTGTTTCCTCCCTTTCGTCGATCAAGTGTATATGGGATTTTGCTGTTTCCATGATACCGAATCAACCGGTGCTTTGCGCTTTATATTTCAACCTTTTCCCACCCAAAAATACAAAAGCGCGTCAAAATATGCCGGTGGTTTTTGTGCATATTCACAATTTTGCATACGACATTGTGAAAAATGCATGGTGGAAGTGCGAAAATTATACCTTGATGGTTTGAATTTTTGCATTGAATTGTCGGAAGTAAAAATAATATACATATTTGGGGTGAGATTCAGACAGAAACGGAGCAAATCCAACAAAAAGCTTGGCATTGCGCGCGTGCTGTGATAAAATATCTGACATCAGTAAAAAAGCAACGGGAGGCTGTCATGATTCAGGTCCTGATTATTTCATCCCTGTATTCGCAGACGCAGCATCTGCGCCGCATCCTTCTGGGGCAGGCCGGGCACATTCAACTGTGCGGAACGGCGGACAACAGTGTGCTCGGAATGTCGCTGATCGAGTCGCTGCACCCGGACGTTGTGATCATGCCGGTGCATATGACCTTCTGGAACCCGGAGGATCTTATCAATTATCTGCTCCCGCGCGGGATCTGCCCGCGCTTCGTCCTGCTGTCCGACGGGTCGGAGGCGGTCATTGAGGGCGCGGCTGCGGTCAAGGTGCAGCAGCTGCTGCCGGACGCCATGCCCTCGGATGCGATGCTCCTGCACGCGGTCGAGGAGGCCGGACGCCTGCAAAAGCACGAAACGGGCGCAGTCCGGCCCCCGGAAAACGAATATGTCCAGCACAGTCTGGAGGTCATGGAGCTGCTGATGGGCCTTGTGCCGGTCGGCACGGGGTCTGCGCAGCAGCAGTTCGGGCGGCTGCACGTGGGCAGCCAGGACTGCTGGATCCTGCTCGGCTCCCAGCCGGACGGGCAGCCGGGGCCAGGCCTTTCCTCCGACTATGCCGCGCTGGAATCGTTTTTTGCGGAGCTGACCGAGCTGCTTCGCCCGCTCGGAAACACGGATATCTGCATTTACCGCGACCAGAACCTGTGCATCCTGCTCGCCGGTGGGCAGGATGCGGAGCCGGACTGGGCGCTCTGGGCGGGGAAGATCAACGCACTGGCCGCGCATCACGCGCTCGGGCAGATGACCTTTGATATTTCCGACGTACCGCTGCCGCTGCCGCAGTGGCACAATCAGTGCCGCCAGCTGCTGGAGCTGCGCAAGCTGCGCTTTTTCTTCTCGCCGCTCTGCCTACAGCCGAAGATGGCGTTTTCCTACCGCGTGCCGGTCACGCAGCAGCTGCTGCACGAAAAGCTTTCGGCGCTTTCGCTGAGTATGCAGGATGCGCGGCAGCTGGAGGCGCTTGCGATCCTGCGGGAGCTGCAGGACATGGTCAGCCACAGTATGTCGGATGAGGTCTGCTCGTTTGTCATGACGCAGCTGACGGTTCAGATGTATTCCCTCAGCAGCAGCTTCGGCGTCGATCCTGCACCGACCCCGCTGCTGGGCGCGCAGCGTCCGGCGACGGTCGAGGCCATGTTCACCATCTGCCGCGAACAGATGACCGCGCTGTTTTCCAGCATCCGCAATCTGCGCACGACGTCCAACAGCGCCATCGACGAGGTCTGCCGCTTCGTTACGCAGAACCTTGCTGAGCCGCTGACGCTGACGGTCGCGGCGGAGTATGTCCATATGAACCCGGCCTATCTCAGCCGCGTGTTCAAAAAGGAGACAGGGCAGGCCTTCAACGCCTATGTGAGCGAGCAGCGCATCCGCCGCGCCAAGCAGCTGCTGCAGACGAAAGACCGCATCATCGATATTGCCGGAAACGTCGGCTTTGAAAACTCTAAATATTTCAGTCAGGTATTCAAAAAACGAACGGGCATGACGCCGCAGGAGTACCGCGCAGCCATGCAGAAGGAGGCGGAATTATGATCCGGTCGCTTCGGATGCAGCCGAACCGGAAGCTGTATTTCAAGGAGCTTCCCATGCCGTCCACGCCGGGGCCGGGCGAGGTGCAGGTCAGAATGGCGTTCGCGTCGATCTGCGGCTATGATATGATGATGCTGCGCGGAACCGCGGCGTATCCGCTGAACGGCTATCTCGGTCACGAGGGCTCCGGCGTCGTGACAGCGGTAGGCGAGAATGTCCGTGCGCTCCACCCGGGTGACCGCGTGACGATCAACCCGTATGAGCCCTGCGGCTTGTGTGACGCCTGCCGCAGCAACAGACCGGAATACTGTACGAACCCCAGCTCCGGCTATGCCGATCTGATGACGGAATATCTGAATATCCGCCAGCAGCAGGTCTTCCGCCTGCCGGAGCAGGTGAGCCTGCGGTCTGGAAGCCTGATCGAGCCGCTGATGATGGCCATGCACGCCGTAGGCAAGGCGCGGCTCGGCTACGGCAAGCGGGTCATTCTGCTCGGCTGCGGGGCCATGGGACAGATCATTCTCAAGCTCGTGCGGCAGCACCCGGTCGGGCAGATCGTCGTGGTCGAGCCGGTCGCGGAAAAGCGGGAGGCGGCGCTTCGCTTCGGCGCGGACGTTGTGATCGACCCGAATACACAGAGCGTCGTGACCGAGGCGCTGACGCTGAGCGGCGGAATCGGCTACGACGCGGTCATCGAGGCCAGCGGCGACCGGAAATCGGCGGCGATCACCATGAATCTTGTCGCGCGCGGCGGCTCCGTCGTGTTTTTCGGGCTTTACGGGATGGACTATAATCTGGAGCTGAACCTGTTCACGCTCTACTGGAAGGACGCGACGCTCTCTGCCGTCTGCGTGCCGAGCGGACAGTTCCCGGCGGCCATCGCCATGGCCGGCCAGCTGAAGCTGGAGGAGGTCATTTCCCGCGAGCTGCCGTTTTCCAAGGGGATCGAGGCATTCCGCGAAAAATCCAGCGGCCGCGAGGCCAAGGTCATGCTGCGCTTTGAACAGGAGGGATCCATATGCTGACACTTGCACCATTTACATTCTGCGCCAATAACGTTCCGGGCACGGACCCGATCCGCGCCATGGACATGGCCCGCCGCTGCGGGTTCCATACGATCGAGCTGTCCGCCATCGATGGCATCAGCGAGCAGATTGTCGCAGAGCGCGTTTCACCGGAATACGTTATGCAGATCGAGCGGGAGTTGCAGAAGCGCGATCTGCAATGCACCGCGCTGTCGGCGCACTGCGACATGACGGACGAGGCGCAGTTCGCGCGCCTGCTGAAAAAGATCGAATTTGCCGGGCAGATCGGCGCGCAGCTCGTCAATACGCGCTGCGGCCCGAAGGCACGGTACGCCGTGTTTGAGGAGCACGTCAAGCGGGCGGCCGAGGCCGCTGACCGCTATGGCCTGCGGCTGGGGCTGGAATCCTATGGCGATATCGTCGGCCCGGCAAGCGAATGCGGCGGCGTGTTCGCGGAGCTGGATCTGCCGCACGTCCAATATACCTATGACCCGGGAAATACCTACCGCTTCTGCCGGGGCGAGATCCGGCTGGACGAGGATCTGCAGAACGCCTCCGTGCCGGTCGCGTATCTGCACATGAAGGACGGCAGCATCCACGACGGCTATATCTGGAACGAGCCGATCGGGCAGGGCGTGTTCCCATATCCGGCCATGCTTGCCGCGCTGGAACGGCAGGGCGGAACGCTTGGCTGCGCGCTGGAAATGCCTATGAGCTTCTGCGTCAGCGTGCGGGATCTGTCCTTCCGCTTCCTGGAGCCGTCGGACGAGCAGCTTTACGCACAGATCATGCAGTCGGTCGAATATGTAAAGACGCTTGCCCATGTAACAATGTAAAAAAACAGCTGCCTGCAGGCCCGAAGCGCCGCAGGCAGCTGTTTTTATGGCTTTTAGGAATACAGCAGCTCTTTGACAGACTGATGCGCAGCGCCTTGCCCATGCGGGGCAGGCGCTGCGCATATCATTTTGTTCGTTATCCGTTCAGAACTCGCAGATGCGCGTGAGCAGGACGAGGCACTGCTCGAGCGTCATGTCCTTTTTCGGCTCAAAGCCCTTCGTTGTGCCGTTCATCAGATCATACTGCGTCATCATCGCGACGGCCTCTCTGGCCCAGTCGGAAATGGAGGCGCTGTCGGGATAGCGGTCGAGCATCGACATATCAGCCTCAAAGACCACGCTCGACTGCCGCAGAAGACGCAGCAGCACCGTCGCGGCCATCTGGCGCGTGACCCTGGAGGTCGTGTCAAAGCTGCCGTCGGCGTTCGGCTGCATTACGCCGAGCTGCTGCACAACGGCGACCGGATCGGATACGTCCTCGACCAGTCCGAGCGTCCGCGCGGTGTTCGCCGCGAGGCGGGCAAGGGCCTTGCGTGTAATGGCGGACTGATAGCTGCCGTCGGCCAGCATGGTGATGCCGTAGACGTCCGCGTGCGAGACAAGCTCCGCGGCCCAGCTGGACGGCGTTCCGGTAATGCTGGATATGCCGCTGCCCCATGCATAGATCGTGGATACGTCGTCGGATACGGGCTGCGGCTCCTCCGCCGCAGGCGCTGCGGCAACAGGCTCCGCTTCTCCGGCGGGCGCTGCGCGTCCGGCGCTGGAGCACATGGTATAGAAGGTATAGCACCCGCCGTCATAGGGGATCCTGCGGTTCACACCGGCCTTGCCGTCCCAGACCCAGTTCTGCTCGAACAGCGTGACGGTGCCGCCCGCTTCGTCGACGGATTTGACGATGGCATAGTGGTTGCCGTAGCGCTCCCGCGCCTCGGCGGAGGCATAGGCGATATCGCCGGGCTGCGGCGTGTATGTAACCTCGAACCAGTAGCCCGACGGGCTGGCAGCGGTGATATCGCCGCTGTTCGTGAACACGGTCACGCCGTAAACGGCGCTGTAGAACCGTTCGATCAGCTCGTTGCAGAACAGCGTCGCACCCGTCTCATTATAAAGCGCGTCCACGCCGCAGAAGGTATCGGCGGCAAAGCCCTCGCCCACGATCGTGACGTAATCCAGATCAATGGTCGCCTCGGCGGCCAGCGCCGGTACGGCCAGCAGCGTCAGGCATAACATGACTGCCGCCAGACGGCGGAATTTCTTCTGCATACAAAATGCCCTCTTTCGTTCGATAAACTCTTCCTAATTGTAACAGAATGTAACCAATAAGTCAACCATTTTTTTGCGCCCACTGGAAAACCTGCCTGCAGATGTGGTATAGTATAAAAAGTTCCGAACAATGGAGGCATTTGCTTGGAAAACTATTTTCATCTGAACATGGACCGGCGCGCGGTCAACCAGATCAGCGCGCTCGGTCTTGCGCACTGCGGCGACGCGGTGTTTGAGCTGCTGGTGCGGAGCTTCCTCTGTGCGTCCGGCAAGGCGCTGAACGGCAATCTGCACCGTGCGACGGTCGACCTCGTCTGCGCTCCGGCGCAGGCTGCGCGGGCCGAGCGTATGCTCCCGCTTCTGACAGAGGAGGAGCTGGCCTTTTACAAGCGCGGGCGCAACGCGCACGTGCATCAGGTGCCGAAAAACGCCACCTATGCGCAGTATGCCAGAGCCACGGGGCTGGAATGCCTGTTTGGCGCGTTATATCTCACCGGCCAGCTCGACCGGCTGAACGAGCTTTTTATCCTGACCATGGAGGAATCCTATGCCATTTGACGCATTTTTCCTCACGGCAGTCCGTCGTGAGCTGGAGGGCAGTCTGACCGGCTGCCGCATCGATAAGGTCCAGCAGCCGCAGCGCGACACGCTGATTCTGTCCATGCGCGGTGCGGCGGGCGGCGGACGGCTGCTGCTGACGGCCTCGCCCAATCATCCGCGCATCCACCTGACGAACGAGCCCGCCGAGAACCCGGCGCAGCCGCCCATGTTCTGTATGCTCCTGCGCAAGCACCTGACAGGGGGCCGTCTCGTGTCCATGCAGCAGCCGGAGATGGAGCGCCTGCTCGACCTCACCTTCGACTGCACCGACGAGATGGGAAGCCCCACGCGCAAGCACCTGATCCTGGAGATCATGGGCCGCAACTCCAACCTGATCTTAACGGGCGAGGACGGGCGCATTCTTGACTGCCTGCGCCGCGTCGACTTTGAAATGAGCGAAAAGCGGCAGGTCCTGCCGGGCCTTTACTACCATCTGCCGCCCACGCAGGGCAAGCGCGACCCGTTTGCCGTCACGGGAGAGGAGTTGGCCGCGCTTTTGTTTGCACAGACCGCGCCGAAGCGTCTTGACGGCTGGCTGCTGGATACCTTCGGCGGCCTCTCGCCGCTTGTGTGCCGGGAGCTTGCGTTCCGCCTGACGGGCGATCTGGATACCGACCTGTCCGCGCTTTCGGCAGAAGAAAAAACAGCGCTGGCAGCGCGTCTGCTTGCCGCCTTCGCGCAGCTTCAGACCATGCCGCCGCAGCCCATGCTCCTGTATCGCGACGAGCGCCCGTGGGACTTTACCTGCCTGCCCGTGAAGCAGTACGGCGATTTTATCCGGCAGGAGCCGTATGACTCGTTTTCGCAGCTGCTCGACCGGTTCTATGCCGCGCGCGACCGCGCTGACTCCATCCGGCAGTCATCGCAGTCCATCCGCAAAACCGTCTCCAATCTGCACGCACGCACGGCACGCAAGCTGGAGAACCAGCGTAAGGAGCTTGCCGCGACCCATGACCGCGAGCGCCTGCGGCAGCTCGGCGATATCCTCACGGCGAACCTCTACGCCATCAGGCGCGGCCAGACGAAGCTGCGCGCCGCTGACTTTTACGACCCGGACATGAAGGAGATCGAAATCACCCTCAACCCGGCCATTTCCCCACAGCAGAACGCGGCGAAATTCTATAAGGACTATCAGAAGGCCAAGAACGCCGAAAGAATTCTGACAGAACAGATCGCAAAGGGTGAGCAGGAGCTTGCGTATCTGGCAAGCGTCCTCGACGCGCTCACGCGTGCGGAATCCGCGCGGGATTTACAGGAGATTCGGGCGGAGCTTGTCTCCGGCGGCTATCTGCGCGAGACAGACCGCAAAAAGCGCATGAAGCTGCCGCCGAGCCGCCCCATGCGGTTCATGTCGTCTGACGGTTTCCCGATTTTTGTCGGCCGCAGCAACCGGCAGAACGACGAGCTGACGACAAAGCTGGCGGCCAAAACGGATGTCTGGCTGCACGTCCAGAAGATCCCCGGCAGCCACGTCATCATCGAAACGAACGGCCGGACGCCGCCCGATCGGACGGTGACGGAGGCGATGCAGCTTGCGGCGTATTATTCGCAGGCCCGCGACGGCCAGAACGTGCTGGTCGACTATACGCCGGTGAAATTTGTCAAAAAGCCTGCGGGCGCGAAGCCCGGCATGGTGATCTACACAACGTACCAGACCGCCGTCGTCACGCCGGACGCGGCGCTGTGCGAGCGGCTGAAGGAGAAGGAATGATGGAAGAGCGGCACTACGCATTTTTTCAGAACCAGGACTGCGAGTATTTCCCCTGCCATGCGACAAAGCACCCGGAGGATTTCAACTGCCTGTTCTGCTACTGTCCGCTCTACGCGCTCGGGCGCGGCTGCGGCGGCAATTTCCGCTATACGGAGAACGGGATCAAGGACTGCTCCGGCTGTCTGTTCCCGCACCGGAGGGAAAATTACGACCGTGTGATCGCCCGCTTTATGGAAATCGTCAAAAAAATGCAGGAAGGCGAGTGAAGTGCTGCCGGGTTCGGATTCTACTGCTTCTGGCTGTGCACCGCGAACTTTTCTCGCAAAAAACCGGCACTCTACTGCCCGTAGAGTGCCGGACTTCGTTTTGTAGACCGGCGGGAACGAACCCGGAGAGCGTTTTGGGGCAGGAATCGGGAGACTTTTTCCCGCCATGCGGCTACACTGGAGATACAAACAGGCAGGAGGGATCCCCATGAAAAATCTGAAGATCTTCGGCGACTCCATCATCAAGGGCGTCACCTATAACGGCCAGAGCTATCACCTGTGTCAGGAGCATGATTTCGACACGCTGCGTGCGCAGGGCGTCACCGTGGAAAACAACGCAAAAATGGGCGCGACCATCGACGCGGGACTGAAGCAGCTTGACCGGAAGCTCGGCTCCTGCGATGGCGATACGACGGTGCTGTTCTGCTTCGGCGGCAACGACTGCGATTACGACTGGAAGGCCATCTCGGAAGACCCGGACGGCGAGCATCTGCCGCACACGCCGTCGGAGAAGTTCATCGACCAATACTGCACCGCCATCCGCAAGGCGCAGAGCGCGGGCGCCCGCGTGGCCATGACGAGCCTGCCGCCGCTGGAGCAGGAGCGGTATTTCTCCTTTATCACCAGAGGCCTGAGCGCGGAAAATATTCTGCACTGGCTGGGCGATACGGACCATCTGTACCGCTGGCAGGAGTATTATAACGCCATGGTCGCGCAGCTGAGCCGCGCATTCGGCTGCAGGCTGGTCGATCTGCGCGCGGAGTTCCTGAAAAGCCGCGTCTTCCCGACGCTCATCGGCGCGGACGGCATCCACCCCACGCAGGCCGGTCACGACCTCATCCACCACACCGTCCAGTCTGCGCTGGCGTATTGACCGGCGCACCGGAGAGCAAAAGCCGCCTCTTTTTATCATGCAGCGCATGGTAAGAAGAGGCGGTATTTTTGAAGAACATGACGTGGGGCTTCGCTGCAAGATCCGGATGAAGCGGAGGACAGCGCCTGGCAGAGAAGCTTTGCGCCACGCGCTTTGGACTTGGGGCAATACGGACAGGCGGCTGGGCTGCACTTCCCCGGAAATTACAAATTGTTTCCGCAAGTTCACATAATCACAAAAAGAGCGCATTTTGATGGAGGAAACGGGCAAAACATATTCAAAATAAGCAAAACTGTCCATTGACGAATGCGGCAGAATCCGCTATTATGGTGACGCTGGGACAGCGACTACGATCTCCCAGAAGGAGGAACTATGAAAAAGCTGATTCTCGTGCTGGCCGCGGCGCTGGCGCTTTCGCTGCTGTGCAGCTGTGCAAAGCCGCTTCCGGAGGAGCCTGTACAGGCTGACCCGGAGCCGGAAGCGCCCGCTGAGGTACACGTCACGACATTTACTGCCGATATTCTTTCATCCGGCGGCGGTACGCTGACGGTTCGCCCTGCAGACAAAGACTCGTCGTTCGGTTCTGCGGACACGGTCACGGTCGCGCTGGCCGACGGGCTTGTCCCCACCGGCGCGGACGGCTGGCCCATTTCTGTGTCCGAGCTGACGCAGGCACTTCAGGTGGATATCACGTATCTCGGCGGCGTTGAAACGTCTGACCCGCCGCAGGTGCTGGCGGTCGCCATACGCGTCGTCCCGTCGGAGGAGCCGGTCGAGGACACGACGAATACGGTCACAGACCCGCAGCCGGTCGAGCCAGTCCCGTCTGAGCCTGAGGCGGAGCCGTTTGCCCCGGTCGAGCTTCCTGCGCAGGATCCGGTTCCGGCTGAGATCCCCTATGACGGCATCACGCTTTACGGCTTCCAGAGCATCCGCACCGAGATCGTCCGCAGCGGCGAGGCAGATCTGGACGGCTGCGGCACGCCCGAGACGGTGCAGCTGCTGCGCATCTGGGATCAATATGACCAGCAGTCGTTTGTGCTGCGCATTCAGAAGGGGTCGGACGTGTTCGACACCGGCTTTGAGGAGCCGGATGTGTCCTATCCCGCCAGCTTCAACGCACACATCTGGCTGGCTGATCTGGACGCGGACGGCTATCCGGAGGTCTATTTCAACGGCAATATGAACGGGGATCAGTATGTGCTGAATGTCTGGTCGATGAAGACCGGGACGCCGGAGCTGATCCCGTTTGAAGACCAGATCTATTTGGAGGCCGCGATCATCGGCGTCTCCGATAACAGCCTCCAGCTTGAGAGCACGCAGAATGTGCTCGGCTCCTACAGCGCCATCCGTGCCTATGCCCTGCACGACGATGTGCTGACGCCGCTGGGCGATGCGTGGCAGATCGTTCCCGCAAATACGAGCTATTCCCGCCTGTCCGTTGTGCGGGATATTCCCGTCACGCTGGACGACGGCACGGAGTCCGTCTTCGGCCCCGGCACGGTTTTGCAGGTCACGGGAACGGACGGCAAGAGCTTCGTCGACGTGATCACAAGCGACGGCGTGACCGGACGCATCGCAATCGAGCAGCCCGCGGGGGACTGGCAGTGGTATATTGACGGCGAATCGGAGCTGGAATACTTCGAGCTGGTTCCGTACGTCGGATAAATCAGCGGTTCTGACCGCTTGCGGTTTTTGGAAGATTCCTGTATAATCAAAAAGGGCGCTGCGGGATCCCGCAGCGCCCTTTTGAAACTGGTTGGTTTGGTTGTTTGTGTAAAAGCGGCCGGTCATGCTGCCATCGCATCCGCTCCTTTCGGTGTGAGATGTTGATTAAATATCAATCTGTAATTTATTATACACTAAATTGTAACTATTTCAAGGCTTCAAATCTGAAGAATCTGTGAAGAATGGAGAATTGAGCTATGGGAGAAGAAAATAAGAACTGGTTCGCCCGCCACCGCACGGCGGTGTTCGGAATTGCGGTCGCAGTGCTGATTTTAAATCTTGTGGTGCTGGTCGCGGTACCGACGCAGACGCCGGTCGAGCTTTCCCAGACCGTCACGGAATACGCGCTGGCCGACGAGGCATTTGCACAGGCGCACACGCTCACGCTCACCGGCACGCTGACGAAAAGCGTGCTGCACAGTAATCTGTTTCACGGGACGCTGACGATCTCCGGCCTTGACGGTATGGAGGAGCCGTATACGCTGATGCTCACGCGTGAGGACGGCGCATGGCACGGTCTGTCCGGCGAGGCATCCATCCTCTTTTCTGCCGGAAAGGAGATGGACACACTTCTGATCGTGCTGCAGGGCAGTCAGGACGTGGGTGCGGATGTGCACTTTCTTGCACCCGGCGCTGCCAGCCGCAGTGCGGCTCTGACCCGGTTGTATACTTATTATCCGGCGTATCGCACAAAATAAAACGCATATTTTTGTGCGTTTTGTTCAAACCACCCCTTGAATTTTTCTGCCCCAGCGCGTATACTGCAACTGTAATCGAAAGTCAAAGTAAAAAATTGCATGGGAGGCAATGAACATGAAACTCAAGAACATCAAAGAAGTCGAAGAATTCCGCAAGGTCATCCACGCCTGCGCTGGCGATGTGTACCTCAAGAGCCAGGACGGCGACGTGTTCAATCTCAAGAGCGCGCTGAGCGAGTACATCGCCCTCGGCCAGCTTCTGAGCGAGCAGGGCGACAACCTCGAGCTGTTTGCCGACCGCCGCGAGGACGAGGCCCGGCTCATCAATTTCCTCGCCGAGCTGGATAAGGAAAACGAAAACGCGTGACCGCAGCTTTCAGACATAGCGCCGCCGCTGCTCCCAATGGAGCAGCGGCGGTTCTTTTTGTATAAAGAAAACCACCGGCAATGCCGGTGGTTCCAAAAAGCTTTAGCTATGCATAGAAAAAATGTCCTCCTTTGATAAAATGAAGATGGTCTGCCAACCAAGAACAAAAATCAAAGGAGGAATCAAGTCCAAATGAAACTTGATGTCAGTAGTTTAGCACACACGAAGTGGGAATGTAAATATCATATCGTATTTGCGCCGAAATACAGGAGACAGATCATATACGGAAAGATCAAACAGGATATCGGACAGATGCTCAGAAAGCTGTGCGAATATAAGGGTAGCCGACGCTGTCCAACCGAGCTTCCAGCTCGTGAAAAACATCTTCCGCTTTGCGCTGACCGGCATATTTCAACTTGCAGGGATTCTCTGCATCCGGTTCCCAACGTTCAAATTCAATTTGCTTCATATGGTCATCCTTTCATCGTTCATCATCTGCCGCCAGCCTTTCCGAACAGGGCTTCCTTATACGGCGGTGCGTGAACCTCCAACAGGTAGCGTTCGTTGCCGCATTTGTAGAGACACACGCCGCGCTGCGGGAACTTGATGAGGTCAAATTCGCTGTCCTCTAATTGCAGCATATCCATGTACGCGCGGCGGTCAATGGAACCGGCGTTGAACAGGAACTGGTGCGGCGGGATGGAGAAGAGCGGTTTTGTCATCTCGCGCACGCCTGGCTGGTCAAAATCTTCGAGGTTCTGGCTTGCCAGCACCAGCGCGGATTCTTTCTTGCGCACACGTTTGAGGGAATTTCGGATGTACTCGATGGCGACGGGATTGGACAGCCAGATATAGAGTTCGTCCAGCGCCGCGACGGTGTTTCCCTCGGTGAGCAGCTTGTCCGACATATACGACAGCAGGTTCAAGAGGATCGTGCTTCGCACATTCTGCGCCACAGACAGCAGCCCTTTTACTCCGAACACAAGGAATCTGGTAGAGGTCAGATTCGTGTGACCGTTGAAGAATTTTGAGTCCGCACCCCGGCACATGGAGTGCAGCCCCAGCAGGATCTGCTGGAGCGTTTCTCTGGTGTAGAGCTGCGGCTTCGTTTCATCAAAATTCTCGTACTCGATCTCGATAAAATCATACAGTTCGGATAAAATCGGGTAATCCTCTGGGCGCATTTGCGAAAAGTCCGTGTCTTCTGAGATGCCCCATTCCGTGTATAGTTTGGTTAACATAATTTCAATCGTATCGATCTGC
>ERZ1027061.873-NODE-873-length-12901-cov-4.773470_pt1 | contig 12901 bp, 10 predicted proteins | sample MGYA00519283_ERZ1027061 | MGnify/ENA primary metagenome ERZ1027061 (study PRJEB26926, sample SAMN06164849) | human gut metagenome | biome: ENVO:00009003; feature: ENVO:2100002; material: ENVO:00002003 | host: Homo sapiens | place: USA | collected 2012 ... | reverse complement strand
ATAGAAGTAAATGTCAAATCGGAAATCGGGAAATTAAACGGTGTGATCATTCATACGCCCGGTGAAGAAGTTGAGAACATGACTCCGGAAAATGCCGAAAGAGCGCTTTACAGCGATATTATCAATCTTTCGATTGCCCGGGATGAATACAAGCAAATCAAAGGTGTTTTATCGAAACTGACCCGTACTTTCGAGGTAAAAGACCTTTTATGCAATATACTGAAAGATGAAAAAATCAAAGCGGAAGTACTGGAGCGCATCGAAAAAATAGAGCCTTTCATCGGAGAACAAGCCCCCAAAGGCAGCCTGAAAGAACAATTGATGGAAGAAAATGCAGAAAGCCTCTCCCGTCTGCTCATCGAAGGCGTGGAAATGGTAAAGGATAATCTGACCAAATATTTAAGCAAAGATTGGTTTGCATTACGTCCGATGCATAATTTACTCTTTACCCGGGATGCTTCCATGAGTGTCAACAACGAGGTATTGATCGGCCGTATGGCCAACGCTATCCGGGACCGGGAATCGGTAATCATGCGTTCAATATTTGATTTCACCCCGGAATTTAAAACATCGACATTGACCATTCCTCCTATTCCCGGATCGGCAAATCGTATCCGGACTGTAGAAGGCGGCGACGTTTTGGTAGCCCGGGAAGATATCCTGGTCATCGGCAACGGAGCCCGTACCAGTACACAGGCTATCGATCTGCTGATGTACGAATTCATCAAACGGAAGACCGAAAAAATACAGCACATCATTGTACAGCAATTACCACATACGCCGGAATCCTTTATTCACCTGGATATGGTTTTCACCCTTCTGGATCGCGATAAATGTATGGTATTCGAACCCTTGATTATGAATCCGGGAAATTACCAGACCGTACATATAAAAATACAAAACGGAAAGTTGTTGGGTATACGTACAGAGAAGAATCTTCTCAGTGCCTTGAAAAAACTCGGTATGGACCTGGAACCTGTATTCTGCGGCGGTACCGACGAATGGAATCAGGAAAGAGAACAATGGCACAGCGGTGCTAATTTCTTCTGTGTCGGACCGGGACAAGTCCTGGGATATGCCCGTAACAACTATACCATGGAAGCCATGAACACAGCCGGTTTCGAAATTATCAAGGCCAATGACGTAATCGACGGACACGTCGATCTCGGACACTATCCCAGATATGTCATTACCATCGACGGCTCGGAACTGCCGCGCGGCGGAGGCGGCGCACGTTGTATGACCATGCCGGTAAACCGCACCGACATCGACTGGTAAAATATCCACAATACATCCCAGCGTGCCTTTCATTAAAAATACATGAAGGGCACGTTTTCGTATGTAATTTCGTTATTTTTGCACAATGAAAAAAATAAAATATTACATCAGCAGTTTCCGGCTAAGAACCTTACCGTTGTCAATCTCCGGTATTATTCTCGGTTCCCTTTTGGCAAAATCGGACGGTTATTTCAATCCAACGGTATTCTGCCTGGCCATCCTGACAACACTGTGCCTCCAGATCCTGAGTAACCTGGCCAACGAACTGGGAGATATGCAAAAAGGTACGGACAATGCCAATCGTCTGGGACCTGTCAGGGCCTTACAATCCGGAATTCTCACCACCAAAGATTTTAAACGGTTGATTATTATCTTTATTTTACTTGCAATACTAAGCGGAACCGTCCTTATTCTTACGGCTTTCCATTCATTACTCAGCTACAAAAGTATTCTTATGCTATTCATCGGCGGTGCAGCCGCCATAGCTGCCGTAAAATATACAATCGGTAAAAATCCGTATGGCTACCGGGGATTGGGGGATATATTCGTCTTTCTGTTTTTCGGATGGGTCAGCACATTGGGAGCCTATTACCTGATGACCCATCAATTGAATCCGGATATATTACTTCCGGCTACCTCCATCGGGTTCCTGACGACAGGTGTTTTAAATATCAACAACACCCGTGACATCGAAAATGATGCACAGTGCGGTAAACGAACGATACCGGTACTTATCGGAGAAAAAAAAGCCAAAACTTACCATATGATTCTCATCGCCGGCGGAATTCTGTGTATGGTCATTTACACCCTGACGACTTATACTCATTTACTAAACTGGGGGTATCTTATTGTCGTCCCGCTCTTCATCATCCACCTGCTAAAAATGCATCGTTACTCCGGTAAGCAACTCGATCCTCAACTCAAATTTCTTTCGGTAAGTACCTTACTGTGGGCCCTGGCAACCGGTTTTACTTCGCTTTACTGACCCAGAAAACTGAAGCATCAATTCTGAGGGTCGACATCACAGTACACCCGGAGCCCGGTAAATCCTTTGTCCGACTGCAAAGCCGATAATTCTTCCTTAAGAAAAGATTTTATTCTGGAAAGAGAGACCTTATATTCGATTTTAATCAATAATTGTACCCGGTGCATTTCACCGATCTTACTAACTTCCGGCACGGCAGGCCCCCATACACGACGCCCCAGCTCCACCCGTAGACGGCCCACCAGTAGATTCACCGCATTTCTCACCACCACCACCTCCTTATGTCTCAACTCCACCTGAATCAACCGGCAAAAAGGAGGATAAACAAACTGTTCCCGTTCGGCGGCAATCTCCGTATAAAATACATCGTAATCACCGTTCATCACCATTCGGTACACCCGGTTATCGGGATCGGCAGTCTGAACAATGACTTTTCCCTGCTCCCCTTTTCTTCCGCTACGTCCCCCCACTTGCATCAACATACAATACGCCCTTTCCTCTGAACGGAAATCCGGGAAATTAACCATACTGTCCGCATCGATGACACCCACCAATTTAACATTAGCAAAATCCAATCCCTTAGAAACCATTTGAGTTCCGACAAGTATATTCGTCTTACCCTCCTCAAAATCATGAATAACCCGGTGATACTTTGCTTTACTGCTCATGACTTCCAAATCCATACGGGCAATTCTGGCATCCGGAAACAGTGCAGCCACTTCTTCCTCCACCCGCTCCGTACCGGGCGTCTTTTGACGGTAATGGCCTTTTCCGCATTCCGTACAAAGTGATACGTTCCTCTTTATACTTCCGCAATACCGGCAACTTAACAAGTCGCGTTGTTTATAATAAGTCATACTGACATCACAATGACTGCATTTCAATATAGAACCACAACAATCACATTGCAAATATGTCGAATACCCCCGACGATTCTGAAAAAGGATAATCTGATTTCCTTCATTCAACGTCCGTTGCATTTCCTGAATCAAAACCGGTGAAAATACTCCTTTCATCAGTTTTTTACGACGATACTCTGCCAGATCGGCCAACAAAAGTTCCGGCATCCGGATATCCCCGTACCGGGAAGTCAATTGTACATAGCCGTATTTACCGGTTTTCGTATTATAATAACTTTCAAAAGAAGGTGTCGCCGATCCCAGCAACACTTTCGCTCCACACAAATTGGCCAGCATAATGGCTGCATCCCGTCCGTGATAGCGTGGAGCCGGTTCTTTTTGCTTATAGGAAGGATCATGTTCTTCGTCCACAATCACCAGTCCCAATTTCTGAAAAGGTAAAAACAACGAAGACCGAACCCCTAAAATCACCGGATAAGGTTTCGGACCGGATTGCTTTTTCCACAATTCAGCCCTTATATTATCCGGCATTCCGGAATGATAAATTCCGATAGTATCCCCGAAAACCCGTCTTAAACGTCGTATAATCTGAACCGTCAAAGCTATTTCCGGTAACATGTACAACACCTGCTTACCCCGGGATATATATTCCCGGATCAGATGAATATATACCTCTGTTTTTCCGGACGAAGTAACCCCCCGTAATAAAACACAATCTTTGGACGTAAAATAATCTCTGATCTGCTTTATAGCGGACTCCTGTTGCAATGAAAGCGGATTTGCCTGCTGTTCCCCGGCTTTATCTTCCCCCAAACGACTCACTTTTCGCTCTTCGATTTTCAGGATATTCTTTTCACAAAGTGATTTCAGAATTGCAGCAGAACCACCCGACTGCTTCAAAAAATGCTGTTTTTCCATTTGTTCTTTCCCTGCTTCTATCCACCGGCACAACATTTTATACTGCCCCGAAGCCCGCCTCAAAGCATCGAGAATACCGGAAAGTTCCTCTTCCGCATAAGGACGCGCCCAAAGTATCCATTTTTCGGTCTTTTCCCGGAAAATTTCGTCTATTGTTTCTTTGATTTGTATATATCCTTTATCCAGCATGGATTTGACAAGCCCCATCCCGTTTTTGATACCGAGATATTTCTCTATTTCCCGCATAGCGACATATTGCCCCGGTCGTAAAAAACGCAACAATGCCTGTCCATTATCAGTCAGATCATCGAAATCAATCTCCGTATCCCCCAATGTAACCGCCGTAAAACTTTCCAAACGGAACACAACCGGTAAAGCAGCCCGAAGCACCTCTCCCGGATAAGCCATATAATATTCGGCCATCCAAAATAAAAATTGTAAATGCACCCCGGACAATTGCAGACGATCATCCGTTACAGCCTCTATATTTTTAACCTTATAGCCGACCGGTTGTTTCTCATGAATCCGCCATACGACACCCGTATATTTTTTATTTCCGGCAAAAGATACAATGACAAGTTTGCCTTCCCCCACTTTTTCCTCCAAAGCAACAGGTACAGCATAGGTAAAAACCCCTTCTACAGCCAATGGTATAATTATATCTGCAAATTTCACCGTTATTCTCTTTTCCTGCTCAAAATTACGCCTTTTTCAGACATCTGAAAAAATAAGAACCGCTTTTTTCTGACAACAGAAAAGAAGAAAAATAACCGTTTTCATAATAATAAAAAATCCTGAAATCATCTTCACACTAAAATAATTCTTTCATTTCTCCATATTTTATTTATTTTTACAACACAAACAGTTTCAAGTTATTAATTACCAAATTAAAATTCATCGTATGAAAACCATTATTTCCTGTTTACTTTTACTATCCTGGACATGTTTTTGCCCGGAATTATCTGCCCAACAACAAAACGGTATGATACGTGAAGACGGAGCCTATTATATTGCCGACCAGATGCCGGAATATCCGGGAGGAATTGAGGCCATGCTCAAATATATAGAAAGCAACATCCAATATCCCCGGGAAGCATTGACACAAAAAGTCCAAAGTCGGGTATACGTACAATTCGTCGTCAATAAAAACGGAAAAGTCAGTCAGGCTGAAATCAGCCGGGGTTCTCATCCTCTATTAGACAAGGAAGCCATTCGGGTTGTCTCCAACATGCCGAAATGGATTCCGGGAAAAAATAAAGGGAAAAAAGTACCGGTCATATACACGCTTCCGATTACTTTCAAAATAACACCTTCTATGTCATCTATTTCCGATATTAAAATCAGCAACGATACCGGAACAACATTACAAGGTATATGGCAAATATGCAAACTCAATAACACATCCGATAACGAAAAATACAGTATTACAGCCGGACCTTATATGAAAATCCTTTCAACGGACAATCGTTTCACAAATCTGGCCCTGAATACATCCGGTCATGTATCTGTCATCACCTCAAACGGTACCTATACCCAAACATCAGACAGTACCTATGTAGAAAGCGTTTCAGAATCAATTATGAACCCTAAATTATCCGGAAAAGATATTACAATTCACTTTAAATTCCTCAATGCCAATCTGTTGATGATCAGTTTTCAATCGGTTGATCCTCTTTTGCAGGGAAAAGAATACTGGACACGGGTTTTTCTGCCACAGCCTGCCAATCAACACAACTAAATTTCAATACACTCAACCCAATCCGAATGATGAAAAAGGAGTATAAATCGGAAATGAATGTATAATTGAAGCAGCATAAAACAATAAAGCCGGGACTGAAACATTCCCGGCTTTATCAATATTACAATGTATTTTTATCGGTTCGATAAAACCCTCACCAGATTCAATAATTCCGGATTTAACCCTTTGGAATTTTTAATCGTCTTATTGAAAGGCACATGAACAATTTCTTTATTCATGATACCGACCATAATACTCTTCTGATCATCCATAAGAGCATCTACCGCAGCAACCCCCAATTGGCTGGCCAATACACGGTCAAAAGCCGAAGGCGATCCGCCGCGTTGCATATGTCCGAGTACAGACACCCGGATATCATATTCCGGATGAGCTTTGGAAACCTTATCCGCTACACTGTAGGCACCCCCTTCTTTTTCTCCTTCCGCTACGATAACAATACCGCTGGATTTCGTCGGATCGTAGTCTTTGGCAAGGAAGGATTCAAGGTCTGCAATATCAGTATCTATCTCCGGCACCAATACGGCTTCTGCTCCCGTAGCGATAGCCGTCCGCAAAGCAATAAAACCGGCATCACGTCCCATTACCTCCACAAAAAACAAACGGTTGTGTGCACTGGCGGTATCCTTAATTTTGTCCACAGCTTCTACAGCCGTATTAACAGCCGTATCATACCCGATCGTCGAATCGGTTCCGTATAAGTCATTATCGATCGTACCCGGAATACCGACTACCGGAATATCGTGCTCCTGAATCAATAAACGGGCTCCGGTAAACGAACCGTCACCACCGATAACCACCAAAGCATCGATCTTGTGTTCTGCCAACACCGCTGCAGCCTTTGTTCTTCCTTCCGGCGTACGGAATTCAGTACTACGGGCAGACTTCAAAATCGTTCCCCCCCGCTGGATAATATTGCTTACGTCATAGGATTTCATCCGTTTGATATCCCCATTGATCAACCCCTGATATCCCCCATATATACCGTAAGCTTCACAACCATAGTATATGGCAGATCTCACCACTGCACGAATAGCAGCATTCATCCCCGGTGCATCCCCACCCGATGTAAGAACTCCGATTCTTTTAATTTTTCCCATAATAGATATAAAATTTTACTTTCTATGTTAACTCTATCTTGAAGAATATTTTTATTCTTGCTTTTTTATCACATTTTGAATCTCTTCCATTACCCACAATGGCGTCGATGTCGCCCCACTGATCCCAACGCTTTCTGCCCCCAAGAACATCTCTTTTTTCAAATCCCGCACATCCTGCACAAAATATGTCCTTTCATTAACCTCTTTACACACAGCAAATAATTGCCTGCCGTTAGAGCTTTTTTTTCCGCTCACAAAAATAATAACATCATGCATTTTTGCAAAATTTATCAACTGCGGAATTCGGTTCGCCACCTTTCGGCAAATCGTATCATAAACAACCACCTCATCCTGTCCCTTCTCCTGTATAATTCCGGCTATATTCCGGAACCCGTCCAGACTCTTCGTCGTCTGGGAAAACAACACCACCGGCTTACTGAAATCAACCTGTACCAGATCTGCTTCCGTCTCCACAACAATCGCCTCCCCGTTTGTCTGTCCTACCAATCCGCTCACCTCCGCATGTCCCCGCTTACCGTAAATCACCACCTGTCCGCCTGCAGGTTTTATCTTTTCATAAGCTTCACGGATACGTTTCTGCAAATTCAATACGACCGGACAGGAAGCGTCGATCACTTCAACCCCATTGGCCAAGGCCCGTTGGTAAGAAGAAGGCGGTTCTCCATGCGCCCGGAACAATACCCTGCAATTTTTCAACCCTGCAAATTCCTCGTGTCCGATCGTCTTCAAGCCTTTCTTCTCCAGTCTCTCCATTTCCAGGTTATTATGCACAATATCCCCGATACAGTAAAGAGTTCCTTTTTTCAGTTCGTCCTCTGCTTTACAGATCGCATTTACGACACCTGTACAAAAACCCGAATTTTCATCTATCTCAACCCGCATATCCATAATCCGAAAAAATACAACGGATCAACATTTCTTTTTTTCGATAACAGCCATCATAACCTGAACTTCCTCTTCTATCGTCATATTGCTGTTATCAATTAAAACAGCATCTTCTGTTCTCTTCAAAGGGCTCTCTTCCCGGTGTTCATCGATATAATCCCGCTTTCTCACATTTTCCTCCACCTCGGCATAATCAACCGCCTCTCCCTTTGCCGTCAATTCCTTATATCTACGCATTGCTCTCACCTGAGGTGAAGCCGTCATAAAGAATTTAACATCTGCATTCGGAAACACCACACTCCCGATATCCCTGCCGTCCATGACAATGCCTCCGGTCTTCCCCATTTCCCGTTGCTGCTCCACCAGATAAGTCCTTACAAAACCTATTCTGGCAACCAAACTCACATTTCCGGACACTTCCATCCCCCTGATTCTCTCCTCTACATTTTCTCCGTTCAAATAAATTTCATTCCGGGCATGTCCCTCATTATATCTGAAATCAATAACCAGATTTTTCAGGCAAATACGCAGCTTTTCTTCATCCACATATTCACCGTTGATCAATCCGTTGCGCATAGCGGCCAATGTAACCGCCCGGTACATGGCACCGGTGTCGATATATACATACCCGAGACGGGTGGCCAATAATTTTGCTACAGTGCTTTTTCCCGTGGACGAATGTCCATCTACCGCGATAATCAATGCTTTACATTTTTCCATAATCTTCGCAAAGGTACAATATTTTTAAAAAAGTTATATGATAGATTTCCGGAATACAATTAAAATCTATGCAAACGTTACTGAACGTACACAAAATACGGATTCACAATCCAAATCGAAGAACAAGCCTCAACCGATCGTAAACCCCAAATAAAAGACCGACATGATTTTTCCCGAAAATTCAGGATCAAAAATCCGGATCATTTACAATTCCGGACTATTCCCGGCTATTGGCGATTGCGTCATACAAACGTTGTAATACCGGAGCAGAAAATGAAGTCTCTACAGCTCCCCTGTCATCGGCTGTCAAATGCAGACGCTCCTGTAATTTCACCAATGCCGCCTGCAATATTTCTTCATGATCGAACGCCAAAGGCGGCAACTCGTCAACACGACACCATTTACACCGGGAAGCATCATCTCCGGCCTCAGGTACATAATCCTGCATTTTTACCAAAGTATAAAAAGCCACGGTAATAATACGTCCCCGCGGATCTCTGTCTACTGCCGAAAAGACTTTTACCTGTTCGGTAAAAGCCGGTATAATACCGGTTTCCTCCCGTAATTCCCGCAATACTCCTTCCTCCACCGTCTCGTTCATTTCCAGAAAACCACCGGGAAATGCCCACGCATACTGAAAAGGTTCATTTGCCCGCCGGATCAGTAAAACACTCAAATCCGCTCCATCGAAACCGAAAACAACACAATCCGTTGTCAAAGCAGGACGCGGATATTTGTAACAATACTGCTTTTCCATAATCCCTATATTTTTAGATTTAGCTTTCTAACCCCATTTTCTTTACGAGCTGCCGATACAACCGGTAATCCTCCTCTTCAAAACAAACGGCCGTTATTTTTTCAAAATCCGTATGATGTACCAAAAAATCACCTATTTCCCGTAGTGCAATACCGGCTGCTTTACCTTTCGGAAAACGATATACCCCCGTACTGATACAAGGAAATGCCAGGGTTTTCAAATGATGAGCCACAGCCAATCGCAAACTGTTGCGATAACAAGAGGCAAGTAACTCAGGCTCTCCCTGTTTACCGTCCCGATATACCGGGCCTACCGTGTGAATGACGTAACGAGCCGGCAAGCAATATCCTCCGGTAATTTTTGCTTCTCCGGTCGGGCATCCCTGTAATTTCCGGCATTCTTCCAAAAGCCCGGGACCGGCTGCCCGATGTATCGCCCCATCAACTCCGCCACCGCCCAATAAAGTCGTATTCGCAGCATTGACAATCGCATCTACTTGCAATTTCGTAATATCTCCCAGGATAATTTCTATACGTTTCATATAAAAATCAACTGTTTTTTCAATATTAACAAAGATAAGAATGTTATCCATAAATAAGACAGAAAAAATAAAAAAACCTGTGGTCTTTTACGACCACAGGCTCTGATCACACCACAATAAAAACTATTCTACCAATTCCGCCGCCACGGTATCCACATACAGTCCGGTTCCCCCTGTCCATGACGACATATATGTCCGGACCTCCATTCGCAATTTAGTTGTTCCGGCCGGAGCCCTGAAAATCCCGTTTCTGAATACATCAACATACCCCTCGGTCTGATAGCCATAGGCCGAAGAACGTATTTCCTCCGAAGCCAGACTCCGGTTTCCGGCCATCCAGGTACACCACACCCGCCACTTCACCTCCGCAACATCGGCTCTCACATACATCCGCAATTGGTAACATCGTCCTTCAGAAACCGGTACATCCTGGTACAAATAGGTCTTCCCCTCCAACCGGACAGCTTTATTCCCCTGATAAACCGGAGCATCGACAACCACACTTTTCTTATCCGTTCCGTTGGCATCCAATTTCCAGTGTTCCGGTATCCCTTCCGTTACTCCTCCTTCAAAATCACCGTTTTGTATCAAGTTAACCCCATTTCCTACCCCTTTGCACACATCGGGCGGCATATCAATATACCAATCTCTTTCCCGGACAATCGTTTCTTCCCAATCGTATATTTCCGTTTCAAATCCAACCCATTCCGAACCCGGTATACTCCCGAATACAGCTTTTATCTCCGTTATCCGGTTCGCCGTCAATGTCTGTATCGAACGTACAGGAGTCTGATAAGGTGTATTCCCGACCCTATAAGACAACATCAACCCACTCTCTCCTACAGGCGGAAACAGTAAAATCCCGGTTGTGGAAATACCCGCAACCGAAATTCCGGCTGTTTTAATCAAAGTACCCGTCTCACTTGTATAATTTCCCAGTAAATTCATTTTCAAAGGAATTGAAAATACATGAATTGTCAGATCTGTCAAATTTTCCGGCACATTTTCAACAATAACCCGCAACTGTGCCACTTTGCGTTGCATATCGAAAACCACCGGCACCGGCTCTCCCTCAGTCACTGTAAAATCCGCCTGCCCCAATAAATAATCTGCAGCTTCCGTATAATTCCCGGCATTTTTTTCTAATTTCACGAATATTTGTTCCGGAGTCTTCGATTTACTGTATTCCAAAACCGTCTGATTGACAACATTCACCATACAAAAACCGGTATATGTGCCGGGAGACAATTTCCATCTGAACCGACGGGCATCTCCGGCTTCCGGAGGGACTTCACAAAAGTCGGTTTCCTGTTTCTGCTCATCATAAACAAACAACTGATAATTCACCGGTGAAAATGCACCGACACTGCTACCCGTTCTCACGACAACGGCAACTTCTTGCTTCGGATCATCTTCAGACCAAGGCTCCGAATCGCGACGACACGCCCCGAGAACTACCATTATAACAATGATAATTAACCACTTCATAAGCTAAAAATTAATATAAAAACACCGATATACAAAGATATCTTAATCAAGTAACCTGCCGAACAGGAATAGAAGAGTTACAAGACGCGCATTGTACTTTATAAAAATATAACTTTTTGGGAAATAAACAATAGATAATAAAAAATTAAGATAAGATTTTTGTTTTTATAATAAAATTTTATTTTACATATCTTACTTTACAACATCTCTTGTCTCATTTACAAGACATTTTTTTCAAATAGGCAGGTGTAAATATAATTCGCCCCAAAATAGTTTGCATCAAACCACGTATGAATAAATAAGCGAGGAAAGCTAACCATAACACATGATTATCAACATCTCCTGAAAATCCGTAGTATATCAGAAAAAATACTGCGGCAGCAGCAGCCATAGACCACAACATCTGGCGGGTAGCAGTTGCACCGATCAAGATTCCATCCCACAAAAAAGCTGCAAAACCGGCCAAAGGAACAGCCAATACCCAATAATAATAATCCCCGGCAACAACAATCACCTCCTTTTCATTGGTCAATACTTCCAAAAAGTGTTTCCCTCCTATTCCGTATAATAATGTAAACAACAAGGACAAGCCTATTCCCCAACCGAATAAATTCCGCACAGCATGACGCAAATGCTTTAAATTACAGGCACCGATATAACGACCGGCTAAAGCTTCTGCCGCATAGGCGAATCCATCCATAACATATGAAAAAAGAGTAAATAATTGCATCAACAGCGTATTCACGGCTAAAATCACATTTCCCTGACGGGCACCACTGGAAGTAAAAAAAGTCGTTACAGCAATCAAACAAAGCGTACGCAAAAAAATATCCCGGTTTACGGCAAAAAAACGACGCATCGCACCGAATCGTATACTTTCCTGCCAAACAAACCGCGAACGAAGAAAACCGTATTCTTTTCTCCACAGCCATATTGCCATACACAATCCCGAATACTCGGCAACGACAGTCCCCAAAGCAACCCCTTCAACCTTCATACCCAATCCGAAAACAAAAAAGAGACTGCAGGCAATATTAATTACATTAACTGCAATTGCAATATACATCGGGTAACGGGAATTCTGCATACCGATAAACCACCCCTTAAATCCGTACATCGACAATACTGCCGGTGCCCCCCATACACAAACCCGGAAATAAGTTACCGCATATTGTTCAACCTCCCTACTCGTATCGAGAAAATAAAAAGCCAAACGTTCTATCGGATATTGTAAAATCAGTATGACAATTGCTGAAATCAATCCCACAGCAATTGCCTGTGCCAACACCCGAATCTGAGCATTTGCATCTTTTCTGCCATAGGCCTGGGAAGTCAGGCCACTGGTGCCCATCCGTAAAAAACCGAAATTCCAATACAGAATATTGAACAACAAACCTCCGACAGCAATTGCTCCGATATAGGCAGCCGTCCCCAAATGCCCCACAATAGCCACATCGACCAGTCCCAACAAAGGAACAGTGATATTGGATACAATAGAAGGTATGGCCAAACGAAGAATCCTGCGGTTCATATACTGAATTTTTTGCAAAGATAAAGCCTGTCTCTTATACACATTCCGAGCCCACGAGACG
>ERZ1027061.869-NODE-869-length-12911-cov-4.054138_pt1 | contig 12911 bp, 15 predicted proteins | sample MGYA00519283_ERZ1027061 | MGnify/ENA primary metagenome ERZ1027061 (study PRJEB26926, sample SAMN06164849) | human gut metagenome | biome: ENVO:00009003; feature: ENVO:2100002; material: ENVO:00002003 | host: Homo sapiens | place: USA | collected 2012 ... | reverse complement strand
AGCGTCAGATGTGTATAAGAGACAGTCTTTAAGCCGTTGATGAATGTAGAATAGTTTGTACCGTTCATCTTGCAAGCGGCATTGATTCTTGCGATCCAGAGCTTTCTGAAATCTCTCTTCTTTAAACGTCTGCTGATGTAAGCGTACTGACCTGACTTCCAGACAGCTTCCTTGGCAGTCTTGAAAAGTCTGCTCTTGCCGCCCCAGTAGCCCTTTGCCAGCTTTAATGTTTTATTTCTTCTCTTACGAGTTGCTAATGCACCTTTAATACGAGCCATCGTTAAATTCCTCCTATAGTGAATATTGCGCCGAAACGGTCGCAGTTAGTTTTTATTTGTAAGGTATGAGCTTCTTAACTTCTGCAACGTTCGTCTTGTCGCAGTATCCTGCAGCACGGTTGATACGCTTTCTCTTTGTAGCCTTCTGTGTCAGTCTGTGACGACGGTTCGTCTTCTGGTACTTGACCTTACCGTTCTTGGAGATGTTAAAACGCTTTTTAGCACCGCTGTGGGTTTTGATCTTGATCTTCTTTGCCATGAGTGGAATCCTCCTTATTTAGTTTCCGCCGTTTTATCGGCGTCCTTCTTTGCTTTCTTACCGCCTGCCGCAGCCTTGGGAGCTACAACTGCCATATAGTTCTTGCCCTCCAGCTTTGCAGGCTTCTCACAAGCGCCGTACTCCGAAACAGCCTCAAGAACTCTCTGCATAAGCTCCTCACCAAGATTTGCGTGTGAAAGCTCTCTTGCTCGTCTGTAACGAACCTTGATACGAACCTTGTCGCCGTTTTTAAGGAACTTTATAGCCTGATTAGCCTTCGTGTTAAAGTCGTTGGTGTCGATGTTCAGCGACATCTGTATCTCTTTAAGCTCAGCTTGTTTCTGGTTCTTTTTAGATTCCTTTTCCTTCTTTGACTGCTCAAAACGGAACTTGCCGTAATCCATTATACGACATACCGGAGGAGTAGCGGAAGGAGCGATAAGCACGAGGTCTAAGTCAGCCTCAATCGCCATATCAAGAGCCTGCGCCGAAGACATAATGCCGAGCTGCTCATTGTCAGCTCCGATCACACGGACCTCTTTTTCATTTATCTCTTCGTTGATGAGTTGTTCTTTTGTGCTGATTGTAAAGCACCGCCTTTCTGAAAACAAATTGTTTTATGCAAAACAAAAAGCGTGATAAACTGCAATGCAGATTCTCTCACGCTGTACAAATATTACAGACAGATTTATAACGCCGTACAGCGCCGTAAATCGTCGGAAATTTCTGTAATTACCTCATTGAACAACCTTTCGGCGTAAATGGGTGAGAGTGCTTCTCTGCTTTTGTTTCACAATTTAATTTACTTGATGATTATACTACATTTATCCGCCGTTGTCAATAGGGAAAATCAAAATTTTTATTAAAACCGATAAAAAAGCGTAAAAGTAGCTTGTTTCCCTCTGCAACGGTCAATCGACGCAATTATTTCTCAGCCTTTATCCCGATACATTCCGCCTTGCACGCTTTCTTTCCTCGCCTCGCCTGTATAAAATACCGATACATTCCGGACAACATCGGATATGTCAATTTCAGCATTCATTTTATCACCTGCGAATTTGATATGATATGGATATATTGTAGCATAGACGAACGGTTGTTTCAACAGGTTTATACAGATGTTATGTATGTTGGCAATACCGAAAGCATCAATCTGTCTGAACCGTCCGTTTCAACCTAACAGGATATATCTCAATAACAAAATGCGGTTTATCTATGTTTGTTAAAGGGTGACTGTCGGTTATGTCAACAGTTACCGTATCAATAACCGTTTTAATAAAGCCATCGGTATTTCCGATAACAATGTAAGAGAAGAAAGATACTCAACACTTCCTGTTGCATCGGGTTCAAGAGGAATTGTTTCAAACGGCTTTTCTATATCAACACCTAAAGCAAGCAGATATTCCGCAACTTTCGGATAGGCATTTCTGATTTCACGGATATAGTTACGACAATACGCACAGTTACATAGATCTACGGCGGTTAAACTGTCGTAATACTGTTTTGTTTCTTTGATACTCAATGTTGACACCTCTTTCATCTGTTACAGAGCTGTATAAAATACATCAACATCCCCTCTCTTTACAGTGAGGGCAAAATCAACGCTTGATTACATTATTTTTTTCAGTCGAACCTGCAATTCAGATTAAATCGTGCAAACCGACAAAACACGAACCGACAACAGCTTACTTATCCATATCCGCCTTTATAGCCATATACTCGCCGGACTCAGCCGTACTGCCGTCTTTCGACCTCACTTCCCGCCGAACACAAAAACCGCCAATATGATAATTGCAAGCGAACCGATACATATTATCCAGTTACGGTTATAGGTCCGGTTCATCTTCTTTTCGTGTTCCATACGCTCCAGACGCTTTTTCAGTTTGTAATCGGGTTCACGTTTCATGCTTTACTCCTTTCGTTTCACGCTTATAAGCCAAGCTCCTTTTATAATAGCAGTCTTTAATACTACCGCAAGTCTTTTCGTGCCATTTATCAAAACTTTCCTGTGACGTTATATTGACTTTTACGATGTAAATTTTTCCCTTTGTCGATTTTACTGCTTTTATATATGCAGTATATGATTCGTCAACAAATCCTTGCTTATTAATGTATCTCACAACATATCACAGTTGCATTTATATAAATCCTTTTCAATTATATTGTCGTTTTAATAATCATTGTAATCATTAGGATTATACACCAATTCTTTTTCTATGAAATATGCAAATACAAAAGCTCTTAACACCTTGTTCTGCTTGTCTTACTTTTCGTTACTTTTTAGCTTTTTAAAATTTCCTGATAATTACATTTTACTGTAGTGCTTTTTGCTAACAGTTAATTGCTTAAATTACAGTATTTAGGCGAATTCAGCGTTATAATTCATCGAAATTCATCACTTGTCGCTCAAGGTGTGATTTTTCACATTTTCCTGATTATATCTATGATCTGCGTCATCGGATCCTCGTTGTTGGATCCTATTATTACATCAGCTGATGATTTTACCTCGTCGTGCGCATTACTTACAGCAACTCCCAGATCGGCACTGCGTACCATTTCAGCGTCATTCGGATAATCTCCTGCCGCCACAGTGAACCTGTCCTCGCTTCCCGTCACCCTCAGAAGCTGCTTATATCCATAAGCCTTGCTCACGCCCTCGGGCAGAAGCTCGTAGAAGAACGGCGCAGACAGCACCCTGTTCGTCCCCTCGGCACAATGCTCATCTATGAACCTCGCAAGCTCAGGCATCTTGTCCTCAGGGTAGGCAAACAGCACCTTAAGCCAGCCCTCATGCGGAATATCGTCAAGGCTGCATACATCTCCGTGTACGTTCTCCAGAGCCATGTGCGCCCTCTCAACATCGTTCAGTGCCGGCACATATACCGTGTGCTTGTGAAGCACCTCTATGCCTACATCGGGGAACCTGTCCATGACCAGCTTTATGTAATCTCTGGCTTTCTGCGTAACCTCGCTCTGCCACAGGAATTCGTCCTTGTCAAAGTCGTACACCGCCGACCCGTTGAAGATGACCGCAGGTATCCTCAGCTTCAGCTTTTCCGCAACCGGCCGTGCCATTGAATAGCCTCTGCCGGTAGCTATCGTGAACATTCCGCCCTTGTCGCAGAATTCGTTTATCGATTCCATATCCCTTTGTGAGATCTCTTTCTTATCGTCAAGGAGCGTGCCGTCAAGATCGCTCATTATTATTACATTTTTGAAGTCCATTGTTTCTTTCCTTTGTTCAAGCCGTTTATATCTCTGTCTTCTGCGTTTCGAGGTTTGCGAGCAGCTTTTTGAAGTAGTCGGGCAGCTCGCTGTCAAATTCCATATACCGCCCGTCAGGGTGGATAAATCCTATCTTTTTTGCGTGCAGGCACTGTCCGCACAGCCACTTCGGACTGCCGTTTCCGTACACCTCGTCACCCGTCACCGGATGACCGATATACGCCATATGCACCCTTATCTGATGCGTCCTTCCCGTTTCAAGACGAAGCCTTACAAGCGTATTGTTCCTGTAAGTCTGCTCGACAAAATAGTGGGTTACCGCCTCTCTTGAATTCTCGGTCGTAACGCACATCTTCTTGCGGTCGGTCTTGTGTCTGCCTATCGGCGCATCGACCGTCCCGTCCTCTTTTATAACGCCCTGAACGACCGCCATATATTCCCTTGTAAAGCTGTGTACCTTTATCTGTCCGGCAAGTATATTGTGTGCGGTATCGTTCTTTGCTACGATAAGAAGTCCGCTCGTATCCCTGTCTATCCTGTGGACGATACCGGGTCTTATAACCCCGTTTATCCCCGACAGGCTGTCGCCGCAGTGGTACATAAGCGCATTTACAAGCGTTCCGCTGTAGTGACCCGGTGCGGGATGCACCACCATTCCTTTAGGCTTGTTCACTACCAGAAGATCGCTGTCCTCATAGACTATATCAAGAGGTATATTTTCGGGCAGAATATCCGCAGGCTGAGCCTCCGGCACATCAAGCGTCACTGTATCTCCCGTTTTGAGTTTCTGATTCTTGGCGGCAATTTTCCCGTTTACAAGACAGCAGCCCTGCTCAATAAGAGCGGCGGCTGCTGATCTGGTTATTCCCGTATCCTGCAATGCAAGAAACTTGTCTGTTCTTTCGCCGCCTGTTTTACAGGTAAATTCGTAATGCAACGTTACCCTCCATAGCGGTGTTATTTATCTTCGTTTGTTGATTTCTCTATTTCCCCGGCTGCTGTACTTTTCTTTGCCGAGCGTTTGTTCTTCTGCTCTTTTATCTCGTCTGCTACAACAAAAAGCAGTAATCCAAGTGCTCCGAGAACGGCGCATATATCCGCAACATTGAACACGGCGAAGTTGATTATCCTTACATCGATAAAATCAACTACCTCGCCTCTTATCACTCTGTCGATAAGGTTACCGATACCGCCTGCCACTATAAGTGACATGGACCATATATACGTCGGCTTCTTCACTCTTTTTGAAAGCATCAGATACAGCATAACAACGATAACCACAGCCGTAAACAGTATGAGAAACAGCTGTTTTCCCTCAAGGATACTGAAAGCGGCTCCGGGATTTCTCTCGTAGGTGATATTCAGTACATTTGTATCTCCGAATGATATTATCGGTATCGACTGGTGAAGCTGCATATTACTGTCAATCAGTATCTTTGTCAGCTGGTCAAGCCCGATAAGTCCTGCGGCTGCCGCAAGAGCGATATATAGCATTAATTCCGATTCCTTTCGTTGTCCGGTATTTTTCTGACGTTATTTCAGTTATTATAATTACTTGTTCTTTCCGAACTCAAGCTCGGAAGTGGGAGCGTTCTTTTCTTCCTTCTCGTTTTTAAGGCTGAAAAGCACAGATTCACCCGTTACCTTTTCTTCCGCCTTCTTTTCCGGAGCGGGTGCAGGCTTAGCTTCGGGAGCGGGCTTTGCCGGAGCAGGTGCAGGCTTAGCTTCGGGCGCAGGCTTTGCCGGAGCAGGTGCAGGCGCAGGCTTCTTGGCAAATGCGCTGTCCTCAGGCTTTCTCGCCTCTACTTCCTTAACGGTATTTATCACGAACTCATTCTCACAAGCCTTGGGCATAGCCTTTATATTCTCAATATGTGCGCTGTATGCGGCAAGAATCTTGGTTGTGTAGTCCTGTACCTCTTTTCTTGTTCTCTGGAGAACAATCTGCTCTCTTTCGGTCTGCTGCATCATCATTGTATGAATCTCGGCAGCCTTTGCATTGGCATCGTCAACGGTCTGCTTTGCTTTTGCGTTTGCTTCGGCAAGATTCTTCTCACCGAGCTCCTTCTTCTTTGCCGCAAGAGCGTCCGCATCCTTGATAGTCTTTTCAGCCTTTTCCTGAGCGTCTTTTCTTATCTTTTCGGCATCTTCCTTAGCCTCGTTCACTACAGCTATACCCTGCTTTTTTGCAATGAGCAGAGCATCTCTCAGAGCGTCCTCATCCTTACGGTACTCTCTTATCTTTTCCGCAAGAACCTCCAGCTTCTTTTCAAGCTCCTCGTTTTCATTCTGCAGCTTCTTGTATTCGATAGATACGTCCTTCAAGAAAGTATCTACCTCGGCGGCATCGTAACCGCCACGCTTAACCGTATCAAATTCTTTGGATACTATATCTTTAGCATTCACGGGAAAGTCCTCCTAAATGTACTCTAAATATATTTTTTAACCGTAATATGTATATTACCTTTTCTGCCTGTTTCACCGATACACTGCAATACGAACTTGCCTTTTCCTCTGACGGAAAACACATCGCCCTTGCTTATCTGCTTTGACACATCGGTACATACTGTGCCGTTCAGCGTCACAAGCTGCGGCGTAATATACTTTTCCACAGCGCCTGTTCTTGACGTACAGGCAACGCATCTGACAATATTGTCAAGGCGCATTGACGCTACCGAAAACCGCAGTTCCTCATATTTTCTTGCGGGCAAAGTAAAACCTGCCGCAATGCCCGTCTGCACCTGCACTCCGACCCTGCCTATTTTCGTTATACTGTCTGAAATAAGCGGTGCTACCTTTTCGTAGACAAACACTGCCGCCTTCCCGTCGGTAACGAAAATATCCCCGACAGTGTCACGCTCAATACCGAGCGCCATAAGCGAACCCAGCACATCTCTGTGGGTCACACTGTCCTCTTTCCTGAAGGTGAACGTCACCGCTTTTATCGGGAACTGTTCAGCCGTGTTTTCATCGGACACAACAGCGTAGGATGTATCGGAAATCGCACTGCCGTCAAAATAATATGACGGGAAAAGCCCAAGACAGCATCTGAGCGGATCTGCATTTCCTGCGCCTGCACAAAGCAATGCCGTAAGCCCTTTCGGGATACCGACAGCTTTTATCTGTGCAAGCTCGCTTTCAGACAGAAAACGGGTAAAATACGGGCGGGATCTGTCAAGGCAGTCCCTCGCCGCATTTTGTATATCTTTGACAAGTTCACGGTCTGCCATATCAGTCCAGATCGTCGAAAATATCCTCGCCCGAAATGCTGCTGATTTCGTCTATGAATTCGCCTGAAATATCAACGTTGTAAGGTGCGAGAACGTATGTTGTATCTGCGATCCTCTTTATCTCGCCGCCCGTTATGTAGCTTACACCGCCTAAGAAGTCGATGATACGGGTAGCTATATCCTTATTTGTGTTGTTGAGCATAAGGATAACAGTTGTCTTGTTCTTGTAAAGCTCTGCTATCTCAGCTGTATCGGACAGCTTCTTGGGTCTGTTTACAACAAGGTGCAGAGTTGTGCTTGCATTATAAGTGTATATCTTATTTGCGTTTGAAGCCTGTGACGAGCTGCGTGAAGGAGCCTCCTGCACAGGTTCTTCCTTTGCGGATTCAAGCTCGTTTGAGTAGCTCTCATCGTCATCCGATCCGCCCCATCTTCTGATTGAATTTTTAAGTCCTTCTAATGCGCTCATTGTTTGTTCCTCCGTTTTTATATTTTCGAATAGTTTCTGTAGCCGAAAAGACCGCTGCCTATCCTGACTAACGTTGAGCCGTACTTTACGGCTGTTGCATAATCGCCCGACATACCCATTGACAGCGTATCCATGCCGGACAGGAAAGAATATTTCTGCTTTGAATTTTCAAAAAGCTCCTGCATTGACGCAAAATACTTTTCGTCGCAATTTACAGGCGGAATGGTCATAAGCCCTCTTATCCTGACGTTTTCAAGTCCGGATACAGCTTTTGCCGTTTCGATAAGCTCAGACGGTGCAATACCGCCCTTTGACTCCTCGCCGCCTATATTGATCTCAAGGAGTATGTCCTTTACAAGTCCGTGACTTCCTGCTCTGCGGTCTATCTCAGCCGCAAGCTCGACACTGTCGACCGAATGTATCATACTCACCTTATCAATTATATACTTTACTTTGTTTTTTTGCAAGCCCCCGATGAAGTGAATTTCGGATTTTTCCGAATAATTTTCGTATTTTCCGAGAAATTCCTGTACTCTGTTTTCACCCAGAAGGTCTATGCCAAGACTTTCGGCATAATTTATCTTTTCGCAGGGTACTGTTTTTGTGACCGCCATAATGCGAACCGTATCACATCGTCCTGCTTTATCCATAGCTTCGGCTATATTCTGTTTTACAGCCGTATAATTGAGCTTTATATCCTCAAGCGTTGTTTCTTCGGCGGATTTAGAGATTCTTTCCGTCATAAAGATCCTTCCCTTCAACTATAACATCATCGTAAAGCGACAGATAGCCCGGTTGTCCCGAAGTATCACGGACAATGACATAATCCTCGCTTGAATATATGCGGTCTACCTGTACGAAGTAAGCCTGAGAGCCTTTTTTCACATAGACTCCGATGTTGTTTTCCTTGTCAAAATGGATAGCGGACGAAGCTATGCGTATACCGTTATAGCTGTCTACAAGCAGCTTGAACCTGCCGACTCTTGACGAGGCGATAACCGAATTCAGATCATCTGCAGAGAATATCGCAACATAATCGTTGTCGTACTTTTCGACATTTTCGACCTTTGCGGTTATCTCCGTCTGGTCTGCGCCGAGTATCAGCCGTACCTTTGTATTTTCCGTAAGTACAGCCGCCTGACCTTCTGTAAAGGTCGCCGCCAGCTTCCACTTATAATCGTCTATCATCTTGCCGATTATGTCGCCGGAAGCTGTTGTAAGCTCAGGTGTCTTTACCGTTTCGGAAATCTCCGCAGGCGTTATACTGTCGATGTTATCGTATGTTATCTTGCTCTCGTACCCGTCGATGCTGCTTACGAAATAGCCTGTTTCATCAGCCGTGACCTGAACGGGCGAAGCCGAAATCCTGCCCTCAAGCGTCTTTATCTTTGAGTTGAGCGCCGAAATCACCGATGAATAATCATTCACCTTGCCCTTGACCATATCACGCTTGCTCTGCAGGTTGAGCATTTCGTATTTAAGCTGTGAAACGGCAGTATAATCGCCGTTGTTTATAGCTGTTATCAGCTTGCTGTGCTTTTCGGTTATCAGCTTGTCAAAAGCCTCTATCTGAGAATTATCCGTACCGACAAGGCTCTGTGCGTCCGTCAGCGTGTCTATCCTCGTTTTCAGCTTATTTATATCCGCAGTAAGCGATATGTCGGCCGCCGAGCCGTAAGCATTGGCTATAACGCTGTTCTTGCCGACCTTTGAGCCGTCCTCATGCTCATACTGTATCGTGCCGTTTATCTTACGGCTGACGGTATGCTCGTTTCGTGCGAACACGCCGTAAAACTCGATAGTATCCTGAGAATCGTACTTCAGCGCCACCTCTGTTTTATAGGAGTGGTCGTTTCCCGCAAAAAACTGACCTGCGATGGTCAGGAGCAGGAATACGGCAAGAACCACCGTTACGAGCTTTGTTGTTAACGTCCTGTCCATATATCCTTATTCTTTTACGTCTTCGCTGTCCGTCCTGTCGAATGCGTCAAGGATGGATACAGCTCTGAGAGGTGTTATTGTCGAGATAGCATGCTTGTATATCAGGTTCTGCTTTCCGTCTGTATCAAGGATGACAGTGTAATTGTCAAAGCCTCTTACAAGTCCCTTGAACTGAAAGCCGTTTGTAATGTAGATAGTTACAGGTATCTTCTCTTTTCTCGCCTGATTTAAAAATACGTCCTGTAAATTGAGTTCCTTTGCCATTTTGATTACGTCCTTTCTTTTCTCCGCTTTTTTGCGGAACATAAAATAAAATAAAATCATAACTGTTTTTGTGATAAATCACAGCTACAGATAGCTTAACTTATATTGTAACACATATTGATTGAAAATTCCATAGCTTTATGGCAGTTTGGGGAGATTTTTTCGACAAGTGAGAATTTTACTTGCTTTTGTTTCTTACACTGCCGATATAATCTATTGCCTCGTCAACAATCTGCGAAAAGTTCTTTCCTCCGTCAGCCTTGATATAATGGATTCTTTCGTCACGGCGGAACCATGTAAGCTGACGCTTTGCATATTTTCTGGTTTCCTGCTTCAGCCGCTCTACGCAAGGTGTAAGAGGGCTTTCGCCTTTAAGATACGGCATAAGCTCCTTATAGCCTATCGTCTGCGCCGCAGTGGGATAATCAGACTGTTTCATAAACTGCCTTGCCTCCTCGACAAGTCCTTCGGCAAGCATTATGTCAACACGCCTGTTTATGCGGTCGTACAGCGTTTCCCTGTCATAGTCAAGCTGTATCATACACGGCTCATACGGCGAAGGGGCAAGCCTTGAAAGGCGCTGTTGCTCGCTCATTGTCTTTCCCGTAGTCTTGTAGACCTCAAGCGCTCTTATTATCCTGTTGAGATTATTCTCGTGAAGCTTTTCCGCCGTTTCGGAATCAATTTCACGGAGCATTCCGAGCAGAAAGCCGTTGCCCTTTTCCTGTGCCAGCTTACGCAGTTCGTCACGGTATGCGTAGTCGCACTCGGTTTCCTCAAAGCTGAGGTTGTCGATAAGAGAGCTTATATAAAGGCCTGTGCCGCCGGTTATTATCGGGAGCTTTCCTCGTGCCGCTATATCTGCGATAATACCGTGTGCCGCCTTAACATAGTCGGCTACCGAAAAGCTGTCATGAGGGTCGAGAAAATCCATAAGGTAATGCGGTATGCCCTGCTTTTCCTCTTTGGTCGGCTTTGCGGTGGCTATGTTCATACCTCTGTATATCTGCATAGAATCGGCTGAAATTATCTCGCCCGAAAGCCTTTTTGCAAGCTCGACCGAAAGAGCGGTCTTGCCCGAAGCGGTAGGTCCGCAAACTACTACGATAAACTGTTTATCCATAACTCAACTCCTGTTGAAGAAGCGTTCTATCCTGTATTTTGAAAGTGCGGTCATAACCGGCCTGCCGTGCGGACAAAAACGTATTGTCCTGTCATTCATCACTCTGTCGGCAAGCGCCTGCAATTCGAGAATATCCGTATCATCGTGCGCCTTTATCGCCGACTTGCAAGCCATCGTATGAAGCATATCGTCAAAGAGAGCGCCTTTCTGGTCGGTGGCAGTGTTCATAAGCCGTTGTGCGACATCGGATACTATTTCCTGCGGCGAGCATTTCACTACGGACGGCATTGCGGTTATCTGCACTGTGCTGTCATCGCAGAAAACAAGCTCTATACCGCTTTGCTCCACATATTCGTAATACTCGTGCAGTGCCTCGTATTCTTCGGGCGACAGCTTAAGCTCGGTTTTGTCGATAAGAAGCTGTGAGGTGGTTACAAACTCCTCTTTCAGCTTTTCAAACCTTATGCGTTCGTGGGCGGCGTGCTTGTCGATTATTATAAGCTCCTCGCCCGCCTCGCACAGTATATAGGTCTTTAAAAATTCTCCGATAACACGAACACTTGTTTTTTCGGGCTTCGGCTCGTCTATCCTTTCAACCGTTACCGGCTTTGCGTTTATAAATCTGAAGCCTTCGTCAGTTTGCGGTGCTGTTACGGGAATATCGTCCGTATCATCGTCAACGGTGACAACAACACTGCTGCTTACCGCCTTATATGACGGGATGTGCGGCTCTTTTGGCAAAGGTATTTCGTCAATAGCTTCACCTGTGTTTTCTTCGGGCTTTGCACTGTAGTCCGAGCGTGTGCTGTGCAGTGAAACGGGCTTTATTGTGCTGTCGCCGTATATTTTTTCAGCCTTTACCGTTTCGGTCGGTTCTTCCGGCTTTATATCAACGACCGGACGTTCCTCAGACATAAGCGGAAGCGTTACGGGGATATGTGCGAGCGTCTGCTGTTCACGCTTTATTATTTCGGGGTTGTGCCTGAAATAATCGTCTGCGTTATCGTATTTCTTCGGTTTTTCAAGCTCTATCTGCCGTTTATCGTCTGCGGCGTTCACCAGTGCGTTCTTTACCGCAAAATACACCGCATCGAACACAGGCTTTTCATAAGCGAAGCGTATCTCGGTCTTTGCGGGGTGTACGTTTACATCGACTGTTTCGGGAGAAAGCGATATGTTCAGTATGCAGGCAGGGAATTTTCCGACCATCATACTGTTGCGGTACGCCTCCTCAAGCGCCGCCATACAGGTGGTGCTTTTTATATATCTTGTGTTCACGAAAAACGTCTGCATACTTCTGCTGTTACGGCAGAAAAGCGGAGATGAAACATAACCGCTTACATCTATGCCGTTAAGCGAAAAGTCAACGGGAATAAGGCTGTCGGCAAACTGTCTGCCGGATACCGCCTTTGCCGCAGATAAGAGCGAGCCGTCACCCGATGTCATTCTGACGCTTTTGTTATCTCTTATGAATCTGAAGGAAATATCGGGGTGGGAAAGGGCAAGTCTGTCGACCGTCGCCGCTATGAAATTGCCCTCGGATATGTCTTTTTTGAGGAATTTAAGTCGTGCGGGGGTGTTGTAGAAAAGCTCCTTTATCACGATAGTCGTGCCTGTGGGACAGCCGCAGGATTCGTGTTCCTTTTCCTCGCCGCCTTCGATAATGTAACGTCCGCCGAGTTCATCGCCGTCCTGCCGTGACATCATCTCTATCTTTGCGACCGCCGCAACGGACGCTAACGCTTCTCCTCTGAAGCCCATCGTCATTATGCCTGTAAGGTCGTCGCCTGTGCAAATCTTGCTTGTGGCATGACGGAGAAAGGCTGTCGGCATCTGTTCGTAAGCTATGCCGCAACCGTCGTCCGTTATACGCATATAGCTGATACCGCCGTGCTTTATCTCAACGGTGATATGCCGTGCGCCTGCGTCTATTGAATTTTCCACAAGCTCCTTTATTACGGAGGACGGGCGCTCTATGACCTCGCCTGCCGCAATAAGCTCCGCTACGCTTTTATCAAGCAGTCTGATTTCGGGCATTGGTTTTCCTTTTCTTTATAACATTGCTTTTAGTTCTTCAAGCTTTGCGTAAGCCTCTCTCGGCGTCATATCGTCAAGGTCGAGG
>ERZ1027061.858-NODE-858-length-13001-cov-4.695736_pt1 | contig 13001 bp, 10 predicted proteins | sample MGYA00519283_ERZ1027061 | MGnify/ENA primary metagenome ERZ1027061 (study PRJEB26926, sample SAMN06164849) | human gut metagenome | biome: ENVO:00009003; feature: ENVO:2100002; material: ENVO:00002003 | host: Homo sapiens | place: USA | collected 2012 ... | reverse complement strand
ACGAGATTACTACGCGTCTCGTGGGCTCGGAGATGTGTATAAGAGACAGTGTCAGGATCGGATATCCTAAAAGCAGAAGGCAGAGCAGATATATCACAATGAATATAGCTCCTCCATTCTGTCCGCATATATATGGAAACTTCCATACATTTCCCAAACCTATGGCACATCCCGCAGACACTAGGATAAACCCCAGTCTGGAGGCAAACTTTTCTCTGTCGCCGTTATTACTTTTCTTACTCATACTTTTTTTCTTTCGCAGATGCCTGTGTCCTCACATCATCTGCCTCCTTCTCTTCTATACTGTTTTGGGTTAACACACCCTGTGATTGTAACATAGATCATGTCATTTGTGTGTTTAAACTTTTACAGTTTAAACCATAATTTTATGGTAAAAAATTAATCCACAAAATTACATATAAAGGATTACATTTTTCCATATTATATTTTATTATATTGAATAGAATGTTCTTAATACTATTAAGACCGTTCTCCGTATTTTGAGGCAGATTTCTGTGTGGGATTGCAGTACCTTTACCTTATTTCATAAGTTTTTGCAGAAAACTTGTGATATACCTTATAAACCACCAGCGCATTGCTGCAAGTGCGCTGCTCATATTACAGAGAAACGAATAGTAACGCATGCGCCGCGCGAAGTGCCTTTATATGCGCATGCCACATTTTTATAAGGAGGACATTTATTATGGCTACATGGCTTAAAGATGCAATTTTTTATGAAATATACCCTCAGAGTTTCTATGACAGCAACGGCGATGGTATCGGGGATTTCAATGGAATCACTGCAAAGCTTGACTATATCAAGTCTCTTGGATGCAACGCTATCTGGATGAATCCTTGCTTTGATTCGCCATTTTCTGACGCAGGTTATGATGTAAGGGATTACAAGAAGGTTGCCGATAGATACGGAACCATGGAGGATATCGAGAATCTCTTCGCTGAGGCTCACAAGAGGGACATGCACATTCTTCTCGACCTGGTTCCAGGTCACACATCGGAGGAACATGCATGGTTTACCGAGAGCAAGAAAACCGAGGCAAATGAATACACAGACAGATATATGTGGACAGATGGATGGCTCTGTGGCGGTTCTGGACTTAATTACATCGCAGGCGAGACACCGAGAAACGCAGCCTACATTGTAAACTTTTTCAAATGCCAGCCGGCACTTAACTATGGCGTATTAAACCCAACACAAAAGTGGCACAAGAGCATGTATGATCCGGCATGTATCGCAACCAGAGAGGCTATGAAGGATGTCTGCCGTTTCTGGCTCGATAAGGGTTGTGACGGATTCCGCGTTGATATGGCAGATTCACTCGTAAAGCATGATGACGAGAACAAAAGCGGAACCGTATCTGTATGGCAGGATATACTAGGCGACATACACGCAGAGTACCCTGAATCAGCATTTGTCTCCGAGTGGGGAAAGGCTGAACAGTCTATAAAGGCTGGATTTGATCTGGACTTCTATCTGGACTGGATGGGCAACGGCTACAACTCTCTCGTAAGAGATTATGAGGCACACATGAACGCATTTGCCTCACTTCCAGAGTCCCTTGACGACAGCGTGGTAAACAACAGTTTCTTCAAGGCGGACAGTAAAGGATCCTGCGATCACTTCATAGATGAATACATGAACAGATACGAGCAGATAAAGGACAAGGGCGCAATCGCTCTCATCACAGGAAACCACGATACCACACGTATCAGCTACGGACTCTCAGAGGATGAATTGAAACTTGCCTACGCATTCTTCATCACCATGCCTGGCAATCCTTTCATCTACTACGGAGATGAGATTGCCATGAGATTCAGAAGTATGCCTAGCAAAGAGGGCGGTTTCACCAGAACCGGTTCAAGAACCCCTATGCAGTGGAACTCAGGTGAGAACATGGGATTCTCAACAGCACCGGCAGACCAGCTTTACCTCCCGGTTGATTCAACGGAAGGAGCTGCAAATGTTGAAACTGCTGAAACGGATCAGAACTCGCTTATCAACACAGTTAAGTCGCTCACCGAGCTCAGACACTCACAGGCGGATCTTCTCGACAAGAGCAATCTTGAGATCATCAGCAGAAAACCTCTGGTATACAAGAGAGGAAATCTGATACTCGCTGTGAACCCTAAAAATACTGCCACTCAGTCAAGAAAACTTACCGAGTTGACAGAGGATTCAAAGGTTATATATTCTATAGCAATAAACGGCACACAGCCAAGCGTTGCTGATGGAGTTATCACTCTTCCGGCACAGAGCTTTGTTGTGATAAGCTGCTAATTATCACAGCATCCAACCGAAAGGTTGTGCTATAGACATACCACAACACACATAAAACCGCTTAGATCAGTTTCATACCGGTCTAAGCGGTTTTTATAGTCACCTCTCCCAACTTGTGGTAATATGAAATAGATTATATTCTCATATAATCTGACAATAGGACAAAACAACTTTTATAAAGGAGAACATATTATGAACATGCAGGAGGCAACTTCAATCATGAAGGCAGACAGCTACAAAATGGCTGCTCTTTCAGAGGATACAAGAAACAACATACTCGCACATGTAAAGGATGCACTCATCGCCCACAAGGATGAAATATTTGCGGCAAACGCCAAGGACATGGCTGCAGCTGAGGAAAACGGGATTGCCCCATCAGTCAAGAAGAGACTTAAGTTTGACGAACACAAACTTGCTGATGTGACAAATGGTATAGATGAACTTATAAAACTTCCTGATCCTGTGGGACAGATTCAGCTTAAGAGGGAGCTTGACGAGGGGCTTGTCCTCCAGAGAGTTTCCTGCCCTATAGGAGTCATTGGAATCATATTTGAGGCACGACCAGACGCTTTGGTTCAGATATCATCTCTGTGCATCAAGAGCGGCAACTGCGCCGTACTCAAGGGTGGTAAGGAGACAGCCAATACCAACAAAGCCCTTTTCGATGTGATCTACAGCACCGCCATCTCAAATGGAGCGCCTGATGGATGTATGTTACAGGCAAGCCAGCACAACGAGATTGATGAACTGCTGTCATGCAGTAAATCCGTTGACCTCCTCATACCGAGAGGCTCAAATGCATTTGTTCAGTACATAATGAACAACACCAAGATTCCTGTCATGGGACACGCCGACGGAATCTGTCACACATATATAGACAAGGATGCAGATCTTGACAAGGCTATACCTATCATCATTGATGCCAAGACACAGTATACTGCTGCCTGCAATGCAACAGAAACTCTTCTTATACACAGGGATGTTGCAAATGAAATGCTGCCAGCCATCGCAAAAGCTCTCAAGGAGCACGGCGTAAAACTCAGGGGTACAGCCGAGGCTGCCAAGATCATAAACCAGTCAGCATGTGAGATCATGGGGGACGATGATTTCAACACTGAGTATCTCGACCTGATCCTGTCTGTCAAGATTGTAAACGATGTACAGGAGGCAATCTCCCATATCAACCACTTTGGTTCACACCACACAGACTGCATCATCACCGAGAACGCCGACACCGCTGCTCTCTTCATGCAGCTTGTGGACTCCGCCGGAGTATACCAGAACTGCTCCACTAGATTTGCCGATGGTTTCAGATATGGTTTCGGTGCCGAGGTTGGAATCAGTACCAGCAAGATCCACGCAAGAGGTCCTGTAGGACTTGAGGGACTTGTAACGTACAAATACAAACTTTACGGACATGGACAGATTGTGGATGACTATGCAACCGGAAAGAAACAATTCCACTTTAAGAATCTGTAGATATCACCCAGGGAACGGACATGACCGCGCCCCTTTTACATAAAGGATTGCTAATTAATTATGAAGATTATTTTTAAAATATTCAAGAATGACCTTATCGGCATAAAAAAAAGTATTCTCACCATCGTACTTGCAGTAGGATTATGTGTTTTGCCAGCTCTGTATGCATGGTTCAATATATTTGCCAACTGGGATCCCTACGCCAACACCGGCAATATCAATATCGCTGTTGTAAATCTCGACAAAGGGTACACTGACAGTGACGGCAGCACCGTGAACATGGGACAGTCTGTAGCGGATAAACTAAAGAGTCAGACCAGTATCGGCTGGGTATTTCCCAAGTCCGAGGATGACGCTGTAAATGGCGTGAAAGCTGGAACATATTACGCTGCAGTCGTAATTGATGAGAACTTTTCTTCAAATATGTATAACGCTCTCACCGACAACTTTGCCAATCCAAGCTTTACATATTACGAGAATGAAAAGAAAAATGCTGTTGCACCCAAGATAACAGATACCGCTGTCTCAACATTGAAGACAAGCATAAACGAAACCTATATAAAGGCAATATCCAAAAAACTGCTGTCCGCTGTGGACAGTTCCGACAAACAGCTGACTACCGACTTGAACGGAACGGACTTTGTCACATCCCTGGAAACCCTTGATGACAATCTTGCCGGATACCAGGATCTGATCGCGTCTATAATCAATGCAAATGGAAAACTTAAGAATGACACGAAACTTAAGGCAGCCACAGACAAAAGTACCAATGCGATAAATAAAGCCGATGCAGCAATCGACTCCAGTCTGTCTGATATGGATCAAACCGATTCCAGCTATTATCAGCTCAGAGACAGTCTTCAGTCTCAGATTGACTCAATAGAAAATGATATAAAATCTCTTGAGACATCAGCCAAGCTGCTCTCTTTGAAGGATGATGCCGAGAGCATTTCCTCCGATCTGAACAACATCAAGTCTGATGCAGACTCTCTGAGAAAGAAACTTGACAACATAGAGACATTTGTAAAATCTCTGGACATTAGCAACACAGATGTGGTGAAAGATGCTCTCGACAAGCTTGACAAGATGAAATCACAGGTGGACACAGTGTCAAATCTGACTGACGAAACCCTGAGCAGCATCGACCTCACAGATCTTCTCAAACTTGAAAATGCACTCACCGACAAACTGACTGCGGTCTCAAATGCAATATCTACTGTGGACGATACATTCAGCCAAAAGATAGTTCCTGATCTTGACAACATACTCATCAACATCAAGGAGGCTTTGAAAAATGCTCAAGATCTTCTGAAAACGCTGAACGCAACGATTGCCAGCACCAACACTGTATTTGACAATTACAAAGGAACTCTGGATTCCATGAACACCAGTCTCTCGGATCTGTCAGACCTCATTGGCAATGTCAGAGAAAAGATTGCAAAGGCAATCACCGACATCAACAAGGCATCTAACAGTGAAACCGCCGAGATGATACTTGCTTTTCTGAATGGAGACACTGAGGCTCTCGCCTCATTCCTGTCAAAGCCTGTAACCGTGGAGGAACACTACTACTTCCAGATTGCCAATTATGGCTCGTCCATGGCACCATTTTACTCAGTACTTGCCATCTGGGTTGGTATGACCATACTCGTATCACTCATGAAAGTACATGTGAAAGATGCCGACTACCTGAAGGATGCCAAACCACACCAGCTGTTCTTTGGAAGATATCTTATATTCTTCCTTCTCTCACAGCTGCAGGTTCTTGTGATCGTTCTGGGAGATCTGTATCTGCTCAAGATACAATGCCTGCATCCATTTGCCTTCTGGGCAGCTGCGGCACTGACAGGTCTGACCTTCTCAATATTTATATATTCACTGACTATTTCATTTGGCGACATTGGAAAGGCACTGGCTGTTGTCATCATGGTATTACAGATCGCGGGCAGCGGGGGAACGTACCCGATCGAGGCTCTGCCTGGTTTTTTCAGACAGGTGTACATTTTCTTCCCATTCCCATATGCCATCAATGCCATGAGAGAATGTATAGGCGGAATGTACCACCACAATATTTTTATCTACCTCTCTGAACTGTCACTGTTCATAGTTGAGGCGCTTGTGATTGGTCTTATTATAAGGAAACCATTTATCAGGATCATGCACTTCATAGAAAAACGAATGGAAGACACACAGATGATGTAAGCCAAAACGCAGTTCAGACAATAAAGGAGGAACTCCTATGGACGAAACAAACACAGAAATATCAGATATCACAACTGAAGATAAACATGACACCGAAAACGAAAAAGTTTCGCACGAAACTTTTGGCAAGTCCGAAGTCCCTGACATAATGACAAAGGTTCTTGAATTCCGAGACAATGCCCATGCGAACAATGTGCGAAAGCTGAAAGCCGGAATCAAATGTATTTTCACAGTTCCTGCCTGCTTTCTCATTCTGCTGTTCTTCACCAACAGCTCAAAGATCATATTTCTTGTTCTCTGGATAGCCAGCCTCTTTCTGATCGCGGCATATCTCATTCATGTGGAATATTCTGACTACAAGATACAGGAAATGGTCAACTCCCTACAGGATTCAGAGGGCGGCATAGACAGCCTGATTGATATAGACAGCATTTACACAAGGGTTTCCGCCCCAAAGAGAAAACTTGATGAAAAAATCGATACGATCATCACCAACGTGAGATCAGAATCCGGAACGGATGCTGCCGATGACACCGATAGCGAAGTACAGGACGAGAGCAAAACAGATGATACGCCAAATGAGTTTCAAAATGAAGGCTCTGTCGACGAGACCCCAAATGAGACTCAAGACAAAGTTTCAGACAACATTGAACAGGAGGAGCAAACACCATGAAAAATATATGGCGCGTATACTTATCAGATCTGCGCAGGCTGACCACAAACGTTGTTGCTTTGTCCATTGTTATGGGTCTGTGCATCATCCCATCCCTATATGCCTGGTTCAATATAATGTCCAATTGGGATCCGTACGGAGAAGCAGCGACCTCACTCATGAAAATTTCCGTATACTCGGAAGATGAGGGAATCGACCTTAACGGCGTCAAGCTTGTGATCGGTGATATGGTAACAGAAAGTCTTGAGACCAACAACACGATCGACTGGACATTTGCCGACAACAAGGAGGAGGCTCTTGAGCTCATCCAGAGCGGTGAGTGTTATGCAGGCATCATAATCCCAAAGGATTTCACAGAAAACATGCTGAGCATCATGAGCGGCAATATAGTAAATCCCAGAATTGTTTACTATGAAAACAGCAAAAAAAATGCCATTGCAACCAAGATTACCGGCAAGGTAAAAACCACTGTTCAAAATGAGATCAACACCAAACTCATAAGCACTCTGACGGAGGTATTTGCAAATGCAGGCGACTATCTGTCCGGAAGTGACATAGAGGGATCTGACCTGATCAGCGGAGTAAGGAGCAAGCTCAATCAGGTTTCATCCACATTGGACAACTATATATACATGATGAACACATTTGCGCTGCTCACAGAATCGGCATCTGACTCTATAGATACGACAAAACTTCTATTTCCAAACATTGACAGCATGGCATCCAGCGGATCCGACAGCCTTGGCAACCTCAAGGACAGTGTGGATATAAGCAATGACATTGTAAGTTCTGCCCTTTCCCTTATGAGCACCAGCCTGGATACTATATCAGGCAAGCTGGATGACCTGTCAGATGCAGTGAACGATCTGGGCAGCAATGTTCACATAGTAACCGTCACCAAAGAATTTTCATCTGACGATCTGGGCACCAACGTGCTTGACACCATTCAGCGACTTTTAGAGAGCAAATCCCCTGAGATCTCGGATGCAAAGTCACAGTTTGAAAAGCTGAAAAGCGACCTCGACAGATTAAATGGTGATGCCCAGATTTCCGATTCTGAGATAGCTGATATAAAATCCGCGATCATCTCTGATATAGACAAATGCAAAGACCATATAAAAGAGGTCAAGGATCTGGTAAACGGTGAACTGTCGTCCGCTCTGACCGAGTCACTGACTGAAATGCAGAGTTCTCTGACTCAGGCACAGGCTATATTAGCCGATGTACCTGGAACATTTTCGGAGATAAGCTCCACCCTCACCGAGTATCAGTCCATACTTAAGGACGGCAAAACAAATGTACAGGTCACAGCAAAATATCTGTCCGATCTCAAGGACGATATCAGCTCTCTCATACAGGAACTGGACAAGCTAACCTCAAATCCAGATTTTCAGGAAATGATGTCTGCAATAAAGGAAAATCCGCAAATGATCGTGGACTTCATATCATCTCCTGTACAGATGAACACTGTGGAGATTTACGCAATAAGCAATTATGGCTCGGCAATGGCTCCATTTTACACTGTTCTTGCATTGTGGGTTGGTGCCCTCATTCTTGTGGCTCTCATCCATGTCAAGGTGAAGGACGGGGAAGACCTCGAGGGAGTAAAACCATACCAAAAATTCTTCGGACGATACATAAGTTTCTTTGTGATAGGACAGGTTCAAACGATCATAACAGTATTTGGCGATCTGTTCTATGTGGGGATACAGTGCAAGCACCCGATAGCATTTACACTGGCTGCGATGATGACCAGCTTTGTGTTCACATTCCTGATCTACTCTCTAACCGCAGCATTTGGCAATATCGGCGAAGCCATCGCAGTGGTTATCATGGTCATACAGGTTGCCGGAGCAGGTGGAACTTTCCCTGTGGAAGTTCTCCCATCAGTCTACCAGTACCTGTACAAATTCATGCCATTCTCATACTGCATGAACGCTCTCAGAGAATGCGTAGCCGGAATGTATCAACACACATACGGCAGATGTCTGGCAACCCTGCTGATATATGTTGGCATATCGGTGATCATTGGTCTGCTGCTGGCTAAGCCTTGTGCAAAACTTCTCGACAAGCTGGAACACAACAAGGAGAAATCTGGTTTGTTTATATAACCAACTACTCTTGTAATTACAGTTTTTGTCTGTTGTCATTTACGCCCATCTGTACTGTAGGAATACATACAGATGGGCTTTTTTATGCATATATTTTTACATATTATTCGATGAATTATCTATGTGAGCAAATGAAGAATTATTGTATTTTATCTCCAACTGGCTGACACTTAGATTCAGGAGGCACACCTATATATGGAGAGATGGCACAGACGGACTTTCTCCAAACAACTGGGGCGCAGTATTTGGCGGTTTAGCCTGGAAATATCATGCAATGGTGGTGTGACAAAGGTATCGACGGTTTCCGCATGGATGCAATCGCTTACATATGAAAAGAAAGCTTTGAGGATGGAATAAAGGATGCCGGCTGCCTGTACGCTCCTTTTGAGATTCACCACAGAAACCCCATGGATAAAGGTGAACAAAAACTATCTTGAAATAAATGCAGAGAATGAAATGGCCGATCCGGACAATGTGTTCTCTTACTACAAAAAGCTTATCAGCCTCCACCATACCGAGACCACCCTGGTCTATGGAGATTTTATACCTATGCTTGAAAACAGCGATGATATATATGCATATAAGAGGGTTCTGGGTGATGTGTCATTTCCCTAGGATTTTCTTATTTTGAAATAATTTGTTCGTCATTAGCACAAAAATATCTCTAAAACGATTATTTGCATAAGAAAAGGATAAAATCCTCTGTATTTATCCTGAATATCACTTTTCAGGACTTTTTAGGAGAATTTTATCCTTTTTTCGTGTTTATGCTGTTCTAAAGTTATAATGTTGGGGATAAATGTTGCTTACTTAAATAAGTTGTCATTCTCAAAGTAATCTATCTTCATAGCGCGTCTTACATCAGCAAGTGTCTCTGCTGCCTTTGCTCTGGCAACCTCACTGCCACTCTTTAAGATGTCGTATACATCCTGTGGCCTCTTCTCCCACATCTGGCGGCGCTCTCTGATAGGTGCAAGCTCTGCCTGAAGAACGTTGTTCAGGAACTTCTTGACCTTTACATCACCGAGGCCACCTCTGCTGTAGTGCTCCTTGAGTTCATCCATGCCGCTGTAATCCGGAAGAAATTCCTCAAAGTACTCTGGCTTGCTGAATGCATCAAGATAGGTAAATACCGAGTTGCCCTCAACCTGTCCCGGATCTTCAACACGGATGTGGTTTGGATCTGTGTACATGGACATAACCTTCTTCTTGATCTCCGCAGGATCCTCAGACAGATATATACAGTTTCCAAGAGATTTGCTCATCTTTGCCTTGCCATCTGTACCTGGGAGTCTGAGACATGCCTCGTTGTCAGGAAGGACAATCTTTGGATCTACAAGAGTCTCTCCGTATACTGAATTGAACTTGTGAACGATTTCCTTACACTGCTCGATCATAGGCATCTGATCCTCTCCAACTGGAACCTCTGTAGCCTTGAACGCTGTTATGTCTGCAGCCTGGCTGATAGGATAACAGAAGAATCCAACAGGGATACTTGCCTCAAAATTCCTCATCTTGATCTCTGCCTTTACGGTCGGATTTCTCTGAACTCTTGCAACTGTGACAAGATTCATATAGTAAAATGTAAGCTCTGTAAGCTCAGGCACCATTGACTGGATGAATATTGTAGACTTCTCAGGATCTATGCCACAGGCAAGATAATCAAGAGCAACCTGCATTATGTTCTGTCTAACCTTCTCTGGATGCTCTGCATTGTCTGTAAGCGCCTGTGCGTCAGCCACCATGATGTATATCTCATCATACCTGCCCGAATTCTGAAGATCGACTCTTCTCTTAAGTGATCCTACATAGTGTCCCACATGAAGACGACCCGTAGGACGGTCGCCTGTTAATATTACCTGTTTCATAACCTTCTCCTTTTCTCTCTTACTCAGCCAGCAATTTACTCAGTTCATACTGGAATGAATCAAGCTGATTATTCTGTATATCTATTGCCTCTTTTATATCGTAATCTATAAGTATATCATTCTTGATAGCCACCATGCGGTTTGTGCCTCCCTTTTTAAGTACATCCACAGCATACGCCCCCATAAGCGAGCCGTACATCCTGTCCTTTGCTGTAGGCTGACCGCCTCTCTGTATGTACCCAAGCACCGACACCCTTGACTCTATGCCTGTCTTATCCAGGATCATCTGCGCAAGCTCCGGTGCATCCGTTACGCCCTCAGCAACTACAACAAGATAACTGTTTCTTCCGTCAGCATGCTTTGCCTTTATCGTATCTATGATACTGTCAAAGTCGCCATCCCATTTCTCAGGAATTATGATGGCATCCGCAGATGTCGCCATGCCTGCCCAGAGTGCTATATAGCCTCTCTTTCGTCCCATGACCTCCACGACACTGCATCTCCCATGAGAAACCGACGAATCTCTTATCCTGTCGATAGCCTCCATGGCTGTATTCGCCGCTGTGTCAAATCCCAGCGTATACTCAGAACATGCCACATCTCTGTCTATTGTTCCAGGGATGCAGATGGTATTGATACCCTCATCCTGAAATGCTATGGCTCCGCGGAGTGTTCCATCCCCGCCGATGGCAACAAGCGCATCTATATCGTGATCTCTCAGATTCTTTGCCGCCTGCTCGCGGTATTCTTTCTGAAGGAATCTCTCGCTTCTGCTGGTGAAAAGTATCGTTCCACCCTGATTGTTTATGTTTCTGACGTCCGCCAGGCCGAGCGGCTGTGTCTCCCAGTCGATAAGTCCCTCGTAACCACGCATCACACCGACTATCTCTATTCCACTGTTGATGGCCGATACAACCACAGCCCTAACAGCTGAATTCATGCCTGGAGCATCTCCTCCGCTGGTCAGGACCGCTATCTTTCGTATGTCACTCATTTGTATGTCCTCTAATTATTTTTATACTGAAGCTCCTGCTTCTTTGCAGTAACCCTTGTATCCTTCTCTACTGAGTTGGTGATAAATGTATTACCACCCACAACAACGTTGTCCTCGATGATAGTCTCGCCTCCAAGGATGGACGCGCCTGAATAGATGGTCACATTGTCACCGATGGTTGGATGCCTCTTGGCTCCCTTGAGTTTCTGGCCCCCCTGTGTAGAGAGTCCTCCAAGTGTCACGCCCTGATATATCTTCACATGCTCGCCGATAACAGTCGTCTCGCCGATAACGATTCCAGTACCATGGTCAATAAAGAAATACTTTCCTATGGTGGCACCCGGATGAATGTCTATTCCGGTCACGCTGTGAGCGTGCTCGGTCATGATCCTAGGTATCATAGGAACATCCAGCAGACAAAGCTCATGTGCCATGCGGTATACAGATATCGCATAAAGTCCAGGGTATGAAAGTATGACCTCATCCTTGCTGCCCGCAGCAGGATCTCCGTCAAATGCCGCCTGGATATCAGTCTCAAGATAATCCCTTATCTGAGGTATCTTATCCATGAATTCATATGTTATATCCATCGCCTTGTCCTCAAGCTCTGCATCTGTGAGCTCAGGAAACTTTTTGCAATACCTGAGAACTATCATGATCTGCTTCTTCAGATGGAATATTACATCCTCTATGATAACAGACATGTTATTCTTCAGACTGTATATCTTATACAGCTTGTCGCTGTAATAACCCGGATATAGAATCTTCATGAGTTTGTCGATCACATCGATAATTGCTGTCTTATCCGGCTCGTTGCACAGATCCGTCTTGTTGATGGCTCTGTCATCGCCGAAATCATCCAGTATCCTCTGCACGATTCCCTCAATTCTCTGTTTATCTGATCTATCCATTACTTATTCAGATCCTTTCTAATAATATCTCCCAATATCACCTGACCAGGCAAAATCTGCCACGATGATATCTTCATATTATAATATATGCTTACGTCATTCAAGATTCGCTCACGAATCCTGATGCGAGCCGCTGGTCAGCTTTGCTGACATAAACACACAGCTATTCTAACAAATTATGCACATTCATTCAATAGTGGGATTCTGCGTACAAATTATCCACAATCCGATTGCAGAGATTACTGCTAAAACAGTAGTTCAGAGGAATGGAATTTTTCCACTCCTCTTTTTCTCATACCAGACGCAACATCACCATATAGCTCACAGTCCCCAGCAGGATACTCAGAAGCGTATTGTGCCTCCATTTGTATGTCCCGCCTGTCACCAGAACGCCAACGAGACTTGGTATTCCAGTTGCCACCGGAGCCGTCACCGCCCCCTTCAGACAGTACACTATGAGCACCGCC
>ERZ1027061.854-NODE-854-length-13038-cov-6.891242_pt1 | contig 13038 bp, 14 predicted proteins | sample MGYA00519283_ERZ1027061 | MGnify/ENA primary metagenome ERZ1027061 (study PRJEB26926, sample SAMN06164849) | human gut metagenome | biome: ENVO:00009003; feature: ENVO:2100002; material: ENVO:00002003 | host: Homo sapiens | place: USA | collected 2012 ... | reverse complement strand
GCTCTGCCTCTGGACTCCGCAAGGGAGTTCCTCCCTTGACCCTTTCGCGCGATTGGGTTGGTGACTTCTCCATATTTCTTCCGCGTGTTTATGCAGGGATTTCGCGCCTGCAGGCGCGACCAGAGGGCTTTGCGATCGCCCTCTGGACTGCTTCGCGTCCCCATTGAAGTTTGTTGAGTGGTATCGCAGCTGATTTCAGTTAGTGTACCTTTCTGCCACCAAGCAACGGTACACCATTCGTTCCCCCAGCTGCAATACAAACCCAGAAACATGGGAGGGTGCATCCGAAGGTTTCCAAAGGGCGCTCACAGACTTCGTCTGTTTCCACTGCCCTTTGGTTGCCTCTGCAGACGCGATTCCCCCTGCGTGAAAGCAATCAATTTCAATAGAAAAATCAAGCCAGAACACGCACACCGATGGATTCCGTCAGGGGACAAACTTCCCCTGCGCCACCGCCGTGATTCCACCGTGCGCCGCGCTGTACACCCACCGATGTACCCCGCGCAGCGCCAGTTCCGCGTGGCATAGCGCAATGCCGCCGTCCAGCAGCGCACGGTCGCTGATGGTCAGCGCAAACGCTCCGGGCAGCGCTTCCATCCGCCACGGCTGCATGTTCATTGCCGACGGCGCGATTTGCACCAGCTTCGCCGCATCCAGCATCATGCCATCCGCGGGAACAGCGTTCATCAGCTTGTCGAGCGGCTTCCGGCGGCGATTCTCTGGCGCTTGAAGCGGCTTCTCCGGCACACCGACCGCAATCACCGCGAGTACCGTTTCGTTCTCCTGCATCGGCAGGCGAATCTGCTTGCGGCGGTATGTGCCGCTCACCCAGCACGTCCCCAGTCCCAGCGCCGTCGCTTCCAGCACGAACGCTTCGCCCAGAATCCCGGCATTCACGCGGCATAATGCTTCCGTCCCGCAGGCGATGACCACCGCCGCCATTTTGCAGCCCGTGATGCGCCCCATGCCCAGAATCGTGCCGGTAAACAGCGATTCGTCCACCGGGGTTAGCACCAAGCGCGCACCGGGCAGCGCGCACCGCCCGACGACGTAGGACAGCGCCGCGAACGCCGCCGTGTCGGGCGCACCCGCAAAGCTCCGGCAGGATGTGCGCACCAATGCCGCTTGACGCAGTTTCTCCTTCTGCATGGGCGAAAAGAGCGTCTCCAACGTCGTCATTCCCCCACCTCCAATGGCGTCGGGCGCAGATGGCGGCAGACCGCTCCCACGCGCTCATGCAGCACCAAATCCGCCTGATTGTCCAGCGGGGTTGCGTCGCGGTTGATAAGAACAATGTGCCGCCCGCGGAAGAACCGCAGCAGCGACGCCGCCGGATACACCGTCAGGCTCGTTCCAGCGACGATAAGCAGTTCCGCCTGCTGCAATTGGCGCACCGCCGCGCGAACCGTCGCATCATCAAGCCCTTCCTCGTACAGCACAACGTCCGGCTTGATGATTCCGCCGCAGGGGCATTTCGGCACGCCTTCACTGTCCCGGATGTACTCCGGCGGAAAAAAGCGCGCACACTTCAGGCAATAATTCCGGTGGATGCTGCCGTGCAGTTCCAGCACCGTTTTGCTGCCTGCCTTCTGGTGCAAGCCGTCGATATTCTGCGTGATGACCGCCGTCAAACGTCCGCCGGCTTCCAGCTGCGCCAGAAAGCGATGCGCGTCGTTCGGCTGCGCGTCCAAGGGGAGCATTTTCGCGCGGTAGAAGCGGAAAAACTCCTCCGGATGGCGCGCAAAAAAGGTGTGGGACAGAATTTCCTCTGGCGGATAGGCGAACTGCTGATGATACAATCCGTCCTGCGAGCGGAAATCGGGAATGCCGCTCTCCGTCGAAACACCCGCGCCGCCGAAAAACACGATGCGGCGGCTCTCATCAATCCACTGCTGCAATTCTTCGTACATTGTTGGGGGCACCCCTCTCTTGTTTTGTTTCCTATGCCATTCGCAATCAATCAATTCCCTTTGGGTTTCGCCTCTGGGGAGGCGACAAGGGGGGCTGAAATCTTCCAGACGCGCAAAGGCACCAAGGAAATCATCCGTCAGTTCCAGCATTTCGCTGAGTTCATCCAGCAGCTTCGCGGCTTTTCGCCAACCGCTGGCGCTGCACAAGCTCCGCCGTAATTCCCTGATGCGACAAATAATGGCGGTCGTCCAGAAAGCTCGCATAGTTCAGCGCCGTCATCGCGCGGCGATTCGTGTCCTGCATATCAATCGTTGGCATGGCAAACTCCTTTGCTCGCAGCAGGAAAATAATCATTTTCAGTATAACACACCCTGCCGCGTCATGCAAGACAAACGGGCAAGAAATCGCTGTTTGTCGCGGCTAATCATCTTCCTCTTCACATCAGAAAGGAAATATGCTATAATATAATCGGTAGATTCTTCACAATCGAAGGAGGCATACGATGGATGTCAAGAAGCTGCTTGCTGACGTAACGGCGCTGCCGGGTGTCAGCGGGCATGAGACGCAGGTCAGCGCGTACTTTGCCGAACAATTCCGTCCGCTGGTGGACGAGGTGACGGTGGACGCAATGTACAGCGTGATTGCGCACAAAAAGGGCAAAGGTCCGAAAATTATGCTGTGCGCCCATCTGGACGAAATTGCCCTGATGGTAACGCATATTGAGGATGACGGCAGCCTGCGCTTGGGCAATGTCGGCGGGGTTGACCCGCGCATTCTCCCCGCGAGCCGCGTGTGGGTGCATGGGCGCGAGAAGCTGTTCGGCACCATCGGCGCGCTGCCGCCGCACCTGATGAGCGCCGCCGACCGCGCGAACAACTACACGCTGGACAACCTGCATGTAGACATTGGCATGAGCGCCGAACGCGCGAAGGAACTCGTCCGCATCGGCGATTTGGTGACTTTCGACGGGCCTGCCCGCGAATTGCTCAACGATCAGTTCTCATCGAAAACGCTGGATGACCGCTCCTGCGTGGCGATTCTGCTGCGCGCGGCGGAAATGCTGCAAAAGCTGGTCTGCGACGCGGATGTGTATTTCGTCTGCTCGTCGCAGGAGGAAGTCGGCGGGCGCGGCGCAATGACCTCCGCTTTCGCGATTGACCCGGATTTGTCTGTCGTGCTGGACGTCGATTTTGCTGAAACGCCGACTTGTCCGCCGCGCTCTGCCCTGCCGATTGACGCCATGATTGTCACGCACGGGCCGTTTGTGCAGCCGAAGCTCAATCAGCGGCTCATCGACTGCGCAAAAAAGCACCATGTGAAGCTGAACACGAACGTCGCAAGCCGCTCCACCGGCACGGACGCGGACGAAATCGGCTTGTCCCGCGCGGGTGTGCCGAGCGTGCTGCTCAGCCTGCCGGAAAAGTACATGCACACGTCGGTGGAAACGATTGACCTGAACACGCTGGAAGAGGGCGCGCGTCTGCTGGCGAATTTCGTCGCGGAACTCGACGAAAGCTGGGAGGATGACCTATGGATTTGAAAACACTGACGGAAATCAACGCTCCCTCCGGGCATGAGCAGGCGATTCGCCGCGTTCTGCTGGATGAGCTGAAAAAGCTGGGCTTTGCGCCCGTCCTCGACCGCATGGGCAACGTCGTTGTCGTGAAGGAAGGCACGGGCGACGCGCCTCGCAAGCGCGTGATGGTCAGCGCGCATATGGACGAAGTGGGGCTGATTGTCACCTCCGCCACGGAGGATGGCTACCTGCGCATTGCCGCGGCAGGCGGCATCGACCCGCGCGTGCTGGTTTCCAAGCGCGTCACCGTCGGGGATGACAAGCTGCCCGGTGTCATCGGCGCTGTGCCGATTCACCTGCAATCCGCCGCCGAGCGCAAGCATGTGCTTTCGATGGACGAGCTGCTGGTGGACATTGGCGCGAAGAACAAGGACGAAGCTGAGCGCAAAGCCCCGATGGGGACGTACATCTCCTTCGATACGCCCTATGTGGAATACGGCGACGGCTTCGCGTGCGGCAAGGCATTCGACGACCGCGTCGGCTGCCTGTCGCTGCTGCGTTTGCTGCAAGAAGAACTGCCGGTTGACCTCGTGGCTTGCTTTGTGTCCGAAGAGGAAGTCGGCTGCCGCGGCGCGAAGGGGGCAGCGTTCCAGCAGGAACCCGACATCGGCATTGTGCTGGAAGGCACGACGTGCAACGACCTCGGCGACGTACCGGAGACTGCGCATGTCTGCGAAGCTGGGCAGGGTGTCGCGGTGTCGTTCATGGATGGCGCGTCAATTGCGAACCGAGCGCTGTTCCGCAAGGCGCTGGACGTGGCGAAGCAGGAGAACATTCCGCATCAGGTGAAGCACAGCGTATCCGGCGGCAACGACGGCGGCGCGATTCAGCGCGCGCGGGAGGGTGTGCCGGTGGTGGTGCTGAGCGTTCCGTGCCGGTATATTCACTCGCCGTCGTCGGTGGTGAAGCTGTCGGATGTGGAGAGCCAGTTTGCGCTGGTGAAGGCGCTGGTGAAGGCACTGTAACGCAGGGATTTCCCCTCTGCGGGCGCGACAAGGGGGCAACGAAAACAGACGAAGTCTGCGATCGCCCCCTTGACCCCTTCGCATTGCACCACCATGTTACAGGACTTTTATCGTGGCTTTTTTAGGAGCAACACGCGCATACTGTATGCAGTCGCGCTCAACTCAATTGCGAAAATGGGAGTCCAGAGGGTCGAAGACCCTTTGGCGGGGTCAAGGGGCAGCGCCCCTTGCGTTCCCCCTAAGTAAAGGAGTAAAAAATGATGTTGGAATTGTTGAAGAAGGTGCTCAAACCGGTCGCGCCGTCGGGACTGGAAGAGCCGGTAGCGGCGGTCATCCGGGAAGAGGTTGCGCCGTATGTGGACAGCATCGAGACGGATGCGCTGGGCAATCTGATTTGCGTGAAGAACGGCACGGAGGCGAATCCGGAGAAAATCATGCTGTCCGCGCATATGGATCACATCGGTTACATCGTCACGGGCATTGAGAAAGAGGGCTTCCTGCGCGTGACGAACGTCGGCGGCATCAGCCCGACCATGAGCCTGACGCGGCATGTGTCGTTCTCGAATGGCGTGCAGGGTGTTGTGGTGTCCGAAGTGAGCAAGGACACGGCGATGAAGGACTTGTTTGTGGACATCGGCGCACAGGACAAGGCGGACGCCGAGACGATGGTGCAGATTGGCGACGTGTGCGTGTACGCGAACGACTGCTTCCAGCTGGGCGCGAACCGCGTCGCAAGCCCCGCAATGGACGACCGCGCGGCGTGCGCGCTGCTGATTCGCTTCCTGCAAACCGTCGGCGCGACGAAGCAGACCATCATTGCCGTTTTCTCCGTGCAGGAGGAAGTCGGCTGCCGCGGCGCGAAGGTGGCGTCGTTCGCGAAAGCGCCGGACAAGGGCATCGCCATTGACGTGACCGCGTGGGGGGACACACCCGGCACGAAGCAGCCGGACATTAAGCTCGGCGAGGGCATTGCCGTGAAGGTGATGGATCACGGGAGCATCTCGAATCCAGATTTGCGGGAAGCGCTGCTGGCGGCGGGTGCGCAGGCGGGTGTGAAAACCCAGCGCGAGGTGCTGCCGTTCGGCGGTACGGATGCGTCGGCGATGCAGACCAGCCGCGGCGGAATTCCGGTGTGCACGCTGTCGATTCCGTGCCGGTATGTGCATTCGGCGTGCGAGGTGGTTGACCTTCGCGATGTCGAGGGTGGCGTTGCTCTGTTGAAGAAGTATTTTGAAGCGTAATTGCTTCTGAATCCGCAGGGGATTTCGCGTCTGCGGACGCGGCCAGAGGGCAGTGAAAACAGATGAAGTCTGCGATTGCCCTCTGGATTCCTTCGGTTTCGCCACCCATGTTTCTTGGGCGTTAAAGCAGCTTTTTTAGTTAGTGGACTAATTGTTGCATCACGTTGGAAGGGAGTTCCTTCATGACCGCATTCCTTGGCGTTTTGTATCTGCTTGTGTTTCTCGCGGCGGGGTGCACATGCGTGCGATTCCTGCTGCCGCAGAAGTCGCTGCTCACGCGCGTGTGGCTCGGTGTCAGCTTGGGGCTGCTGCTGATGATGTGGCTGCCGGCGTTGATTGCGTTCGCGGTGGATTTCACATGGACGGCGCATTTGCTGGCGCTGATTCCGCTGGCAGGGCTGACAGCGGGATGCTTCTTTTTGCGCGACCCTTCGCCGGTGAAAAAGTGGGATGCGCGGGAAAAGCAGCTGGCCGGGCAGATGCTGATGGTTGTGCTGCCGCTGACGCTCCTTTCCGCCTATCTGCAATACACGCACTGCCTGCGCGTCGGGAATGACGGCGGCTGGTGGGTCGGGCAGAGCACTTACGGCGATTTGCCGATGCACATGTCGTTCATCACGTCACTGAAAAACGCGGCTTTTCCGCCGGATTATGCGCTTTTCCCCGGTCAGCGGCTGTCGTATCCCTTCCTGACGGACAGCCTGTCTACGTCGCTGTACCTGATGGGCTTCTCGCTGGAATGGGCGATTGTCGTGCCGGGTACATTGATGATGACGCTGTGCTTCATGGGCGTGATGGTGCTGGCGCGTGAGATAACCGCCGGGAAAAAGACGATTATCCTCGCGACGCTGCTGTTTTTCTTGAACGGCGGTCTGGGTTTCCTGTACAATTTCGACCTTGCGGGCGGCACTGTGAGCAATCCGTTCAGCACGGTCATCGAGCGAATCCGCGAAATTCTTGACGGCTACTACGCCACGCCGACGAATCAGCCGACGCCGTACAACCTGCGCTGGTCAAACGTGATTGCCGACCTGATGGTTCCGCAGCGGACGCTCCTCGGCGGATGGTGCATGGCGCTGCCGTGCTTTTATCTGCTGTTTACGTCCTTTGCGCCGGAAAAGCGCCCAGCGTTTGCGCAGCGCATTCGGCAAACAGGACTGCTGGCGGTCTGGGCAGGCGCGCTGCCGCTGATTCACACGCACTCGTTCCTCGCGCTGGGGCTTTGCTCGCTGGGGATGATGGTGTACGACCTGATTCACGACAAAGAGCGCTGGGCGCAATTGCAGTGGTATCTGGCGTATGGCGTAATCACCGTGGTGCTGAGCGCGCCGCAGCTGATTTGCTTCACGTTCGAGCAGGTGTTCCAAGGCACGGGCAGCGGGAACAGCTTCCTGCAAATTTGGCTCAACTGGGTCAACGGGTATGAATCAAACGGTGAATTTGCGTTCCGCGACCTGTACTTCTGGTTCTACCTGAAGAACATCGGTCTGCCGTTCCTGATGCTGATTCTGGCGCTGTTCGAGCGGAATCCGAAGCATCGGCGGCTGTTCGCGGGCGCGCTGCCGATTATTCTTGCGGTGGAGCTGGTGCGCTTTCAGCCGAACATCTACGACAACAACAAGCTGATGTATCTGGCGTGGCTGCTTTGCTGCATGATTGTGGCGGACTGGTGCCAGGAGATCTGGCATCGGCTGAAAGGGATGCGCGGGCGCGGCGCGCTGGCGGTTGTGACGGCGATTGCGGTGTTCCTGTCCGCGGGGCTGACGCTCTGGCGCGAGTGCGTCAGCAACTATCAGGCGTTTTCCGCGTCGGCGGTGGAAGCGGGGGAATTTGCCCGCGATAACGCGCCGGAGCATTCCACCTACATGACCGGGACGCAGCACCTGAACCCGATTGCGTCCATCGCCGGGCAGAACATCGTCTGCGGGCCGGATTTGTGGCTGTACTACCACGGGCTGGACACGAGTGAGCGCAAGATGGACATTGCGGCTTTCTACACTGACCCGGAGGAAAACCTCGACCTGCTGGAGAAGTACGACGTGGACTACATCTACGTCAGCAGCTACGAGCGGAGCAGCTATGCGGTGGATACGGATACGCTCGACCGCCTGTTCACGCGCGTATTCAGCAACTGGGAAGCGACGATTTACGCCGTGCATCCCTCATCGGAAACGGAGGACATGGGCAATGGAGCGTCTGCTGCGCTTCGCGGTGGAGCATGACCGGGTGATACGCCTGATGTTCATGCGGGATGGGCGGCTGTTTCAGGTCAATGCGCACATTGTGAGCTACGACGACAAGCAGGTGTCGTTCGTGACGACCCGTTCGCCGCGGACGCAGGTCATCAGCCGCGAGGAGCTGCTTGCGGTGGATTTCCGCCGCGGGGATGATGGGCAAACTGTGTAATCTTGTGGCGCAGGATTGCATTCGGCGCAGGGGTTTCGCCTCTGCAGCGGCGATTCCCCCTGCATCAAATAAAAGTAAGTTGCTTATACATCAGCGCCAGCATGAATCATGCTGAAAGCAAGGAAAGGAGCGAAGGATGGAGCAAGAGGAAAAGAAACCCACGACACTAACCGGCGTCGATTTGTCCCAGACAGCATCGCTGCTGCTTCCATGGACGCATGACCCGTGGGGCAAGCTGCGCCCGCCGCTGTCCGAGGAAGCGCTGTGCATGAGCGCCGAACTCGCCAGCGCCGCGTACGGCATGGCGATTGAGCCGTGGGTCGAAGCCGGCTGGCGCGACGTGACCATTCAGGTGGATGGCGAACTGACTGCCCTGCCGCCGAACAATCCCTTGAGCGCCGAGTGGCGGAAATACTGGGTGCGCGCGCGCCTGAAACCCGTCAGTGCGCTGGGACAGATGCTGGGCGCGCTGCGATTGAGCAGCAGCAATAACACCACCGGCAAGGCGGTCGTGATGCTCCATCCCGCGCTGGACGGCCGCTATGTCGTCGCGGTTGGGTTCATGGGCACGGGTTCGCGCTTCTACGACTGGTTCAGCAATTTCCGCATGACAACGCAGGACGGGATGCACCGCGGCTTCCTGGAACTCGCGCGGCAGTTCGAGGCGAATGAGGAGAAAATTTCCTTTCCGGAAACGGCGGAAGAGCTGGGGCTGGAAAAGCTCACCCTACGCGACATTCTGCAGAACATGCGCAGCCCGAACAGCCGCTTCGTCCTCTGGGTCTGCGGGCACAGCCAGGGCGCGGCGATGATGCAGGTGTACGCGCACCTGAAGATGAACGAGACGGGCATCTCCGCGCGCAACCTTATCGGCTACGGCTTCGCCTCCCCCACGGTGATGGCGGGCAAAGCGGTTCGCGACCCATCCGCCTATCCGCTGTATAACGTCCTCAACAGCGACGACCTTGTCCCCCACTGCGGCGCAGCGGTGCACCTCGGCATGTGCCTGAAATATCAGGCGACGGAGAATCTGCGCAAAAGCTGCTACAACTGGAAGCGCGACGAGAAATCCGTGCAGGCACGGCTGGCAATTCGCCCCGTTCTCTGGAAGATGGTCGATACGCCGACGTGCATCATCGGCGGCATGGCGCTGCTGATGGCGCTGGGGCGCGTCAGCGGGGCGGACTTCCTCAAAATGCTGGGACTGGGCGGCTTCCTGCCGCTTGACCGCGCGCTGGAAAAGGCGGATGCGGAGGATTTTGTCCGCGGGCTGAACCAGAAGGCAGCGGCGGCATACGAGTCCGTGACCGGGCATCCGATTGACATGGGGCAGGTGTCGGACGAGGCGAACGCCATGCAGCGCATCATCGACCACTTCGGGCTGCTTTCGTTCATCGACGCGGCAAAAGCGCTGATGACCTGCCCACACTACATGATGGCGCATCCCGAAGAGGGGTACATCGGCACATATTTCTATATCGTCATGAACGGGATTCAGGATTTTGTGCCGTTCATCTGGCGTTCGGGCGATCCGCCGCGCCGAATGACGGTGGAGCAGCTGCCGCATGACATGGTGACACAGGACATGCCGGGGCTGTACAACCGCCGCCTGCAAAAACCCGACCGGCGCAAGCACCTGCCGATTACGCGGCGTGACCCGCGTCCGGGCGGCGACACGCGCCATCACCTGCCCCTGCTGACGGCGGGAACGGTGCAGCCTAACGAGAAGATCTACCCGGTAGAAGACATTGAACTGCGATAACCCACAATCATAAGAAAAGAGGCTTTTCCCATGTCCGATTACCGCATTGAAACCAAGTGTGTTCAGGCAGGCTACACGCCCGGCAACGGCGAGCCGCGCCAGATTCCGATTATCCAGTCCACCACCTTCAAATACGCCACGAGCGAGGACATGGGCAAGCTCTTTGACCTCGAAGCGTCCGGGTATTTCTATTCCCGCCTGCAAAACCCGACGTGCGACCACGTTGCGGCGAAAATCGCGGCGCTGGAGGGCGGCAGCGCAGCTATGCTGACCGGTTCCGGTCAGGCGGCGAACTTTATGGCGCTGTTCAATATCTGCGAGGCAGGCAGCCACATCGTTGCGTCGTCCTCCATCTACGGCGGCACGTTCAACCTGATTGCCGTGACGCTGAAGAAGATGGGGATTGAGTCCACCTTCGTCTCCCCCAATGCGACGGACGACGAGCTTGACCGCGCCTTCCGCCCGAACACGCGCGCAATGTTCGGCGAAACGATTGCCAATCCCGCGCTGACCGTGCTGGACATTGAGAAATTCGCTCAGGCGGCGCATCGGCACGGCGTTCCGCTGATTGTGGACAACACCTTCCCCACGCCCGTCAACTGCCAGCCGATTCGCTGGGGCGCGGACATTGTGACCCACTCGACGACAAAGTACATGGACGGCCACGGCGCGGCACTCGGCGGCGTCATCGTGGACAGCGGCAATTTCGACTGGATGGCACACGCGGAGAAGTATCCGGGGCTCTGCACGCCCGACGAAAGCTACCACGGCATCACCTACGCCGAGAAATTCGGCAATGCAGGGGCATACATCACCAAATGCACCAGCCAGCTCATGCGCGATTTGGGCTGCGTGCAGTCCCCGCAGAATGCGTTCATCCTCAATCTGGGGTTGGAGAGCCTGCATGTGCGGATGCCGCGCCACTGCGAGAACGCGATGGCGGTCGCGCAGTTCCTCGAAAAACAGCCGCAGGTGGCATCCGTCAGCTATCCGCACCTGCCGTCCAGCCCGTACTACGCCCGCGCCATGAAGTACATGCCGAACGGCGGCTGCGGGGTGGTGTCGTTCGTCTTGAAGGGCGGACGTCCCGCGGCGGAGGCATTCATGAAACGGCTGACTTTGGCGGCGATTGAGACGCACGTCGCCGACGCGCGGACGTGCTGCCTGAATCCGGCAACCTCCACCCATCGGCAGATGACCGAGGAGCAGCTGGCAGTTGCGGGCATTCCGGCGGGCATGGTACGCATCAGCGTCGGACTGGAAAGCAAGGACGACCTGATTGCCGACCTTGCGCAGGCGTTGTCCGGCATCGAAGCATGAGCGCGTACATCAATCGGTATTTCCTGCTGATGGCGATGTTTTTGCCCCTATGGTGCATCATTCGCCGCCCTTGGAAGCGCTGGAGCCTGCACGAAGGCTGCCTGATGGCGTTCGCGGCGCTGTTGTTTTCGCTGCTGTGCCTGGTGCTGCGCGGCACATGGGCTGCGCCGGGAGATATGCTGGCGTCCGCGCTGCATCGGCTGCGGACGGGCGAGGGCATTCAGCTGCGGCTGTTCCACACCATTACGCGGCAGCTGCGGTACGCCCGGTATGAGGAGATGCTCATTAACATCTGGGGGAACATCCTGCTCTTCATCCCCTACGGCTTCTTCCTGCCGCTGCTGTGGAAGCGGTATCGCCATCCGCTGCAACTTTCGCTGATGTGCCTGCTGCTGCCCTTGAGCATCGAAACGTGCCAGTTGTTCATCCGCCGCATGACGGATGTGGACGACCTGCTGCTGAATTTCGCGGGCGGAATGATTGGCGGCGGGGTGTTCGCGCTGGTGCGGGTGCTGTTCCCCAAATTCACTGATAAGGCGCTTGTGCGCAGATAATACGAAAACGTCCCCTTCCGCCATTGGAACGGGACGTTTTGCTTTATTTCTGTTTCTTATGATACCCGCAGTCGCAGTACGGTCCACCGGATGCCAGCGTGTATTCGCGCACGAAGTCCGACGCTTCGCCCGCTTCCGCCATCGTGTAATCCAGTCGGCACATGGCAGGCGTGAGGTCATACAGCCCCAGTTCCTTCGTCAGCGCGCAGATGCCGCATTTGGTGAACCGCGCCTCGTAGCCGCTGCCGTCCGCGTAGGGCAGATAGTCCATGTTCCACGAGTAGGGGTTGCGGTCGGCAGCGCGGAGCTTCTCCGCCTGTTTCATCCCCGCAATGTCCTTTTCGGAAAACTTGTTCTTCCCGCTCTTGCGGCAGAACCAGCGCATCGCGGGCATCATCATGGACTTCGCGTAGTAATCCGTCAGCGTCTGCACGGTCGGGCGCTTGGGCATATGCAGCACATACGCGCAGAGCATCGCGCAGTTGACGAGATTCATCTGGAAGCGGTCGCTCGGCTCAAAATCCGGCACACGCGCGATAATCCGCCGATACTCCTGCTTCGCCGCCCTTTCCGTTGCCTTGGCGGATTCCGCCGACTGCCCCAGCACCGCCATCAGCTGCCGCGTGAACGAGCGATGGAACAGCATCCACATGCCCATCGGCATTCCTGCATACTTCATGAGCTTGCCTCCCCTTGCATTCGCGAATGAGTTTGTCACGTCAAACTTATTGTAGCGCATTTTCAGGGGATTGGCAAGGGGGGGATTGCTAAATTTTTAGCTGAACAGCGAATTGCCGCCGGAACATTGATGTTCGCAGAACCCGCCGCCGATAACTGCCGCCAACCCCAGCAGGAAGCGCAAGCCGACGGGTATGGATTTGACAGCATCCACAATGCCTTGCAGCTGCTGCCAAGTGGATTCTCTTATCTCCAATACTTTCGCAAGCATGATGTCGCTCACGAATTTTGTATCCGCAGACAATTGAAGCTGCTCCAAAAAGGTTGATTCACCAAACCAGCCGACGACACCCTCCACCATACCTTGAATGCACAGTGCGCCGCCCACCATGCCCACAAACGAAGCAAGCGCCCCCAAACATGGTTTGTAGCCGCACGGCAAAGTTGTTACAGATGAAGTGGCGATGACTATGTTGAATAGCGGGTAAACCAAAATCGCATAAAACGCAATACTAATCGGCAGAAGTAGCAGTGTCCAGAGTTCGTTTGTCGGGAACTTTTTGATGATTAACTATAAACGAGCAAATTCCAAAAGGGAACCAAAAGGATAGAGACATTTCCTCTC
>ERZ1027061.842-NODE-842-length-13125-cov-3.664728_pt1 | contig 13125 bp, 14 predicted proteins | sample MGYA00519283_ERZ1027061 | MGnify/ENA primary metagenome ERZ1027061 (study PRJEB26926, sample SAMN06164849) | human gut metagenome | biome: ENVO:00009003; feature: ENVO:2100002; material: ENVO:00002003 | host: Homo sapiens | place: USA | collected 2012 ... | reverse complement strand
GTGAGGTTTGCAAGTGATGAGGCGGTGTCCGGATAAACGGCACCGCCTTTTTCATCGTATCCGCCCAACAATCCCCCGTCCCAAACAAAACACCCTCTGTCACTTGACCGGTAAAAGAGGGTAATGCTCCCTCTTGATTTTGCAAAAAACAAGCCCAAAGATAAAAGAAAAACAGCACAAAGAGCGCTTGAACTGGTCGGAATAAAAGAGCAGGCAGACAAGCACTGTAACAAGCTGTCGGGCGGACAAAAACAGCGTGCGGCTATTGCCCGTGCTATAGTTAACGATCCGTCTGTAATACTTGCGGACGAGCCTACGGGCGCACTTGACAGCAAAACCACCGAAGAGATAATGTCCGTTTTTGAAAAGCTGAACAAATCGGGCAAGACGATAATCATAGTAATCCACGACAAAGATATCGCCGCAAAATGCAGGAGGGTTATCGAGATAGCAGACGGCAGGATAGTCAGCGACAGTAAGAGTAAATAGCAGTGAAGTAAGCTATTTTATCGGTAGAAGAAACAGAACTTAACAACTATAGGTTGTAATATAGACTTGTTTCAAACAGTTAGGGTGTTACAAATTAAAATGTATCCGGAATAAAACATTCGGGAAATTACTCCGGCAGAGGAAATTTATATTATCTCTGCCGGAGATATTAAGTCAGGGGGAAGCAACAATCATTGTCATCATACCACCGGGGAGTTATATAATTCAAAGCAAAATATGTTATAAAGCGATGGACTATTTTTGACAATCGTGATATAATTGTACTGTAATATTTGATTTATCTGTTATAACTTTTATTTTCACGGAGGAATTGCTTTGCTTTCGATATATCTCTCAATGGTCGAGACCGAGGAAGAAAAAGACTTGGTGACCGAGCTGTACAATACATATAAACAGATTCTGTTTAATGTAAGTATGTCTATACTGCATAATACAGCGGATGCGGAAGACGCTGTGCAGGAAACTTTTGTACGAATAATCAGCTATCTATCTAAAATTGACTGTGCAAATGAAAAACGCTTCAAAGCGTATATTTTTGTTGTTACCCGCAATATTTGTTATGATATTCTCAGAAAAAAACATAAGGTAGTTTTTCTTGAAGATGATAGAGAACTGGTAGATACTAATGCCGTTGACAATACAGAAATTCTTACTGATGTTCTGACTGTGCAAAATAATATAAAAATGCTGTCACCTTTGCTGAAAAATGTGTCAACCTTGTATTTTGCGGAGGAATTTACAGTAGAACAAATATCAGGAATGCTCGATATAAGCGCAGAATCTGTTTATAAAGCAATTTCAAGAGCAAGAAATATTCTATTGCAAAAACAAGGAGATATGAAAAATGACTAACGATGATGCTATAAAAATTGCTCTGAAAAATGAACTTATTTCAGATATCGAAGCTTATCAAACTCTCCCTAAGTATAAGATTTCACTTAAATTTGACAAAAAAATGAAGCATCTGCTTAAGAATTATGAAAATCGTGAATCAGCAAAGACCGGATATAAACGCATACCGCTAAAAAACCGCCTGCTTATTGCAGCTGTGATCATTCTTTCTGTGGCTATTATTACAGGCGGTACTTTGTATATCACCATGCGTTGGGCTGACTTCACGGTCAAGGAATATGACATTTTTGCGATGCTTTCTATCTCAAATGCCGAATCTTATCCTTTGAGTCTTGAAGAGCGATATGAATTCACATATAATGTTACAGGTTATGAAAAAGAAGTTATTGATGATGACGGCATTCGATTTTCAGTGAAATATTCAGATGCAAAAAATAAAAAGTGTATTTCATATTCACAGTCCATAAAGGATTTTTATACAACTGTCAGACTTAATATCGAAAATGCCATTACCTTACCAAAAGAAGTGATAATTAACGGAACAACCGCTATATATTATGAGACGTATTACGGAGAAAAGGGAGTAATATGGGATATCGGTGATTACATAATTGAGCTTGCTGCAACCGGATTTAGTGAAGATGAACTAATTTCAATGACAGAATTTGTGGAAAAGGTAGAATAATCAGTTTTATTAAAAAATAATGTCCATTTTTGTGAGTTTCCTACGTTATATATATAGAAAAGGAGGAAAACGCATGAAAAAAATTGTATCAATTTTACTCATCTTCTCTGTTATTATCGCACTTTGTTTGAATGTATCAGCAGCATCTGTATATGATGTTGGTTCATTTACCAAAACAAGTTATCTTTCAATTACTAACGGTCAAGCGACCTGCAAAAGTAGTTACAGCGAAAGTAACGGTAATACTGCAAGTGTAAAAATCACGCAGTCTCTTGAAAAACATTCTTTTTTATGGTTCTGGGATACAGTCGGCGGAGAATGGACTACAAATTCTAAAAAAAGTTCAGTTTCGTTTACGAACTATAAAAGCGGTCTTGCAAGCGGTACATATCGTGTAAAATCGGTTTTCACAGTCACGACAACAAGCGGACAGACCGAAACGGTTACCGTCTACAGTGCAGAGAAGACAATCAGCTGAAAAAACAGCTGAAAAAACAAGATTTTGACAGCATAACGCTGTCACGGAAAGCTCATTTTGAGCGGAAAGGAAATTTGTTGTGAAAAAAATAGTAAAACGAATAGCTGCTATAGCAGTCATTTCTTCAACTGTAATGTCATTAATGGCAAGTGCTTCTGCACTCACAAATAGTGAAACCGTAACTAATACAACCAAAATAGGCACAACATCATATACAACCAAAGGTACAAATGATATCTCGACAACCCGATATTCTTTTGTAATTGATCTTTCAACCTATGTAAGTAGCCCAAGTAGTGCAACTGCAAATGAAATTCATACACATTGGCAGGTATATGATTATTGGACAGGCGCTGATATAGGTACGAAGCAAACAGAAGATGGTTATAATACAAACAGAAAGGACGGGTATGACTGCGTATCCAGAACATATTATGATGATATAACCGTTCTTTGCACTCATACCGCTTATAAAAACGGACAAACACTTATAGCAAAATATACCCAGACTACAAACTAAACAGGTGTAGTAATTTAATAGACCAATGGATTTTATGTCCATCGGTCAACTTATAATACGAAAGGAACAACCATGAAAAAATCTTCTGTATTATTATCGTTTGCTATAACCATTGCAACAGTTTTTACAACGTCCGGCTGCGCTATGCAGGAGTCATACGACAGCTATATACCCGACCCGTTTGAAACATTTGAATCAAACACCCTTATCGGCGACGATATTAAAGAAAACACGGCGGCTCAGAATCTGTCAAAATACTCAACAGGCGGTTATGAGTGTACCGTTAATGAAGGAAAACCGATAGTTTATACGGGAGAAAAAATAACCGTTCCTGTTGCTGTTACTGCCGATGATACAAATGAATATGAGATGTCACTCGGCATATCTGCCGTGATAAACGGCACTGTACAGACGCTGAGTACAGGTGGTATGCGGGAAAGCAATATGCTCATTTTCGAGAATATCGCTCCGGGTGAAACAATCGAGCGGGAGATAACTTTTGACCCTGTTATCAGCAGTGAGGATAAGGGTAAAAAGCAGCTGCCGATTACTTTTTTCGCTCACTTCAACGCCGCATATATACCCGATGAAAGCTACCCCACCTTTGGTATGACTCACCATGCCAATCATTGCCTTTATACCACGATAAGCCTTGACGGTACGCCTAAATACACAGATTACAGCTACGCTTCCGATATAAGCAAAGAGCTTATCACAAAAACCCTTTTGGAAAAGTACGCCGATAACACAGGTGCTCCATTGAAGACAAGCGGACGAACAAGAGTAAATATGTATCAGAACACAAAGACCGACACGGGCGTTTTACGGCTCAGCGAGGACGGTACATTAAATCTCAATCTGATGCTTTATGAAAATGAAAACAGCGGTAAATACAGAGTTTCACTATACAAAAACAACGAACTAATAACTATAAACGGCAATGACTATATCGAAGCAGAGCTTGTAGACGGATATCTGTACACATATTCCGTACAGCTTGACAATATCGCTCGAGGTGACTTTATATATGCCGCAATACATAAAAACACGGGCGAGAATTTTGAAGAGTATGCTTCATTTGATATGACACAGCCCAAGCTTGTTGTAAACAGCGATTTTGAAGTAAAAGAGCCGGAAAGACCTGCCGGTACAGATAACAGCTCAGATACTTCCGACAGCACTCCGCAGGAAATAATAAACAACGGCGCTGTTGTGAAAAATACATCATTTACAATTAAGCTCATCGGATATATCGAACAGGACGGGAAAAGGCTCGCAGTTATTGAGAATAACAAAGCCCTGTACATTTCCGACATAGACGAGGATAAGCGTGTAAGTGAAATAGTACGTATTGAAGAATTGGAAAAGCAAGGCTATATGACATACTCTCTCGCCATTGACGGCACTAAGATGGTTATTAAGAAATATGAATATGAGGGAGATGAAGTAAAGAGCGGAGCGTATTATCTGCTGGATAGTGATTTTTCGGCTGTAAGCGAAGTACCTATGCAAAAAAGCGGAGAATTTATCATTGAAGACGGTATTATACTTAACGACTCGCAAAAGCTGATACATGAGGATATAAACGGCAGTACAACGCTATGCGTATGTGATTATAACGGCGAAAACAAAAATCCGATTTACACATTCCCGGACAATTACTATGATTACTCTCTTGCCACAGACGGCGAGCTGGTATTTTTCAGGCGGTGTAAAGAGGGAAGCACTACCGAGTCAGCCGTGGTTATAAATCTCAGCGACGGCAATACCGTAATATATGACGGAGACGGGCTTACCGATGACGGCGGCGGAATAATCAGCAGCGAGGGAGATTATATCTTCTTCCCTGATCATAAAAACACAAGCGGAAAGTTTGTTATCTTTGATAAGACCAAAAAAGAATTCCGTGAGATAAAGACCGAATATAAGACCGAGGGAAGTACAAGCTCGGCACTCTCTCCCGACGGTGCTTATATTGTTACCTCTGTGACCGAGATAAGTGCGGCTGACGGCAAAACCCCGACAGGCACATATTTAAGGATTTATGATACAAAAACAGGTGAGCTGTTCTTTGAAGAAGAGATAAGCGACAGCAAACTGAAAGTAGGCGGAACTCTGCTCGTCGGAAACGAATATGTGATTCTATCCACAACAAACGGCGACTACAGAATAAAATACAGATAACGAAAGGGAATAAGCTATGCAGTTAACACTTGAACATATCACAAAATCCTACACGAAAGGCAAAAAGCGCAAAAACGCACTTGAGGACTTCACGCTCACCTTCACCGAAGGAGTGTACGGACTGCTCGGTCCCAACGGCGCAGGTAAATCCACGCTTATAAATATCATCACGGGGATAATCGGCAAAGACAGCGGAAGCATAGCGTTTTCCGACGGCGGGGACAACAGCTTTTTGTCACATCTCGGCTTTATGCCGCAGGGCATGGACTTTTACCGCAACTTCACAGCAAAGGACTACATAAAGTACATCATGGCGCTGAAAAAATACTCTCCCGACAATGCGGACGAGTATGCCCTTTCTGTGCTTGACCGTGTAAATCTGCACTCGGACGCAGATAAAAAAATCGGCGCGTTTTCGGGCGGAATGAAGCAAAGGCTCGGTATAGCGCAGGCGATAGTAGGCGAGCCTAAGGTGCTGATTTTTGACGAGCCGACCGCAGGCCTTGACGCAAAGGAGCGTATTCGTTTCAGAAATGTTATAAGCTCCCTTGCCGCAGATAAGATAGTTATACTTGCAACGCATATCGTCACCGATATAGCTTATGTTGCGAAGACGGTCGTTCTTATGAACGGCGGCAAAATAATCAAAACAGGCACGCAGGAAGAGTTATGTTCCGATATTTCGGGCAAGGTGTGGGAGATAACCGCCGAGAGTGACAAGGTGATGGAATATATGAGTCGTATGCGCGTATCAAATGCGGTATCTGACGGCAGTAAATACACTTTACGCATAGTGTCGGACAATCTTCCCGAGCAGGGTGCAAAGACTGTACAGCCTACTCTTGAAGATGTGTGTATTTATTATTTCGGGGATATGTGATATGAAGCTGTTTAAATATGAACTGAAAAAGAATGTGCTTCGCTTATCGGTCTTTATACTTCTGCTTGCGCTTATCGGGGTAAATCTGTTCAAACAGCACGAAACAGCGAGATTTCTCGGCGACAGCCGTATTGCAATAGGCGTAGAGGATAAATCGTCACTCGGCAGAAAAATGTATGAGGAGTACAAGGGAGAGCTTACCCTGCAAAAATTTGAATCTCTCGGCGAATACCGTGATTATTTGCAGGATTATATAAGCAGCGACGAATACAAGCCTACCGAAGAAGCAAACGACAGATTTTTCACAGGATATGCGATGGGTGATCTGAATTTTTCAGAAGAAACTGCCGATAAAATGAGATATGCCTATCTGTACCCAAATCAGATGATAGAGCTGAAGCAAAGAGCAGACGAAAACATTGAATTTTACACCGGCAGAAGCGATTTTGAGGTTAGAAAAAACGAGCTTGTAAAACAGCTTTATACAGGCAGGCGTATTTCCGCATACGGAAACTATGAGGCGTTCAGGCTGTACTTTGATTACGAGTTTTCCTCGCTTGTCATTATAGTGATGATTATTTTTGCTTTTGCGGCGTCGCTCAGCGATGAAAAAGCGACAGGCACGGACAGGATAATACGCTCCTGCCGCAGAGCAAAAAGCGTATTCCTTACTAAGCAGGCGGTAATGCTGCTTTTTATTACCGTGCTGATAGTTTTGTTTGCGGTTATGGATATAGTGAGGTTTAGCTCGTTTTACGACGGTTCGTTTATTAATCAGCCGCTTTATGCGATTGAAGAATACAGATATACGCCGCTTAATGTCACGGTATTCGGTGCTGTTATGCTTTCCTTGCTTGGAAAGCTGCTTGCGCTTGTTTTTATCGGAGAAATCGTACTGCTGATTTCTTCGTTTACAAAAAATGCGGGATTTTCGATAACGCTATGCTTTGCGGCTGGCGGAGCGATGATAATCATAAGCGAGCATATAAATCCGCTGTTTTCTCCGCTTTCGCTTTTAAACGCGGAAAGCTGGATGAAGGATTTTAACTGCGTCAATATTTTCGGCTATCCTGTACTGAGCTTTATTGTTCAGTTTGTTATCACGGCGGCACTGATTGCTTTGCTGACTGCTATCTGCTATTTCAGAGCCGGATATATAAGAAAAGAAAAGGGGGCGGTACAGTGATATTTTTATATGAGCTTAAAAAGATACTGATAAAGCAATATTCGCTGTTATTATATCTTATAGTTATTATTTTTGCCGCTTTTTCTCTTATTACGGCACAGCACCAGACTTACGGCTTTGCAACGGTCACCGAAAGGAACGAGTACCTTGAAACAATCACACCGTTCACAGGTGAATTGACTGATGAAAAAGCGGCGGAGATTACCGCACTTAAAGAAGAATATCTTGCCGCAAAGGCCGCTGTAAATGAGCTAAGCAATAAGTACGCAAACGGAGAGCTTGACGATGCCGCTTTTGAGCGAGAGATGGCACAGTACAATGAAATATTAAAGCGCGAGGAAATCATCGAGCAGATATTTTCACGCTATGAATATGCAGCGGCAGACCCCGAAAAGCGTATGCTGATACCCGCCGGGAGCGTACCTGTTCTCAGCGACACATCGGTAAACTTTCTTTTTTTACTGTGCATAACATTCTGCTGTGCGTATGCAGTAATGATAGAATACTCCGGCAAAAGCAGATACATACTTATCACGACAAAGGGCGGACAAAAAGCGACTATGGCAGCAAAGCTCGCTATACTGCTTTTGCTTACCTCGCTTACAAGTATAATAATATCCTGCTTTGATCTTGTGCGGCTGTCGGACGAACTGCCATTAGAGTATTGGGGATATAGCTTATGCTCTGTTCCTGCATTTGACAACACCGCAGTAGATATAAGTATTATCGGCGCATTTTTATCCGCACAACTGTTAAAGCTTATAGGCTATCTGTTTATTTGCGTTGCCGCCATGCTTACCGCTCATTTTACCAAAAACTATGTGGCGAGCGTGTTCCCGTTCATAGCTGTGCCTGTGGTAGCCGATTATCTTGCGGAAAGAGACAGTCAGGCTTTGTTCTTGCCGACGGGACTGCTAAAAGGCGCAGGATATTTCTTAGGTGATAAGGCGGATAAGGGATATGCGACAGAAGCCGATACGGTTATATATTTCCATCATGTTCCGCCCTTATATACGGTTATTATGACTGCGGCTGTCGTATTGTTTATTGTTATCGGTGCGGTTATTCTGATAAAGTCGGGCGAGAACAGGCTTAACAGCAAAAGGCACGGAGTGAAGCATATACCGAAGGCAGTTGTTCTGACACTTGCTTTACTGTTTTGCACCGCCTGCGGAAGTACACGACAGGCAGAATGTGTTGATGTCCTCTCAAACACCGAGAACAGCCGATATTCTTTTGAGCTGAAATATGAAGACGAAAAAGAGCTTATCGCAGTCACGGATAAGTCAAGCGGAGAAAGCTTTATTATTCCCGAGGAGACCTTTGTTGATGAATCCTATTCCATCATGTCTATTTATCCGACCGAGAACTATCTGTATTACATGAAGGGTCGTAACTCAGGGGTTTCGATATACCGCATAAAACTGTCCGATATGACAAGAGAGGAAATAATAAAATCGTCAGATACTGCGGATAAATCCATACTCGGACTTACCTTTTCATGGAGTGATACCGAAAACAGATTTTCGGCTGTCCGCTTGTTCACAGATGAAAAGAATATATATCTTATAGATAAAAACGGAATGGTTTTTGTGCTGAATCCCTTTGCCGAGAAAATAACCGACTGCACCTGTATTATTGAGGAGAGCGTGCTCGGCGGATGTATTTTTGACGGTAAAGCTATCTATTATATTGATGAAGACGGCGTGCAGAAAATGTACAATGTTGTGAACAAGACATTTCGGATATAATCATTTAAGATATGAGGAGAAATATCAGCTGATGTTAAGATTATTCCTCGGGTGTTTAGTTTTAATAATTTCTTTCTGCTTTGCAGAAGTAACATGGGTATATATCTGCGTTGTAGTTATAGAACTATGCCCTAGTAATTTCTGAATATATCTGATATCAACATCCTGTTCCAACAAGAGCGTTGCAAAAGAGTGCCTGAACATATGCGGGGTTATATGCAAAGATATACCGCACGCTTGACAATAAGAATTAATCATACAGCGGACGGATTGCTCTGTCAGTCTTTTGCCATATTTGTTTACAAAAAAATATCCGCAGTCCGAGATTTTTTCCTCATAGATAAAGTAATAATCGGAAAGAATAGTGAGTACTGATGTGTTTTCAATAGGTATTATACGTTCTTTTGAGCCTTTTCCGTAAAGCTTAACCGATTTGCCTATAAAATCAACATCTTGAGAGTGTAAATTGCAGATTTCAGCCACTCTCGCTCCTGTTGCAAACAGCAATTCGAGAACCGCGGCATTGCGTATTGCGCTGTTTTTCTTATATTCGGTGTTTGATTTTTCTATTTGCGTATATGCAAAACAGAGAATCTCGCCAATCGTATCCAAAGGAATGGTTTTTGGCAGTATAACAGGTTCTTTGATTGATGTTTCAATTTTATCAAACGGATTGCAATCGATAATATCCCGAATAAGCAGATAGTGAGTAAACGCTTTGAGCGTTGCCAGCTTTCGTTTAACTGTTTTGGGTTTATAAGATTTATTCAAGTGCTCTATGTAGTTCCATAAGCTCTGCTTTGAAAGCTCCGATGTAAAGCATCGAAACTGTATCAAATCAATACAGTAAGCACTAATTGTCTTATCACTTAGCTTCTTGTGGTAACGGCAATAATTTATAAATCCGTCGATATGAGTTTTAAATTCAATCATCTTGACCTCCGAGTATAACTGCAAAATTTGGGGCGGAGCCCAGTAATATTTTTTACAGAATAAATTATATAAAGAGCTCAAAGAAAATTCAAGATGTTCCGGCTGCATTTGGGATAGCCTTTTAAATATAAGTGTTAATCAGTTTTCAAGTTTGAAATCAACCTTTTGAGAGTCTTTCATTAACGGAGGGGATAAGGATGTAAAGCTAACATAAAAATTGGTTTTTGATAGCACGATTGAGTTCGTGTGTAGAAAGGGATACGCTTATAAAGCGGAAAAACAGATGATAACTATAAATTATCATTTGAAGAGTAAAGGAGAATTATATGATATCAAGAGAAAACTCGACTGGGAAACCATTAGCAGATGCAATTTGGCTAGAAAATCATCATAAAGCAAAGCTACCAGAAAGAACTGCCTTTGCTAAAAAGTTAAAAGAATTACACCCCCATAAAATAGTGGATTTAGGATGTGCTTCAGGTCTATGGTTAGAACTCTTAAATAAAATCATACCAATAGATTGTGAATTTATTGGAGTTGACAGCGACGAAGAAGTGCTTAGTATAGCTAAAGAAAAAAGTAAATTATGGAAAAGAAATGTTGCTTTTGAACGCTTAGATCTTGAAGCAGATGTAATGAAGATTCCAGAAGGTGATTTAATATTAGCATTTAACATTTTCCCTTACATACAAAATTTAAGTTCATTTATCGAAGCGTTACATATAGTCAATCCCCAAGGAACTCTTGCTGTACGTCAATACGATGGAGCCTCAATTCGATTCGGTCCTATGCCAACATCTCAAAGACAAGATATGGAGGTAGACTTAAGAATTGCAACCGAAAATAGCAATAAGTTTCATCATTATGATCTTGACAGGACGTTCATTGCTCTTCAAAACTCAAGTTATACTTTTAAGCATTATGGATTTGAACTGTTTGAACGTTCAAGTCCATTTCCTGAAGACTTCATTGCCTACTACCAAGATACTCTTAAATGGACATATGAACACATTTCGGAAAAGTCTGCATCACAACTGCGTAAGTGGATAGATGAAGATCCTCTTTTGAAAAACAGATATTTTTATGAAGTTGATCTTGTAGCACTATTATCATAATCAACCACAGCAACTCTCCATAATCCTTTATATTGAGCTGCAAACATATTTATTATTTCTTGATCTCTTGATAGAAGTACAACCGGATCTTGAGGAATATCACGAAAATCCCAATTAAATAATACTTCCGTAGTGCCATCGTTATATGTAAGTATAATAAACCCTATTTGCGGTTCTTTTTGGTTTATTATTCGGTATTGATATTTATTTTTACTTTTTTCATTGACCTTTTGGTTGATGGCGTTAAAACGTTCCAATGCAGACTGATCACCAATATCTTTCCAAATTAATCCTTGATTGATATATTTAGCAATTTCGCCGATTGAATGTTGATACGAAATGCTATCATATAAACGCTCTTGGGTTTGTTGACTTTCTTCTTCAAAATTAAATGAGGTGTTCTGTACATATTCCAACACTGGTAACCTATTTATTATGTATTGCCATGCGCTTTTCGGAGTTCCTGTTTTAGTAATATGAAGATAGTTTTTTACTGATTCATATACTCGTTCGGAATCTGCAGAAACCTTTTCAACTTCAGTGTGAGTTGAAATGGTTTGACCAATTATCAATATTATTATTGAAAGTAAAAATGCCGGTATTGCCGCTAAAGAAGATTGCGATGAATATTTTAACGGATCTAGAAAATAGGTTAGTATAAAAGATACAATAGCTAATACTGGACTTATTACTAGTGGAATCCATTTAATTACTTTCTTCATACTTTACTATTTCTCCTGTTTTTAGTTATCGATAATTTATAGTTATCATCGGTTAAAACAAAGCCGCTAGAGCAATCTAGTATACACGCACAACATTTCAAGCGCTTGCCAGAACTTGTTATTGCGTCTCCCCTTTAACATCAATATCCAAAGATAAAGTTAAGAGATTATTCTTTATGAGTAATTGAGATCTAATATGGATCTTCTGCTATATATAAATAAAAACACGCTTGCTGCGTGGCGAAATTTGCCATGTGACAAGCGTGTTTTTTTATTTGTCAAACATAAAATGCCGTCATGTCGCAGTCCCCCCGCTATCAATCAAAAAATGATTGATAAGGAGAAAAGCGGCATGAAATCCGGCAATAAATCAATACGGATTAATGGTAAATCTGTAGAAGTCACAGATGAAGTGTATAAGGTATATGGAGATAATAAATACCATTCTGCATCCGGTGTTTACTTCTGCAGTTCGTGACGGATATATCCGCAGCAACCCTTCGGACGGCGTAATGGCAGATATTAAAAAGAGCCATACTTGGGAAAAGCCAAAGCGACACGCTCTCACCGAGCAACAGCAAGAGAAGTTTGTTGAGTTTACGGCACAATCATATAAGTACAAGCATTGGCTGCCGCTCTTTACAGTCCTGCTCGGTACGGGTGGACGAATTGGTGAGATACTTGGTTTAAGGTGGGAAGATTGCGACTTTCCGAATAGTATAATCAATATTAACCACACCCTTATTTATAGGAAGTACACAGACGAAGCATCACACTTCGCAATAACCACTCCAAAAACAAAATCGGGTGTCAGAATAATTCCGATGCTTTCTGATGTAAAGGCGGCCCTCACAGAAGAATACAAGGAGCAGCTTGAGAGTGGATTTAATGAGAGCGTTGTAGACGGGTATTCTGGTTTTATATTCAAATCAAGAGACAATACAGTGCTGTCACCGCATTGCGTCAATCGAGCGATAGACCGGATAATCAAAGCGTGTAATGCGAAAGAGAAAGAGGAGGCGAAAGCGGAAGGTCGAGAGCCTGAACTGTTACCTCATTTCAGTTGCCACCATTTACGACATACATTCTGTACTCGTTTCTGCGAGAACGAAACCAATTGAAGGTCAATCAGGAGATTATGGGACACGCGGATATTACAACCACGATGGACATATATAATGAAGCAACAAAGGATAAAAAGATTGAGTCCTTTGCAGGGCTTGAGGGTAAAATCAAGATACGATGAAAAAGGGGGGCTTGCCACCTGTCTCTTATACACATCTGACGCTGCCGACGATAACGCTGCGAC
>ERZ1027061.833-NODE-833-length-13174-cov-4.043906_pt1 | contig 13174 bp, 6 predicted proteins | sample MGYA00519283_ERZ1027061 | MGnify/ENA primary metagenome ERZ1027061 (study PRJEB26926, sample SAMN06164849) | human gut metagenome | biome: ENVO:00009003; feature: ENVO:2100002; material: ENVO:00002003 | host: Homo sapiens | place: USA | collected 2012 ... | reverse complement strand
CGTCGGCAGCGTCAGATGTGTATAAGAGACAGTCGCATTTATGTGGAAAAGAAACCGCAGTTTGCCGTTGAGGGAAAAGCTGTTCTCTCAGACCTTAAAACCGCACTTCAGATTAAAGGTATCAAGGATGTGCATATCGTAAACCGTTACGATGCAGAGGGTATCACAAAGGAGAATTTTGAAAAAGCTACTCCCACCGTATTCTCAGAACCGCCTGTTGACGATGTTTATTATTCACTGCCTGAGATTGAGGCTGATGAAAAGATGTTCGCAACCGAGTTTTTACCCGGTCAGTTCGATCAGAGAGCAGACTCAGCCGCTCAGTGTATACAGATGCTGTGTCAGGGCGAACGTCCCACAGTTAAATACGCAAAGCTGTATATCCTTAAGGGCGATATTTCAGATGAGGATTTTACTAAGATAAAGCACTATCTCATAAATGCCGTAGAAGCAAGAGAATGCGGCTTTGAGCAGTATGAAACGCTTGATGTAAAATATGATATTCCGAAGGATGTAGCTGTGCTTGACGGATTTATCGGTCTTTCCGAAGACGAGCTTGCTCAGTTTATCAAGAAGTACGCACTTGCTATGGATCTTGGCGATATAAAGTTCTGTCAGGAATATTTCAAGAAGGAGCAGAGAGATCCTACCCTTACCGAAATCAGAATGATAGATACATACTGGTCGGATCACTGCCGTCATACAACATTCGGAACAATAATCGACAATGCGAAGATTGACGCTCCCTACATTGCCGAAACTTATAAAGAATACAAGCTCGACAAGGAGGAGCTTGGCAGAAGCGCAAAGCCTGTCTGCCTTATGGATATTGCGACCGCCGCAGTAAGAAAGCTGAAAAAAGACGGCCTTCTCCCCGACCTTGACGAGAGTGAAGAAATAAATGCCTGCTCCGTAAAAATAACCGTTGACGTTGACGGCAAGGACGAGCAGTGGCTTCTTATGTTCAAGAACGAAACACATAACCACCCCACTGAGATCGAACCTTTCGGTGGTGCGGCAACCTGCCTCGGCGGTGCTATAAGAGATCCGCTTTCGGGTCGTTCTTACGTTTATCAGGCTATGCGTGTAACGGGTGCTTCGGATCCCCTGCTCCCTGTTGACAAGACGATCCCCGGCAAGCTCCCTCCGAGAAAGATAACAACAACAGCCGCACAGGGCTATTCGTCATACGGTAACCAGATTGGTCTTGCAACAGGTCACGTTGCCGAGATATATGACCCCGGATATATGGCTAAGCGTATGGAGATAGGTGCTGTAATAGGTGCCGCTCCTGCGGAGAACGTTGTCCGTGAACGCCCCGTCCCCGGCGACATAATCATCCTGCTCGGCGGCAGAACAGGCCGTGACGGTTGCGGCGGCGCTACAGGCTCATCAAAGTCGCACAGCGTTGAATCGCTCGAAACCTGCGGTGCTGAGGTTCAGAAGGGTAACGCTCCCGAAGAAAGAAAACTCCAGAGATTATTCCGTGACAAGAACGCAACAAAGCTGATAAAGCGTTGCAACGACTTTGGTGCAGGCGGTGTTTCCGTAGCTATAGGCGAGCTTGCGGACGGTCTTGAAATCGACCTCAACGCAGTTCCCAAGAAGTATGACGGTCTTGACGGAACAGAGCTTGCCATCTCTGAGTCACAGGAAAGAATGGCAGTTGTAGTTGACAAGAACGATGTTGACAAGTTCATCGCTCTTGCAGGCAAGGAAAACCTTGAGGCTACTCCCGTTGCGGTAGTTACCGAAAACCCCAGACTTAAGATGAACTGGAACGGCAAGACTATCTGCGACATTTCAAGAGAATTCTTAAATTCAAACGGTGCGGAAAAGCACACGGATATATATGTTCCCGCTCCCACGGTAAGCTACTCTACAGGCAGACACAACAGCAAGGAAGAATGGGAAAAGCTTGTAACCGACCTTAACGTATGCTCACAGAAGGGTCTTGTACAGCGCTTTGACTCAACAATCGGCGCAGGTACTGTACTTATGCCTTATTCGGGCAAGACACAGCAGACACCCGTACAGGCTATGGCGGCAAAGCTCCCCGTACTTTCGGGCAACACAAAGACAGCTTCCATAATGGCATGGGGCTTTGATCCTTTCGTAAGCCGTCAGTCACCCTATCACGCAGCCGCTCTTGCAGTAGTCGAGAGTATGGCAAAGGTAGTTGCCGCAGGCGGTAAGAGCGAAAAGTGCTGGCTCACATTCCAGGAATATTTTGAACGTACACAGGGCGATCCTGAGCGTTGGGGCAAGCCTTTTGCCGCACTTCTCGGCGCATATAAGGCTCAGATTGCACTCTCAAGCGGCGCTATAGGCGGCAAGGACTCAATGTCGGGTACATTTGAGCATATAGATGTTCCGCCCACGCTCGTTTCTTTCGCAGTTTCAACTGCAAAGTCAGACAAGATAATTTCCGCTGAATTCAAGCTCCCCTGCAGTGATATTTACTACATTGCACCTGCATACGATGAAAACGGTATGCCCGACTTTGACAGCGTCAAGAAGGTATTCGCAACGGTAGAAAAGGCAATTGCCGACGGCACTGCCCTGTCAGTATGGACTTTGGCTCACGGCGGTATTGCAGAAGGTATCTTCAAGATGTCGCTCGGTAACAGAATCGGTGCAAAGCTTAAAGCTATGGACGATGAAAAGCTGTTCGGTCTGCACTACGGTGCATTCATCATCGAGGCTAAGGGTGCAATAGAGGGCGCAGAGCTTATCGGTGAAACAGTGAGCGACTACACGATTACGGCAGGCGATGTCAAGCTCGACATTGCAGATCTTGAGAAGAAGTATGACGCTGTTCTTGAACCTATCTTCAAGAATTCGCTCCCCGAAATGCCGAGGCCCGTATCGGTTGCTTATGACAAGGGTTGCGACTTACTTATCAACAAGGCTCCCGGCACTATCGCAAAGCCTAAGGTACTTATCCCCGTATTCCCCGGTACTAACTGCGAATACGATATGGCTGCCGCATTCAACAGATACGGCGGTGAAGCTGAAATATTCGTTATCAGAAACCTTTCTGCAAAGAATATGGAAGACAGCGTAAACGAATTTGCAAAGAGAATCGAAAACAGCCAGATGATAGCTGTTCCCGGCGGTTTCTCAGGCGGTGACGAACCCGAAGGCTCGGCTAAATTTATCAACGCATTCTTCCGCAATCCTAAAATCAAGGACGCTGTAGAGAATATGCTCTATGCCCGTGACGGTCTTATGATCGGTATATGCAACGGCTTCCAGGCTCTTATCAAGCTCGGTCTTGTGCCTTTCGGCAAGATAGTTCCTCTGTCAAGCGAAAGCCCCACGCTTACATATAACACCATAGGCAGACACCAGTCACAGCTTGCTCTTACTAAGATTTGCACCAACAAGTCACCGTGGCTTATGCACTGCAAGGTGGGCGAGGTTTACAACATACCGATTTCGCACGGCGAAGGACGTTTTGTAGCAAGCGATGAGGTTATCGCAAAGCTCATCGAAAACGGTCAGATTGCTACTCAGTATGTTGACCTTAACGGCGAGCCTACAATGGATCTTGCATACAATCCCAACAGCTCGATGTGCGCTATCGAGGGTATCATTTCTCCTGACGGACGTGTACTCGGTAAGATGGGTCATACAGAGCGTATCAGTTCGGATACCTGCGTTAATGTTGACGGCAACAAGGAACAGCTTCTGTTCAAGGGTGGCGTTGACTACTTCAGAATTTAACATTAAAACCGCATAAAATCTGCCCTGCAACGTATTCAGAACGTTGCAGGGCATTTTTGTGTGCAAAAATACAGAGCAGACTTTCGTCTGCTCTGCGATGTTTTTACTTACTTATTCTTTCTCTTTCTTGCCTTATACGTTACAGGAACTGCTCCGCCGGCAACAGCCGCTACCGCAATCCAGGCGGCAAGTGACGATGCACCTGTTTCGGGGTTTCTCTTTCCGAATTCTTCGGGAGCTTTTTCAAACGCACAGGCTATACACTCATAATGGCCTATACCCGGCTCTGTGGCGGTAGGCTCTTTATCTACCACCCACTTGAACTCGTGGTCGTCAGCATCGATTATATTGCCATTGTCATCAACGTGCCAGTGCTTCTTCTCATCGTGTTTCCATTCCTTCTTACCGCTAAGCTTAGGAAGTGCTTTCTCCTCCTTTATGCCGCAAACGTTGCAGGCTCTGCATGCTTTACCCTCAGATGTGATTGTCGGCTCAACGAGAGTTTTCCACTCGGACCAGTCGTGTCCCTTCGGAGAAATCTCCTTTATATCTTTTCTTTCATCGCAATTTCTGCAATGCACAGAATCCTCACCTTGCTCAGTGCATGACGGTGCAATATCAACAGTACGGGAATTCTCCCATTCGTGTGCAGGCTCTATAATTTCGGTCTGTTCGAAACCGCAATGGATACAAGTGTGTTTCTTAACGCCGTTTTCAGTACAGGTTGAAGGCGTTACTATCTCCCATTCGCCGTAGGTGTGATCTGTAACGGGGATAACCGTTGAATCCTTTGTTGCGTCACAGCGTGAGCAATGGATTGATTTAGAGCCTTCGGTCGTGCAGGTAGGTTCCTTATCTATTGTGTAATCCTCTTCCCACTCGTGAGCGTCCGGATTTATATCGGTATCTTCATATTCAGTGTATCCGCAGATCTCACATTTTCTTGTTTTCTGACCGCCTGCAACACAGGTAGAGTCTTTTGATACTGTCCACTCGCCGAATGAATGTCCTGTCGGTTCGATCTCGGTTACATCCTTTATCGCATCACATCTTGAGCAATGAATCGACTTTGAACCCGGCTGTGTGCAAGTAGGCTTTACATCAGTTGTGTATTCGGCATTCCAATCGTGTCCGAGCGGCGCTGTATCACGTTCTTCTTCTGTCTTGCAGACAGAACAGATGTGCTTTTCCTTACCGCCTGTTGTGCAGTCTGCCGACTTGCTTGCTTTCCACTCGCCGAATTTGTGACCGTTCGGATCGCCGTTTTCAAACACGAGCGCTGTGTCATTCGTGTGTGCTCCGCATTCGCACGAATAGAAATACTTGGCAGGATTTACGCAATCCGCAGGAGCTGCCAACGTATCCTCATTTACAGTCTTGACATCAAATGTATGATTTACTTTATTGATTTTTGCCTGACAGTTCTTACAAAGATTATAGTGTCCGGTAAGATCGGAATAATGCAGTTTACCGTCACTCTCGTGTTCAACCTTATAAGTCAGCGTGAAACGTGCCAGAGCCTTATCCTGAGTGCCTGCAGACGCATCCGCATAAGCGGTTCTGTCTGTTATAACGATGAAATCTTCGGTATAAGTTCCTGCGGCTAAATTGCTGTCGGGCTTAACTGTGAATGTTGCCGTTGCGCCCTTTGCAAGCTTTGAAGAGCCGTCATCGGCAGTACCCCATTCATCGCCGGCAGTGTATGATACTGTGAACGAAGAAGTATCGGTTATGGCACCGCTTGCTTTATTAAGGTCTGATTCCTTTACTACTCTGTACTTTGCTATAGAACCGCCCTCTGTGACTTTCACCTTGAGCGATACTGTCTTTGTCGGGTTGCCGTTATCAAAATCTGTACCGATGTCAACAGTTGACACAGGATTGTTTTCACTGTCTGTTACAGATATTTCAACATCTTTAAGACTTGCGTCTGCGGTCACGATAAGGTTGCGGTCAACCGAAAGTGCTATGAACTCACCTGTCGTGCTGTCAAACGTGTACATATTGTCAGGTATCGCATTACCGTCAATATCTGTTACCGTAACGCCTGAGAAACGGTATTCATCGGGATCGTTCAGAGCAAATACAAGCCTTGAAGAAACTCCTCTCATAGCAAAGACATTTCCGTCCGTTACGGTTGTTTCATTCGTATTATTTGCCTTTATGCAATAGGGCATTACATTTGTGCACGGCTCGCTGTCATCTATTATTTCGCCGTCACCGCTGCGGACAATATTAAGTCTGTTTGATTCCGATACTATTGTGTTGGCATCGGCAATATCGATTAAAGTATTTCCGTCCGACAGCTTTATTTTATAGCCGGTTTCCGCAATGCACTTACCGCCTGCATAATCCAGCGTATATCCGGTACCGTAAGCAGGTGTGAACCTGCGGATAATGCCGCCGTTCGTCTTTGTTATCTGTGCCGCACTGTCGGCTTTTGTGATACTGCCGTTTGTGAGTATCGTACCGTTGTCAACAGACAGAGTACCTGCTACGGAAATATCGCCGTAGGTTTCAATAACAGTGCCGTCGGTCACCTTCGCCGTTCCGTGACCGATTATATCGAGCTTTGCATTTTCGTAACCGTTAACAGACAGGAGCTTAAAATCGCCCGAAGTATCGCCTGTATCGGAATCATCGAGCTTATTGACGTTGAGAATACCGTTTACGGCATATATTCCGCTTACCGATGTTCCGTCATTTCCCGGCTTGCCATTATAATTATCCTGCTGTTCAGACGGTACATGGGTATTTATACCGGGGTTTCCGCCTCTGCCGGCTGTAACGTTAAGTCTGCCGCCATTAAGATACACCTTTGTATTATCGGTTATAGCCGCACCGCCGTTACCGCCGTTACCGCCAATGCCGTAATACTTTTCATTTGTAAAGTGGTCAGTGCCATAACTTGCATCGCCGCCTTTACCGCCATCGCCGCCGATAACAGTTACAGTGCCGCCTGCAACCGTGAACGACGAAACATTTACCGCATCTTTGCCGTCCTCACCGTTCTTTCCGTTAGCCTCATCGGGACCGCTCTCCGTCGTGCCCCACCCGCCATCATCGCCTGTGGCTCCGATAAAGCCAATAACACCGCTTGCGTTTTCACTCTCACTATAAAAAGTTATTGTTGCATCTGTGCCGGCAATACCGTTCACTACACTTACCTCTGCACCGTTCTTGAGTATGACATTTACATTTCCTTTAATTTCTACAGGATTATATACATTTTTATTGTTGTCATAATCATAGGTTGTTGTGATGATATTAACGATACCGTCAGCCACATACCACGTTTCTTTACCGGCAGTGCCCCATGCGGTATCAGTTGAAGTTATCCTTGTATAATCAGTTACCGTTCCGCTTATAACCGTACCGTCTGCGGACAGTCCGTAATAGCTCACCGCTTCATCGGCAATTGCGTTGATTACTGTAAATGACAACGTGCCGACTGCAAGCACGGCAGATGTTGCTATGCAAGTTATGATTTTATTTGAAAGTGTTCTTTTCATTCGTCTCTCCTTATCCGGGAAATTTCAAGTAATGATATGCATTACTTATCTATCATACAATTGTAACATTCCATAAAGAGAATTTCAACAAATATGGCACGAATGGTCAAAAAATGGCGGCGAATGGTATAATTACCTTCGCCGCCTGACTATAATGAATGATTACTTATCAAAACCGAGCAATTTCTTCGTTCCTGCTTTTTCAAGCGCAACTGTCAGAAGCACGCCTGCTATAAGCCCTACAGCGCCCTGTATTGCGTTTCCGAAAATGCCTGCCGCCGCTGTTGCCACATTACCGTAAAGTATAATAGCATAAACGAAGTAGCCTGCCACCATAATTATTTCTGCCACAGTGCCGCCGATTACCTTGCCGACAAGCGACTTGAAATAAGAGCCGTTCATAAAGCACTTTGCAATGTAGAATGCCGCTACTGCCATAAGTGCCTTGATTATCAGCGTTGCAGGCGCATAATAAGCATAACCTGTAAGCAGATCAGCCATCGCAGAGCCTATGCCTGCCGCCGCAACTCCCCACGGCGAGCCGATAAGCCATACCGATGTAAGTACCATTACATCACCGAGATTTACATAGCCCTTTGTTAGCGGCATAGGTATCTGTACCACCATTGTCGCAACACAGGTAAGTGCGGCAAGCACAGCCGCCGTAACCATTAATGTGAGATTTTTTGTCTTTACCATTTCTTTTGTCTTCTTTCTTTTGTATTTGGCTTATTTGCCTTTTTTCATATCATTGGCGGAGTAAACGACCTCCGCATAGATAGCCGCAATAATTCTGTACAGCTCGACCGGTATCGTTTCACCGCTGTTGAGCATTACAAGAAGCGCCGCCGTGCTGTCGTCACGGTAAACGGGAACGCCGTTCTCGTCTGCGATATTTATAATCTTCTTCGCAAGCTCGCCAAGGCCGGACGCTACCACGACCGGAGCATAGTTAAGGTCGGGATTGTACTTAAGCGCCGCCGCAGCCTGCTTTCCTAAATTACGCTTGGACATTAAGACCCTTCCTCCTGTCAATTATTTTCGGGAAAACCTCTGTCAGCACATGAGGCTTTCTCAGCACCGCAGTTTCAAATTTTGCGGGCTTATAGCCGATATTCCTTATTATAAGGTCAATCTTATCGGTCAGCTTTTTTATCTTGAAGCCGAACTTTTCGGGATAAAGAAGCGACAGATTGATGTTTTCACCCAGTGCGTACATATCGACCTCAAATCTGCCTATTGATTCAACGTCAAAGGTCAGGAACAAGTGATAATTCTTCTGTCCGACAGGCGTGTTGTTGGGGTTGTTCTCGTCATTATCGACCCACAGCTCGCCGAACGCCTTTGTATCCTCAATCTGCAACGGCAGGATATAGTGTGCAAGAGGTGTGAATACACCCGGTGCATTGAGAAGGCTTTGCAGAAGATTTGACGCATTGAAATCGTCCAGTGACTGAATAGCCTCGTGATTTATATTCTTACCGATAAAATCGGTCAGCTTATCGAGAGTAGAAGGTGCGGAAGGGATATTGCTCGAAGGCGGCAGTTCCTTACGCTGTGCCATCTCATTTACTATATTGGTGAAAAACTCAAAAAGCGTGTCACGCTGAGGTATATCCGGCATTTCACGGAGAATCTCGTTGAGGTAGTCCACAAGTGCCGCCATATCCTTGAGCCCCTGAAAATCACGATGTACCGCAGGAATAATCTGTCTGCTGTCAGTGCCTGTCAGCATTGCCATTATTATATTTTTAAGTGTCTGCAATCCGGATTGTTTTCCTTCGTCAAACGGCGATGTCAGAAATTCCAGTTTATCCCTAGATAAATCCAGCTCCGCAAGGTAGCTTTCATCGGATAAATGTGACTTAATGAACAAAGACAGAGTTAATTTTTCAGCTTTATTGTCAAAAATGCTTAAATAGTCTTGATTTTCGGACTGATTTAGTGTATTATTATAACTATCAGGAATATCCGACATCTCGCTGAGCTGTTTTTTGCTGAAAATCTTTTTAAGAAGATTTCCAAATGCGACGGACAGCTCCCTACGCATATCGTCAGACGGAATATATGCAAGGAGATTTGCAAAGCTCTCCTTGAGCATACCGTTGTTGGTGTTGTAGCGTGAAAGATTATGTACTATGAGCGGAATGAACGTCTGTGTTCTTTCATCGTTCAGAAGACTTGCGGAAACGTCCTTCAGCAGTGCGAGCGTTTCACTCTTGAGCGGCTCGAACATATCAGCCGCACTACTGCTCTTCCATTGTGAAGACAAATCGGAGAGCTTGCGGGAGAGCGACTCGTTCGGTGAAAAATATTCGGACAGGAATTTGAGATTTGCACCAAGTGCATTAAGTATCTCCTGCTTGTTTGACGAATAGTTGAGTGCTTTCAGTAGCTGACCGATACTTTCTTTTATATCGGGGCTTGTGGTGGTCTTCAGGATACCGTGGAGCAGCTTGTAAAACTCATCACCGCTGAACATCGTGTTCTGCTTTTCCTGGTTCTGAATCTCACGGACCAGCTTTTCGGGAGCAAGATAAAAGCTCTTGATAAGCTCATCCATATCGTCGTAAAGCTCTGTGTAACCGTTGATCATCGTCTGCTCGAGCAGATCCGAACTTAACAGGTTCTTGAGCGTTTCGACCGCCATAGTGGGATCTTTTATCTGAACAGTAAGCGGAGCGAGATTCTTTCTGCCCATCATCATAGCGGCGGCGGAATCGTTATCCTGCGCCGTAGATGCTTTGATAGGCTGAGCAAGCTCGACCATATCAAACGGTTCTATATTACCGTCATACTGCCGGTTAGTGAACGAATAGCTCTTACTGTTGGAAACAGGAGCCGTAATCTGTGGAATGTTGGGCATATATATTTCCTTTCAGATGCACATTTTAAAGCCGTGCATCGCATTGCTTGACTTTAAGTTTAGCACATTTCAAGGGATTTATCAATATCAATCTTACGATTGCAAAATAAAAAAATCAGGGAAAGGCGGTTTTGTATATGGCAAAGGTTGAACCCGGCATGGAATCCATGCTCGAAATGTACATATTTGAAACCAATACGTTGCTTGAACAGCTCGATGAAATTCTTCTCAGAACAGAGGATGCAAATGTATTCTCGCAGGAAGATATCAACGAGATATTCAGAATAATGCACACAATCAAAGGCTCGTCTGCGATGATGGGATTTGAAAATCTCCAGCATCTTGCGCACAAGGGCGAAGATATGTTCTTTGTAATAAGGGAGAAGCCCGAAATTGCGAAGGACGCACATTTTGTATATGAACTTATATTTGAGGTTTCCGATCTATACAAGGCTGAAATCGAGTATATACAGAATTCGGGGGATGACGACTATACGCCTACCGACTTCTCGGAAACGTTCAAAAAGCTCGAAGACGCAACGGAAAGATTAAAAGCAATGGAAAGCGGTGCCGCTCCTGCTGAAAGCGCTCCTGCGGCAAAGCAGGAAGCATCTGCCGCTCCTGCAGGAAGCAACGTTGAGGGAAGCATGACCGTCCGTGTATTCTTCGAGGACGGCTGTAAGATGGAGAACCTCCGTGCTTTCCTTCTGCTGACAAAGATAAAGGATGTTGCCGAAGTTATCAGCTGTACTCCTCCCGATGTTGAATCCAATGCGGATACGGCAAAGGATATTGTCGAGAACGGTTTCCTTGTGACCTTCAAGGGCTTTGACGGAGATAATGATACGGTAATTAAAGCTATAGAAGGTGCAGTCAACGTTGAGTCTTACGAAATAATAGACACACCGTCTGCGGCACCTGCCGAAGAAAAGCCTGCTCCCGCACCGGTTAAAGAGGCTGCCCCCGTTGCCGCCCCCGCAAAGACGGAGGAAAAGCCGCAGGCTCAGCCTGCTCCTGCAAAGCCTGCCGCAAAGAGTGCGGTCACAAAGGCTCAGGAGGACATTAAAAAGGCTAACGGCGGTCAGAAGCAGAGCCTTATCAGCGTAAATCTGTCAAAGCTTGACACACTGCATGATATTGTCGGTGAAATCATAACGACCGAGTCAATGGTAATAGCAAACCCGGATCTTGAGGGTCTTGAGCTTGAGAGCTTCTCAAAGGCGGCAAGACAGCTCAGAAAGCTGACAGACGAGCTTCAGGATACCGTAATGTCTATCAGAATGGTACCGCTTGCAGGCGTATTTCAGAAGATGGGCAGAATTGTCCGTGATATGAAGATAAAGCTGAACAAGGAAGCAGAGCTTGTTCTTGAAGGTGAAACGACCGAGGTTGACAAGAGCATAGTAGATAACCTGAACGATCCTCTTATGCACCTTGTAAGAAACTGTATGGATCACGGCATAGAGGACGATATAAATGTCCGCATTGCCGAGGGTAAGCCCGAAAAGGGTACTGTAAAGCTGTCTGCAAAGCACTCGGCAGGTGAAGTTATCATCACCGTTTCAGATGACGGTGCAGGCATCAACTGCGAAAAGGTTCTAGAAAAGGCAAAGGAAAACGGACTTCTTACAAAGCCCGAAAGCGAATATACAACGAAGGAAATCCAGAACATGATTCTCCTGCCCGGCTTCTCGACCAATGATACGGTTACGGAATACAGCGGCAGAGGCGTAGGTATGGACGTTGTACGCAGTAATATCGAACAGTGCGGTGGTACACTTACCGTTGAAAGCGAAGAGGGCAAGGGTTCCAGCTTTATAATCAGAATACCGCTCACACTTGCGATAGTTGAGGGTATGAAGCTGAAAGTCGGCTCTACTATCTTTACAGTGCCGATCTCATCTATCAAGGAAAGCCTTATGGTTGCAAACAACCAGCTGCTCAACGATACAAAGCAGGGCGAAATGATAATGATAAGAGGCGTGTGCTATCCTATCCTCCGTCTGCATGAAAAGTTCAATATGCCGACCGAGGTCACAAAGCTTGAGGACGGTATCCTGCTTCTTGTCGATGTCGGCGGAAAGAATGTCTGCCTGTTTGCAGATAAGCTGATAGGCGAACAGCCCGTGGTTGTAAAACCGTTCCCGAAATACCTCAGCCAGTACAATATCAAGGCGGAGGGTCTGTCGGGCTGTACCGTAATGGGCGACGGCACTATTTCGCTCATAATAGATGTAAATAATCTTATCGGCTAAGGAAACGGAGGCTTTACTTTGTCAGAGAATTATAATGATAAATTACAGGAACTTCTGAATACTCAGAAAGCTATGGAGGACGCAAAGAAAGATCCTCAGAATACAGAAATAACTAAGGTACTGACCTTCTATATCGGCGAGCAGGTATACGGCATTGAAATACCCGATGTCATCGAAATCATAGAAGTACCGCCCATAACCGCCGTACCCGGTGTACCGTCTTATATCAAGGGCATAATCAATGTCCGCAGTAAGATTGTTCCTGTTGTGAACATAAGAAGCAGATTCGGCAAGGAAGAGATTCCTTTCAACGACCGCACCTGCATAATCATCGTTTCGACAGGTGATGTATCGGTCGGACTTATCGTTGACAGCGTTGCGGACGTTATCCCCGTAACCGAACAGCATATATCAAAGACACCGGAGCTTACAGGTGTAAACTCGAATAAATTCATCAAGTCCATTCTTGAAATGAACGATGGAATAAAACTCGTCCTTGACGTTTCAAAACTGATAGACGAACACGCAAGCGAAGAAATGAAGTAAGGCAGGTGAGCCGTAATGCTTAAAATAACAGATAATGAATTCAACCGTCTGGTATCATTCATGAGAGAGCGCTACGGCATAAACCTTTCTCACAAACGCACACTTATCGAGGGCAGACTCGGTAATATGCTCTTTGAGCGAGGATTCAAAAACTATGACGAGTATCTTGACTGCTGTATGAACGACAGAAGCGGTAAAGAGCTTGACGGTCTGCTTATAAAGCTGACCACAAACTGTCTCTTATACACATCTGACGCTGCCGACGA
>ERZ1027061.827-NODE-827-length-13210-cov-5.694109_pt1 | contig 13210 bp, 7 predicted proteins | sample MGYA00519283_ERZ1027061 | MGnify/ENA primary metagenome ERZ1027061 (study PRJEB26926, sample SAMN06164849) | human gut metagenome | biome: ENVO:00009003; feature: ENVO:2100002; material: ENVO:00002003 | host: Homo sapiens | place: USA | collected 2012 ... | reverse complement strand
TTCTAAGAGACTTCCCAACCGCTTGATTAAGAAGTCTTTTAGAGCATACAACACCCGCCGCCATTTTGAATTTGCGGTACTGCTTCACGGCGAAGTGGTCCGGCTCCCGTTCTTCCAACTGAGAAAAGAGCAGGTCCACCGGGCTTTGATAAGTCTCGTCATCCTCTCTGGCTTCACTGGCATTGATCAGGTCCAGAAGCGTGATGAAGTTCTTTTCTTCCTCCGTGGCCTCGTACCAGATGTAGCCGATCAGTGCGGAATAATAGAGGCGTTCTGCTTTGACCCAGAAATCTTCCGAAGATTTTTCTCCTTCGCCCTTCGTGTTCATAATCAGTGCGTTCACCAGCTTTAAGATATCTTTCTCTGACCGAATGTAAGCCAGTGGATTGTATTTCATGGATTTTCGGAAGTTTATCAGGTTGAGGCATTTGATACGGTATTTTTTCCGCTCCAGGAAAGTGCCGATCTCCGGCAGCAAGGTTCCTTTCGGATCAGTGCAGACATAGGACGAATGAGCTTGCAGCAGCGACGGCTTACAGAAGAACCGCGTCTTGCCGCTGCCGGAACCGCCGATCACCAGAATGTTCTTATTTCTGGCATACTTCGGCTGCTTTGGACGGCTCGCCATCGTAATCCGTTCCGTCTGCGTCATGGGGATGTTCTGGAAAAAGTCCTTGTCCATGTAGGGAGCGATATCTGCCGCCGTACCCCAGCGGGCAGAACCATACTCGATCCCGTGGCGATACTTCTTAGCGTTCTTGCCTTTCAGGTAGACCGCCATGCGAAGGATCACCGCACCGGCTATGCCGATCAGCAGGTCCGTGGGATGGAAACTGAGCCACGGGGAGGAAAGGGCTGCCGTGAAGCCGTCCCCAATGGAGAGCAGCTTGTCGGAGAGGTCAGCGCCGGGCGCAAGCCGAAAAGCCTGTGCCAGCTTATCGAAGGGATACACGAACAGGAGATACGGAAGGTTCAGCAAAAACATTTTTTTCATGTTCATCTCTGCACGCTCCGATCTTTGACCTTTACTTTCTCCCGGTCAATGGTGCGGTGTTCCACTTTCTCCGCCGCCTGTTCCTTCGCCTGGGTCAGCCGTTCCCGGATGGAGGGCTTTTCCTCACGGCTCATTTTGCGGCTGGCAAACTCCTGAAATGCCGCTGTGATGGCGTCTGCGTCCCGGCTTTTGAAAAAGACCAGGTAACGGGGCTGCTCTGCGGAGGTGTCTTTCTTCAAGGCAAAATCCACATGGTATTTCTTCGCCACACGGGAGAAAGCCTTGATATTCTTGTCACTGATCTCGATATTGGCAAGACCGGCGTTCTGGCTGGCAAGCTGTTTAAGGCTCTGCCTGCCGCGGTAGATTTTGGGCTTCTGGCTTTTCTGGATTTCCTCCAGGAACTTTTTGACGGCCTTTTCAAAGACCTGCTCACTTAGCTTGGCTCCGTCAACAATGAGCGTCACGGCGCCCCGCGTTACTTCCTCCTGCATTTAGCCTCGCCCCCTTTGCCCGTCCCCGTACATATCGTGCTGCACCAGGGAAGAATAATAGCTGTTGATGGTGGTCGGGGCGTTATACAGTGCCGCCAGAAGGTATTTCTTGATATTGCGGACATAGGTGGTGTTGTCCTTCATACAGTCCATGACATACTGAACATGAGAACTGTCCAGCTTCATAAACCGGGACTTTACCACCTCCGCCGGATAATCGTCTCCGGCAATGCGGATGACTTTGCGGGCAGAACATACGGTATCCACAATCAGGTCAACGATCTCGTCAAGCTGCTCACGGTCGATATGGCTGTCCTGCACCAGATAGCTGTACTCGATGTTATCCAAAATCACTTCACGATAACATTCTCTGGCTCCCATCCGATCCGTTCCCATCCTTGCCCCTACGGGGGTAGGGGGATTTGATCGGATAGGATTTGATAGTTCCGTACTTGATAAATCAGTTCTTGATGGATAGTTACTTGATTCTTCTTTATTTAATTGGGCGGGTTCTTCCTGAACAGGCGTGACCAATGTTGGATTTACCTGTACGGGATTTTCCCGTATAGGTTTTTCCTGTGCAGGTGTTGGCTCTTTAGGCTGCTCCAGAATGGTGTACTCGATCGAACCAAGCTGACCGTTTGCACCTCTCACGCGCTCACGGATCAGATAGCCGTGTTCCTCCAACTCTCGGATGCCGCCGCTGATACTGTCGATGCCGTCCTTGCAGATACGGGCAAGCCCCTTCATGGTGTAGTCCCAGTTCTCTGGCAGGGACAGCATGAGGGATAGAAGTCCCTTTGCTTTCAGCGACAGGGACATATCCCGCAGATGATGGTTTGACATGACCGTGTAATCTCTGGTCTTTTCAATGCGAAAAACTGCCATGCCTGATACCTCCTTCCTCATGGTTTGAAAAGTGTTGATTTTCGGTGTTTCCTCCGTCTGTATCTCTCCCATACCCTTCACATGGGAAAACATCCATGCTCCTTTCGGTTCGTGGCACAGAGGGGAAGGAACAGCGGATTTTCCACCTTTTTTGATACAGTTTTCAGTTCCCTACAATTCACGGTCTTTGTGGTCATAGCGGAGGTTGCCAGCTATGACCTTCGCATGGTTCTTTATTTTGATAAATCCCTTGTCCTGGTTCTCCAGGGCCTTTCCGTATCCGGCTTCGGTCAGGAACAGGCGCATTTTATCACCCTTGTATCCCATGGGGGACTCATGGGAGAGGACGTCAAAGACGATCATGTGGCGGGTATCGGGATCGAACCGCTCCAGGGCCATGATATCGTGACCGGCCATCTTCTGGGCACCGGATTGCTGCCTGGCCTCCGCCAACATTTCCCCGATAGTCCTTGCCTTGCCGGGCAGACGGTAATTCTTCTGAACATCCCGGATCACATCCATGCACTCCTTATCGGAGAGAGGACGGAGCTTTTTCAAAAGGCCTTCCGCCGTGTCCTTCATGGCCTCGTCAGGTGCATAGCGCCAGGTCATGTAAATCTCATTCAGAGCGGCCCCCTGGCTGGTGCCCTCGACCTGATAGATCATCCTTTTTTCAGCTTCACTTAAATTCATTTATCCGGCTCCTTCCTAAAATGGGCAATAAAAAAGCCACAGGTTTTTTATGCCTGCGGCTTGTGCCATGCTTCGCTTATGTGGGAGCGGAAGACAACAGAAAAGGGATACCATTCGTGAAAATAGTATCCCTGCTCTGTAAACTTATTCAATTTTTGATGGTTGCATTGTCTGTCACTGTCCACAAAGCCTTGATTTTACTTGTTTTTCTCAACCATCCTTATCAAAGCCTTGCATTACCAACGCTTTTCAGGATTCCAAAAACACTAAATATTCATTCCCACTCGATTGTTGCGGGGGGTTTGGAGGTTATGTCGTAGACGATGCGGTTTATGCCCTTGACCTCGTTTACGATACGCACGGAGACTTTATCGAGCACGTCGTAGGGAATGCGTGCCCAGTCGGCAGTCATGAAGTCCGTCGTTGTGACCGAGCGCAGTGCAAGAGTATAGTCATAGGTCCTGCCGTCACCCATTACGCCGACGGAGCGCATATTCGTGAGCACCGCAAAATACTGATTCATCGTGCCCTCGAGGTGCGCCTTTGCGATCTCGTCGCGGAAGATGAAGTCTGCCTCGCGCAGGATATCGAGCTTTTCCTTCGTGATATCGCCAATAACACGGATGGCAAGGCCGGGGCCGGGAAACGGCTGGCGCATTACCAGATACTCGGGCAGACCAAGCTCACGGCCGAGCGCACGAACCTCATCCTTGAACAGCAGGCGCAGCGGCTCGATGATCTCCTTGAAGTCAACGAAATCGGGCAGGCCGCCGACATTGTGGTGACTCTTGATAACGGCCGCAACGTTCGTGCCGGACTCGATAACGTCGGGGTAGATAGTGCCCTGAGCGAGATAGTCAACCGAGCCTATCTTCTTGCCCTCGTCCTCGAACACGCGTATAAACTCCTCACCGATGATCTTGCGCTTTGCCTCGGGTTCGGAAACGCCGGCTAATTTGGACAGGAAGCGATCCTGTGCGTTAACACGGATGAAGTTTATATCCCAGTTTTTGAACGCCGCCTCGACCTCGTCGCCCTCATCCTTACGCATAAGGCCGTGATCGACGAAAATACAGGTTAGCTGATTGCCGACAGCCTCGGCGAGCAGCGCCGCCGCAACGGAGGAATCCACGCCGCCGGAGAGTGCCAGCAGCACCTTGCCGTCGCCGACCTTAGCGCGGATAGATTCAATGGATGCGCGCATATAGTCGCCCATCGTCCAGTCGCCCTTTGCGCCGCAGACCTCATACAGGAAGTTGTGCAGCATTTTCTGGCCGTATTCGGTGTGGTTTACTTCCGGGTGGAACTGCACGCCGTAAAATTCGCGTGCTTCGTCGCATATGCCGACGGTCGGGCAGGCTGCGCTGTGCGCAACAAGGCGGAAGCTCTCGGGAACCTTGGCCATGTAGTCGCCGTGGCTCATCCACGTTACGCTCTCTTCCGGCAGGCCCTTGAAAAGGCGGCAGTCGGTGTCGAAGAAGGTCGGGGTCTTGCCGTATTCGCGAGCCGTATCCGACTGCGCGGCAGTGACCTCTCCGCCGAGGTAGTGCGCCATTAGCTGGCAGCCGTAGCATATGCCGAGCACGGGAATGCCAAGCTCGAATATCTTTGCATCTACCTGAGGCGAGCCGGCAGCGTAAACGCTCTGCGGGCCGCCGGTGAAGATAATGCCGATGGGGTCGTATGCCTTGATTTCGTCTATCGTCATGCTGTGAGGCTTCACCTCGCAGTAGACGTTGCATTCGCGGACTCTGCGTGCGATGAGCTGGTTATACTGGCCGCCGAAGTCCAGAACAAGTACGCGCTGATTCTGCATTCCTTGCCCTCCCGTTAAAACATCTCGATGCAGCCCTCGCGCTCTGCGCTGACTGAAACGTATTTGATCGGGCAGCCGACTGCCTTTTCGATGAACTTGACATAGTCAAGCGCCGCCTTGGGCAGATCCTCGGGCTTGCGGCAGCCGGAAATATCGCACTTGAAGCCCTCGACATATTCATATATGGGCTTTGCGCGCTCAAGCTCCTCGATGTTTCCGGGGAAGTTTTCGATTCTCTTGCCGTCAAGCTCGTAAGCCACGCAGACGGGGATCTTGTCCATATAGCTCATAACATCGAGCTTTGTCAGGGCGATGCAGGTGCAGCCCTGCATCATTGCGCCGTAGCGCGATGCAACGACGTCGAAGCCGCCGACTCTGCGCGGACGACCGGTTGCAGCGCCGTACTCACCGCCTGCCTCGCGCAGTGCGTGAGCCTCGTCGCCGAACATTTCGCAGGTGAAGGGGCCTTCGCCGACACAGCTGGAGTAAGCCTTCATGATGCCGATGCTCTCATCGAGCTTGAGCTGAGGAACGCCGGAGCCGATGGGCGCATAGGCCGCAAGCGTCGTGGACGCGGAGGTGTAGGGGTAGATGCCGAAGTCGATATCGCGCAGTGCGCCGAGCTGAGCCTCGAACATGACCGACTTGCCGGCCTTCACCGTATCGGTGAGGTACACGGTCGTGTCGCACACATAGTCGGCAAAGGGCTTGCCGTACTTTTCGAGCCATGCCATGATCTCGTCAACGTCTATCGGCTCGTGGCCGTAGCCGCCGGCGACGGTGAGGTTTTTCCACTCGATGATATCGGCAATGCGGCCGCGCAGGTGATCGAGGTTTTTAAGGTCGCCCATGCGCAGGGCTTTTTTCATGAACTTATCGGAATAGACCGGAGAAATGCCGCGGCGTGTCGAGCCGAACTTCTTGTCGCCGAGTCTGTCCTCTTCCAGGCCGTCAAGGAGCTTGTGATAGGGCATGCAGATGGTCGCGCGGTCGCTGATCTTGAGATTTACCGGGCTTATTGCTATGCCGCCGGCGCGCAGACGCGCGGTCTCATTAAACAGGTGCTCAAGGTCGATGACTATGCCGGCGCCGAGGACGTTGACGGTGTCGTCGCGGAGAATGCCGGACGGCAGCAGATTCAGGATGAACTTACCCTTGTCGTTTACCACGGTGTGGCCTGCGTTGTTGCCGCCCTGATAGCGGACAACGATGTCGTAATTTTCCGAGAGCAGATCGACCATGCGGCCCTTGCCCTCATCGCCCCAGTTTGTTCCCACGATTGCAGTTAACATTGTTACGCTCCTTTACACATTTACACTTGCCTCGACGCCGAGATACTCTTTGTTTGCGTCGATGACAGGGTCAAGATACTCATTTATAAACTTTTCGGTCTGATGCTCGGCCATGCCGGTGAAGCCGCGCGGATCGCACATCTCACGCAGCTCATCCTCGCTGAGCTTGAACGCAGGGTCTGCCATTATGCGCTCGAGCAGGTCGTTTTTCTCGCCATAGAGCTTGACCTGCTGCGCCGCGGCAACCGAGTGGACGCGGATGCGCTCGTGCAGCTCCTGCCTGTCGCCGCCCTTATTTTTAACGCAGTACATGAGGATATTTTCGCTTGCCATGAACGGCAGCTCCTCATCCAGATGCTTTTTGCACACGGCAGGATATATCTTCATGCCGGACGCGACGTTTATATAAAGGTTGAGGATACCGTCAACGGCGAGGAAAGCCTCGGGGATGCTCAGCCTTCTGTTTGCCGAGTCATCCAGCGTGCGCTCGAGCCACTGGCTCGACGCGGTGAAGGCCGCGTTTTGCAGATCGCTTATAACAAAGCGCGAAAGCGACGCTATGCGCTCGCTACGCATGGGATTGCGCTTATAGGCCATTGCCGACGAGCCTATCTGCTTTGACTCAAACGGCTCATCGACCTCTTTAAGGTGCGACAGAAGCCTTACATCGCTTGAGAATTTCGACGCGCTCTGCGCAATGCCGGAGAGCACCTGCAAAACGTAAAAATCGACCTTGCGCGAATACGTCTGCCCGCTCACGGGTGCGCAGCGGCTAAAGCCCATCTTTTCGGCTATGAGCTTTTCAAGCTCCGTCACCTTTTTCTCGTCGCCGTCGAAAAGCTCAAGGAAGCTTGCGCCGGTGCCGGTGGTTCCCTTGCAGCCCAAAAGCTCGAGCCTGCCGAGCTGAAAATCAAGCTGCTCAAGGTCGCTTATGAGGTCATACGCCCAGAGCGTTGCTCTTTTGCCGACGGTCGTCGGCTGGGCAGCCTGAAAATGCGTGTACGCAAGCGTCGGAACGCTTTTGTACTTCTCGGCAAAATCGCGCAGCGCCGCAATGGCGTTAACGAGCTTTTTCCGCACAAGGACGAGCGCCTCGCGCATTCGGATGATATCGGTGTTATCGCCGACATAGCAGCTCGTTGCACCGAGGTGGATTATCGGCTTTGCGTCGGGGCAGCACTCGCCGAAGGTGAGCACATGCGCCATAACGTCGTGGCGCACCTCATGCTCGTGCCGGGTCGCCGACTCGTAGTCGATATCGTCAACGTGCGCTTTCATCTGCTCGATCTGCGCATCGCTTATATCGAGTCCAAGCTCTTTCTCGCTCTCGGCAAGGGCGATCCACAATCTGCGCCAGGTTGAGAACTTGAAGTCATCGGAGAAAAGGCGCTTCATCTCTTCACCGGCATATCTCCCACACAGGGGATTTTCATAAAATTCGTGTTTACTCATCTATCTGCTTAAATACGTTTATGCCGCTGCGCTTATGCTCGCTTACGCGGTGGTAGCGGTCGATTATCTTCTTCTCGGTGGGGCTTACCTCGCCGCCGTTAATATAGCTGTCGATCGCGTGATAGCTCACGCCCATCTCGTCCTCATCGGTCTGACCGTCGAACAGTCCTGCCGAGGGTGCTTTGTTTATGATGCACGCAGGTGCAGTGAGCCATTTGAGAAATTCGATGATCTCTGTCGCTGTGAGGTCGGATATGGGGTTAAAGTCGCACGAACCGTCGCCCCACTTTGTAAAATAGCCCATGTAGCGCTCGCTGCGGTTGCCCGTTCCGGCAACGAGGCGGTATTCCGAGGCCGCAACGGCGTACAGCGTTGTCATTCTAAGGCGCGGAGCAATGTTATTGACGGCGGCATTTGTCAGCGTCGTTATGCTCTGAAGCCTTTCTATCTCCGCCTGGCGGACATCGGTAAGGTCAATAACGCGGCTTTCTATACCGAAATGCTCGGCAACCTCCTTAGCATCCTTCATATCCTGCTCAAAATTGCGCTTTGACGCGCAGGGCATCATGATACCAACGGTGTTCTCGCAGGCAAACTTGCACAGTATGCCGACAAGGGCGGAGTCCTTGCCGCCGGAGTTTCCGAAAACGATGCCGTCAACGCCGCTTTCCTCCACAAGGTTTCTTATATACTGAACTCTGTCGGCAAATTCCTTGCTGTAATCACGCATTGCACTCAGCTCCTCAATAATTATATACCGGACAATAAATTTTATAATATCCGTCCGATTCTGTCAATAAGCGCCTGTGACAAAATAGGCCGCCCAAGCGCCTCGCATTTAGGCGACTTTTGCCCCTTTCGGGTACTTTAAACGCAGTAAATTTTACCTTCCGGGGCGTTCGACAACAAAAGCCTTGATTTTTCAAGGTTTTTTTGTTAGAATGCAGAATGTAATAATTTTGCCACTCATTTTTAAACTTATTTTCACACATCACGTAAAACAGGAGACATGCATATGAAAAGGTACATATCCTTCCTGCTTGCCGTTCTGATGCTCGTGACGCTTGTGCCGACGGCGGCTTTCGCCGACGCTGCGGAGACAGACATGAAAGCCAGCGACAACCTAAAGCTCCTCATTAAGGGCTGGGAGGGGCTACGGCTTACGGCATACAAGGCGCATCCGAGCGAGGAATACTGGGCCATCGGCTACGGTCACTACGCCTCGGACATTTACGAGGGCATGGAGATCACGCTCGAGCAGGCCGATGCATATTTTGAGCAGGATATAGTCGGATTTGAAAGAGGCGTCAACAACACCGCGAAAAAATACGGACTGAGCTTGACGCAAAATCAGTTTGACGCGCTTGTAAGCCTTGCTTACAACTTTGGGCCGAACTGGGTCGATTACAACACAGGCTGGAGACTGGCTCGGTACATACAGCAGGGCTTTAAAGACAGCTACGGCAACCCTGTTTCCGATCTTGAGCTTGCGGATTCGTTCGCGGTTTTGTGCTCTGCCGGCGGCGAGATCCTCCCCGGACTTGTAAAGCGCCGCATAAACGAGGCGGAGATCTTCCTTTATAACAATTACAGCACCGAGCTTACGCACTTCGTTGCCGGAGTTTTCAACGCAAACGGCGGCACGGTGAGCGGAAACCGCGTTGTTGCTTACTATAAGGACAAGGCCTACGGCTCGTTCCCCAACGTTTCGCGCGACGGATACAAGCTCGACTACTGGAAAGATTCCGGCACAAATCAGGCCGTTACGGCCTCGACGATCGCAGACAAGACTCGGACTCTCGTCGCCGTTTGGGCAGGCGGCGGCGCTCCGGCTCCGACGACATATAAGCTCACCGTTTCCGGCGGCGAAGGCAGCGGCAGTTACTCGGCCGGCACAAAAATAAAGCTGGTTCCGGGCGCAAACGGCACAAAGATATTCGATCACTGGGAAGTAACCGGCGCAACGGCCTCAAAGGACAGCGACGGATACTGGTACATAACGATGCCTGCATCCGACGTCACGGCGGTCGCTGTGTGGAAGGACGGCTGCCTGTTCGGCGACAATTGCCCCTCTCGCAGCTTCGCCGACGTTCCTGTGACATATTGGGCGCACAACGACATTGACAACGTTGTTTCGGCCGGCATGTTCAAGGGGCTGACCGAGACAAACTTCGGCATCAATGTTGCAATGGACCGAGCCATGCTCGTGACGGTGCTCTATCGTCTTGACGGAAGCCCCGATGTTTCGGAATATGAAAACCGTTTTTCCGATGTAAGCTCCTCGCAGTATTGCTACGACGCCCTGCTTTGGGGCTCGCACAACAACATCTCCAACGGCTACGCCGACGGCACTTTCGCGCCGAACGAAACGCTCACACGCGAGCAGCTTGTCACCTTCCTGCACAGATACGCAAACTACAAGGGCTATAACACCGACGTTTACGCCGATATCGGCGGCTATGCCGACGCGCAGCAGGTGAGCTCCTTTGCGCGTGAGAGCATGTGCTGGGCAATAGGCGCAGGGATCATCAACGGCACAAGCAGCACAACGCTCAGCCCGAAGGGCAGCGCGGTACGCTCGCAGGTCGCGGTCATGTTCAACCGCTTCGCAGGCGGAATGACCTTCTGAATATAGTTATTTTCCAAAAGCAGTCTGAAATGCTGTACATTTCAGGCTGCTTTTGTCGTTTAACAGCGCGAGTATGCTACACTTTCGCAAATTCATATAAATACTACAAATATCGGTATCAATTTTTCTTAACGCTCGTTAATTCTGTCAATTGAAAATTTCACTTTCGTGATTTAAACTAAACCTCATAAATCGGCAATCTTGTATTATATATTAGATGTACTGATTTAGAATACTCAGAAAGAAGGCGTATTATGAAGAGAAGACTTCTTGCTCTGTTGATGAGCCTTGTCATGATCCTCTCCGTTCTGCCCGGCGCAGCCTTTGCCGAGCCGGCAGACAGCAGCGACGTGCTGACCTATGCGGATCTTGCAGACATCGACAGCAGCATCACCATCCCCGACGGCGCTTCCGCAAGCGAAGAGCTGTCCGTTGCAGACGCGGTACGCGCACTGCTGCTTTGGACGGGCATGAGCGAAAAGCAGCTCGGCACCTTCCCTGCCGACTATCTTGCTCTGGCTCGCAGCATGGGCATGATCAGTGCCGACACCGACACCGACGCGGCCTGCACCCTTGACGCTTACCGTCAGATGAAGGCAGTTGCCAACACCATGTACGACGCACTGCATGCCGATAAGCTCCAGCCGCTTTACATGAACGGCATGGCTCAGCCCATATTCCCGTACACCACCGGCTCCGTCGAGACCGGCTACAGCAACGCCGACAGCGATGTCATCCGCTACTGCGTATACGTTGAGACCAACTACGACACCGACGATGACGGCAAGCTCGACCTCGTCAAGGCCGTTGTTCAGGTTCCCCGCGCGGCAGTCGAGGGCAACTACAAGGCAGCTACCATCTACGAAGCTCGCCCCTACATCACCGGCTGCAACGATTCCATGAGCCCCGGCGAAAATCTCGGCAGCGAGAGCTATGATATTTCCAAGCTCTACAGCCAGCCGGCAGCACGCACTCCGGCAGGCAGCGCAACCACCGCGCAGGCCGCCGCGAACGCAAACAGCGCAGACTGGTACTACTGGAACCCCTCCGAGGGCATGTACGACTACGAAGACCTTGAGTGGTACGACTACTACCTCGTACGCGGCTTTGCCGTCGTCGAGTGCGGCGGTCTCGGCACCAAGGGCTCGGACGGCTTCGAGACCTGCGGCACCGATCTTGAGATCGATGCGTTCAAGTGCGTCATCGAATGGCTGCACGGCGATCGCGTAGCCTACACCGACAAGACCAGCAACATCACCATCGCGGCAGACTGGTCCAGCGGCAAGGTCGGCATGACCGGCCGCTCATACGCAGGCACCACCCAGTTCGGTCTGGCCACCACCGGCGTTGCCGGTCTCGAGACCATCGTTCCCGTAGCAGGCATCGCAAGCTGGTATGAGTACACCAACTCTCAGGGTATTTCCACCAGCGCATGGTCGGCAAGCTATTCCGAGATGCTCGCATGGTACTGCAACGGCCGCTACCTCGATCCTGCCGATTACGCTACCATCGCCGAGAAGTACGGCAACTACCTGTACCAGATCCAGCAGGATCAGCTCGCCACCAACGGCGACTACTCCAAGCACTGGGAGACCCGTGACTACACTCTTGACGCAGAGAACATCAAGTGCCCTGCTCTCATAGTTCACGGCCTCAACGACGACAACGTCCGCACCAAGGAATTTGACCTGATGTATCAGGCATACCAGAAGGCCGGCGTAAACGTAAAGCTCCTGCTCCACCAGGACGCTCACCTCACACCGAGCTACCCTGCTGGAAACCTCGAGTTCTACATTGACGGCGAAAGCTACAACAACGTGCTCAACCGCTGGTTCAGCCACTATCTGTGCGGCGTTGAGAACGGCGCAGAGAACATGGCGGCAGTCACCGCCCAGGACAGCCACAACGCTTCCGTATGGCACACCTACGACAGCTGGGAGACCGCAAAGAGCGTGACCCTTTCCTCCGGCAAGACCGGCAGCACCACCATCAACAGCGACTACTCCTCCCTCGGCATCAACAGCCGCAACTGGAGAGATAAGCTCACCGCAGGCGACACCGCAGTCAGCGCAATGTACACCATGCCCGTCAAGGCCGACACGGTCATCAAGGGCGCGGTTGCCGTCAACTTCTCTGCAAGCGTTGATAACTACGACGCTCCCAACACTCCGCGCGGCGGCGTCGATCACGACAACGCAGTTTCTCCCGAGCTTGACCTCAGCGCACTTGACCACGACAACTACGTTGCAAGCGCAGCAGGCAGCGGCGTTACCGTTTCCCTGCCCGACGCAGCCGATCTTATCGACCGCGACGCGCTCATGGTCAGCGCAATGCTCGTTGACATCGCCCCCGAAGGCGAGACCTTCAAGGCATTCAACACCGAGGGCAGCTATGTTCCCAAGGATCTCACCGAAAACGGCGCATGGATGGGCGGCGGCCTGAGCAACTATGACTACGCGCAGCTCAAGGCAAGCGACGTCAGCTACAAGATCATCGCTCGCGGCTGGATGGATCTGTGCAACCCCGGCGCAGGCTACAACTCCGCCTCGGCCGATACCAAAGTTGCTCTGAAGGTCGGCGAAAACCACGACTACACCATCTACCTCCAGCCCAACCTCTACACCGTTGAGGAAGGTCACACCCTCGCCCTCGTCATCTACACCTACGAGCAGGGCAAGGCAAGATACTCCCAGAATTATCAGATCACTCTCGATAACAGCTCCGTCAACGCGGTCATCCCCGTCGATCAGCTCCCCGCCGTCGATCCCGACCCCACTCCGGCCGAGAATCCGTTCAAGGATGTCAAGTCCGGCAGCCCCTACTACGATGCTATCATCTGGGCAGCAGATAAGGGCGTAACCACCGGCAAGACCGCCGATACCTTCGGCATAAACGATGGCTGCACTCGTGCACAGATCGTCACCTTCCTGTACCGCGCAGCCGGTTCTCCCG
>ERZ1027061.820-NODE-820-length-13276-cov-6.710158_pt1 | contig 13276 bp, 10 predicted proteins | sample MGYA00519283_ERZ1027061 | MGnify/ENA primary metagenome ERZ1027061 (study PRJEB26926, sample SAMN06164849) | human gut metagenome | biome: ENVO:00009003; feature: ENVO:2100002; material: ENVO:00002003 | host: Homo sapiens | place: USA | collected 2012 ... | reverse complement strand
ACAAATTATTCTGCTTGTCAATACTTTTTTTGTTTTCTTAACTTAATGACATTGGTTGACGGGCGCATCGGTACTAAGATTTCGTGCCGAAATCAAGTACCGGTATCGTCAAACAGCCGCGGAAGATTGCTGTCCGATGTGGAAGAGTACGCGCGGAGGCAGTCCTTGATGTGCGAAGGGTGTCACCGCGCGTGAATTATATAAAAGTAAGCCCGGTGTAATTAAAATACTGTTTGATACAAAGCATTGAAAATTCAGAATATTTCATACGAAATATCAGATTATAATTCGGCGTATGCCGTAGAAATTAAGTTTAAATGCTTTAATAGAAGTATAAGCGTATTGAACGCAAATGTCCAATGTTTTTTTAATTTGGTGAATTATATGTTACAGCCGGAACCGCCCCAAAAGGTAATTTATCACTTTTTTGACGGTTCCGGTCAATATGGTGAGAATGGATTATCATATAATACCCTGTCAAAGTAGTAAACTACCACCTCAACTCGTAAATTCTATTATTTGGGGATAATAATTTACGCCTTTTCATAATGAATCAATAATGCATATGTAATATACAATACTTAAGTTATCACTATCTTCCCAAGATTTTAGAAAAAAGTGATAAAATGCTCCTGACAAGTGTTTGTACAGGAATGTGAAGTCACACCAATCTGTCCGAAAACCCCAATAAAGTGATAAAAATATAATATTTCAAAACTGAATTCAGCGGTATAAGAGATACATTTGTCCCAACCATGGAGTAAATGTGAAATTTGTGGAAAAATATGGAATTATTTCGCCATTTGTTGAAATTTGTGGTAAAATTATTTATAATAATTTTATTAATAGGTTTTTGCCCTGATTATAGGAGTACATAGATAGATGTTGAAGTTGTTTAGAAAAAGAAGGATAAATATAGCGACAGTAATAGTCGCTGTTATTTCTATGCTTGCTGTCGGAGCATATGGAATTAAGCAGACGATAGATGTTGTAGCAGCTGTGAATTTTGAGAAGTCACTGGAAGCATTCCCGGAATCATACAGGGACAGTCTGCGTGCATTGCATAAGGAACATCCGAACTGGACATTTGAGGCAGTGAATACGGGACTTAACTGGAATACGGTCATTAAGAATGAACTGGTCTTAAGCCGTAATCTGGTTCCTAAGAATATAATGACACTCAAAGGGGTTGATAATGGATGGTATAAGACTCCGACAGTGTGGAAGGGTGTTGGCATAAGAGGATCATTCGACTGGGATAATAATGATTGGGTTCCATTTAGCGGTGGAGACTGGGTACAAGCATCTACTATTGCGGTAGAATACATTATGGATCCGAGAAACTGGATTACAGAGAACAATATATTTATGTTTGAACAGTTAAGCTATAATGAGGATTGCCACACAATAGAACTCCTGGAACTTATGATGGATAATACATGGATGGACTGTGATTATGCCAAAGTCGGAGGCACAAATAGTACATATGCAGAAGTATTGATTGAGCTGGGTAAGAAATATAATGTCAGTCCAATAATGCTTTGCGCCAGACTTATTCAGGAAAAGGGCCGTGGTTCATACGACCAGATTAAGAAACAATATATCCTGAAAGACAGTCTGGCAACAGGCCTTGCGACAAGTGATGGAGGAAAGACATTTCATGCTGCAGGAAAGAAAGAAACAGCATATTACAATATGTTTAATATTCAGGCAGCCGGAGACAGTGCTGCTGATGTTATAAATAATGGTGGTCGGGAGGCTATGAAGAACGGATGGACAAGCCAGTACAAAGCATTGGAAGGCGGAGCGTCCAAGATTGCAAACAGCAAGAATAATGTAGGACAGGACACTTTATACTTTCAGAAATTCAGTGTGGTAAATGAATTATATCTGTACTGGAATCAGTATATGCAGAATTTACTTGCACCTGTTAACGAAGGATATTCGGTAAGAGCGACATATATTGAAAATGATGTTTTGGACTCTCCATTTACATTCAGGATACCTGTATATAATAATATGCCCAAAACAGCATGTGCCAGACCGGCATCGAGAAGCACAGCTAATCCTAACTACAAACTGAATGCTCTCACTGTAAAGAGCGGTAACACTAATCTTCAGTTAACACCGACATTTTACAGGGATGAATATGCATACAGCCTTACGGTTCCGTATGAAACAGAGAATGTTACATTATCTGCATCGGCAATCGCTTCAACGTCAAGTGTAACCGGAACGGGACAGAAGACGTTGAAGGTCGGAAATAATGAGTTCAAGATATTATGTAGATCTGAGCTCGGAGCCAGCCAGTATTATACAGTTAATATTGAGAGACTTGAAAATACGGTAAAAAGCACAGCACTCACCGTTTTGAAACCTGATTCGGGAACATTTACATCAGCATATAATAAGACGGTGAAGAGCTACAGCATGTCAGTATCCAACAGTGTAAGCAAGATGGGATTTACATTCACAACCGAGGATAAGGATGTTGTTGTAAAACTCAGGTATGGGAATAAGAACATAGAGTGTTCCAACGGAAAAATAGAAGCACAATCACTTTCAGTTGGTAAGAACACATTTTACATTGATGTTTATGAGAAAGATAATACATCCAATAAGACTACTTATAAGGTGGATGTTACAAGAAAAGCCACGACTGCGTTTGACCATAAGAAACTTCAGATCAACGGAAATTATATTAATGGATTCTCGATTGGTGAGAAAGTTTCAAGCGTACTGAAGTCGATGTCAGTAACAAACGGAACATTAAAGGTACTCAATTCATCTAAAAAAGAGAAAAAATCAACAGATATAATTGCAACAGGTGATTACATAACTGTTTATGATGCTGACGGAAAAGTGTTCAAACAGTATCAGGCAGTGTTGTATGGTGATGTGGATGGAGACGGTGAAGTTAATATATTTGATCACACCGAAGTTAAAATTCATTGCTGGTATGCACCATCTCTGACGGGAGCATATCTGGAAGCTGCCAATGTTGATACGTCTTCTGAAGGTGTTGATATATTTGATATGGTAGAGATAAAAATATACATGTGGTACAACGGAACAATTAAACAAACGAGGTAAATATATGAATAAAGTCAAAAAAATATCAGTAATTATAATGGCGGCGATAATGGCGGTAACCTTTCTTATACCGTCACATAAGGCATATGCCGCATCCGGAAGTATGTCAATAACGGCCCCGGGTGAGGCTACTATAGGGCAGAATATAACAGTCACTATAGCAATGTCGTCCGCTGTGCCGATATTGGCAATGCAGTTTAATTTTAACTATAATGCAGAATTGTTTGATTATGTAAGTGCTGAGGGGGCGGATGTAGGAACCACCAGCCCGTCAGGTACAATTCCGTTCAGGGACGAAAGCAGTGGAAAAAATAAATACGAAATAAAGGTTGTTCTTAAGCCTAAGGCAATAGGAACTGCTAATTTCTCGGCAACGGATATGGTTGCACTCGGTGTTGAAAATAATAAAAAAACAAGGATTGATTTACAATCCAATTCGCCGATAACACAGGTTATGGCTGAGCCGGAGACAGAAGATCCGACTTTTTCGGATGCAACGCTCAGCAGCCTTAGCATAGCAGAGACATCATTAAATGAGCCTTTTGCCAAGTGGACAATAAATTATTCATGCAGTGTTCCTTATGATGTCACAGTCCTTCACATATCAGCTAAATCATCACAGGGTGGTAAGACAGAAGTTGGAGGACCTTACACCAATCTTGCAGTAGGAAATAATGTTATTACTGTCAAGTCGTATGCAAAGAGCGGTAAAGTCATGACATACACTATTAATGTAAAAAGAGCTTCCGCTCCGGCTCCAGCTCCTGAAACCGAACCGGTTAAGGATACCACAGTTACAATAGACGGCAAGGAATACGTTATAAGTAAGACTTTCCCGGAGGATGAAATTCCTGACGGATATACAGCCGGAACACTTGATATCAGCGGTGATACAATAGAAACCGTTACAAACGACGTTACGGGACTGAATCTTGTATACCTTACAGATGCCGATGAGAATGGTGCAATATATATTTATGATAAGGAAACCAAGACCTTTGAGAAGTATATTGCATTCAAGAGCGGAAAGAATGTTTATGTATATCTGGATGCATCACACGCATCAGAGAAACCGGAAGGAATGGCAGAAACCAAATGTGAGATACAGGGCACTGAAGTCAAAGTTTACACACCAGATAAAGACAGCGAATTTGTATATTTCTATGCGGTCAATTCTAAAGGCGAGCGCATATGGTATGTATATGACACTGTAGAAAAAACAATACAGCGAAGTAATAATACATCATCGCAGCCGGCAATATCCGATGATAATATGCAGAAAGAACTGGATTCACTTAAACAGGACAATGATAAGCTTACAGAGTCCAAGGCATCACTCATAAAAGGCCGTAATATTACTTTTATAGCCGGAGGAGTTGTGCTTGCAGCATTGATAGTGCTTGTGGTAGTTCTGGCTGCACACAAATCAGAAGAGAAACATTCGGTGGTAATACCTGATGAAGATGATTATGACTATGATAATGAAGATGACGATTCACAGTCTGACAATGCCCAGGATGAGCCGGATGCATTGTTAGCTGCCGCAGAAGAGAATACAGAATCCGGATCAGCAGAAGAAGAACAGGCCGCAACGGAAGAACCGGTTCAGGATGCCGAGGAGGAAGCTGTAGTGCCTGAAGCAGGCGAAACGGAGGAAACTGAAGTACCTGAAACAGATACCGAGGAGAAAACCGAAGCACCTGAGACGCCATCTGAGCCGGAGGTAAAAGAAGACGATTTTGATGATGTCAAAGATAAGGTAACCCAGGCGGATATGGATGCTTTTGTTACCGAGGCACAGCAGGTTGATGATGAACCCGCACAGAAACCGTCTGAGATTAAGCCATTGAAGAATGATGAAGACGGGCTTGAAATCGAGACCGAAATCATTGACCTCGGAGATGATATATTTGATGACGACGAAAAACCTGCGGCTAAGGAGCCGGAAAAGGAGCCGGAAAGAACCGGGGAAGAGCCGGAAACAATAGAACTTGAGCCGTCTGACGGAGATGACGAGGAATTTTTCCTCTAAGATAAATAATTATTAAAAAAGTATTAAATCAGCGCAGAATCAGCAAAAGATATTGCTTTTTCTGCGCTTGTTTGTTATAGTATATGTATAACACAGACATATGGTTATGTCATAGGGAGATGATGATATATGATTTTTACAATTGACTTTAACAGTGATGAGGCATTGTATGTTCAATTATGTAACCAGATTATAATGTGTATAGCGAATGAGAAGATACACGAAGGTGATTCGCTCCCGTCGGTAAGACAGTTAGCCGATAATATAGGAATTAATATGCATACGGTTAATAAGGCGTATTCGGTTCTCAGGCAGGAAGGCTATATTAAGTTGGACAGACGGCATGGGGCAGTGATTGCGCTGGATATAGATAGGATTAAGGCTATGAATGAGCTTACGGACGAACTCAGGGTTGTGGTGGCCAAGGCAATGTGCCGTAATATCTCGGCGGATAAGATTCATGCACTTGTTGATGATGTCATAGCTGAATTTACAGGAGAACAGGAGGTATAATCATGTTATGTGAAAAATGTCAGAAAAATGTTGCAACATTTCATTATACAGAAGTGGTTAACGGAGTTAAGAACGAACATCATCTGTGCAGCAGCTGTGCGGCCAATACGGATGTAAGTTATTATTCAAGTATTTTTGAGAATGATATGCATTTTACCAAGCTCTTGTCGGGACTTCTCGGCGCACAGGGTTTCTTGTCAGATAATGGGAACGATGATCCGGCAGTGAATGTTGTATGTCCGAAATGCGGCATGACATATGGTGAATTCATTGCAAGTTCACGATTCGGATGCTCTGAATGTTATGATGTTTTCGGACCGCTTATTGCGGGTACAATTAAGAAGATACAGGGCAGCGACCGTCATACCGGTAAGAAGCCGATGCTATATAAGATGCAGGAGCAGGAACAGATACAGCCGGAAGGAACCGCTGGAGTAGATGAACATGATATTGCTAAAGAAATAGATTTTATGACAAAGAAGCTTAAGGAAGCCGTAGCTGTGGAAGATTACGCCGAAGCAGCCAGATTACGTGATGCGATAGCCGAACTTAAGGGAAAGGAGCAGGCATGAATAAATGGTACGAAAGTAACGGCGCCAACAGTGATGTGGTTATTTCAAGCCGGATAAGGCTTGCGAGGAATTTCTCAAATTATCCGTTTGCATCCAAGATAAGCGATGAAGACGGAACCGAGCTGGTTAATTCCGTTGTCGGAACATTTCAGAAGGATTTTCCGGACGAATACAGATATTATTTTATGAACAGCTGCACCGAGGCTAAGAAAAATGCGCTCAAGGAACGCCGTTCTATAAGCTCGTATCTGGTAAAGTCAAAGAACGGTGCCGTGATTTTGTCGGGGGACGAGGGAACATCGGTGCTGGTTAACGGTGAAGATCATATAAGAATCCAGGTTATTGCCAATGGAATGAATATTCCGGCCTGCTTTAAGAAAGCCAACGAAATAGATGATTATATAGATTCACGATTTGATTATGCCTATGATGAACAATACGGATATAAGACCACATACCCGACTAATGTCGGTACGGGACTCCGCGCCGGATATACATTACATCTGCCGGCATTGTCGCAGACAAGAAAAATCACCCAGATAGGTACGGAACTTGGACGCTTCGGAATAAGAATGCGTCAGGTTTACGGTGATGAGGAAGACAGTTTCGGTAATCTGTACCAGGTGTCAACACAGAAGACGCTTGGACAGGATGAAAGGACGATCATCAAGGATTTTGATGATATTGTCCTGCAGATAATCAGTCAGGAACGTGAACAAAGAAGTGCTATATATGACAAGGATAAATGCCGCGCCGAGGATGTGGCATACAAATCATACGGCGTACTCAAATACGCGAGAAAGCTCACATTACGTGATGCGATGACACTTTTATCTGAACTTATGACAGGTCTTGCAATCGGAATTTTGTCAACGAAGGACGGTCATAATATTGATGTTAACCGGCTGATTATGGACATACAGCCTGCTGTGCTTAATAACTCGGCCGGCAAGGCATTATCGGTGGCTGAAACAGATATGTTAAGGGCACAATATTTAAGAAGTAACCTGCCCGAAATTGATTAATTAATAAATATATGAAGGAAGTGATTATATATGCAAAGTGGATTTACCAAGAAAGCAGAGGAAGCATTAAAGAATTCCGCGACAACAGCATATGCGTACGGACATTCAAGTATAGGTTCGGAACATATTCTTATAGGACTTATGCAGACGGACGAGAGCGTTGCACAGACAGTGCTTCTTAAGAATGAAGTCGATCTGGAACGTTTTGAGGAAATGGTGAGCCAGCTTATGCATCCTGATAATATGGCTGAATATTCGGAACCGGAGAGTTACACTCCGAGAGCTGCGGGTATTCTCAATATGGCAGCCAGGGAAGCCAGAAGGTTTAAAGCGCAGTTAGTGGGTACGGAGCATATTCTTATTGCCATGCTCAAAGATTCCGAATGTGTGGCTACCAAGCTGCTTGCAACCATGGGGTGCAATATACAGAAAATATATGTCGATGTGATGATGGCGGTCGGAGATGCGAATAATTACGGAGCTTATAAAGATGAAATAAGCAATAAGAATAAGAAAAAATCTCCCACAGCCACACTTGATCAGTACAGCAGGGATCTGACTAAGCTTGCAACGGAAGGTAAGCTCGACCCGGTAATAGGAAGGGAACATGAAATCCAGCGTGTTATACAGATAAGCAGCAGGCGGACCAAGAATAATCCTTGCCTTGTCGGAGAACCGGGTGTAGGTAAAACGGCAATAGTTGAAGGCCTGGCATTGCAGATTGCTGAAGGAAATGTTCCTGACACCATTAAGAACAAAAGAGTTGTGACACTTGATTTGTCCGGAATGGTTGCGGGATCCAAATACCGTGGCGAATTTGAAGAAAGAATCAAGAAGATAATCAACGAAGTCCGTAATGCCGGAAATGTTATTCTTTTTATAGATGAGCTTCATACAATTATCGGTGCCGGCGGTGCCGAGGGTGCGATAGATGCGTCCAATATATTAAAACCTTCGCTGGCTCGTGGTGAAGTTCAGATAATAGGTGCCACAACCATTAATGAATATCGTAAGTATATCGAGAAAGATGCTGCTCTTGAGAGACGATTCCAGCCTGTTAATGTTGAAGAACCGTCGGAAGACGAAGCTATTGAGATATTAAAGGGGCTTCGTAAAGCATATGAGACTCATCATAATGTAACAATCACTGATGAGGCACTTACCGCGGCCGTTAAACTATCGGAAAGATATATCAATGACAGATTCCTTCCTGACAAGGCTATCGATCTTATTGATGAGGCGGCATCGAAGACAAGGCTCGGAGTATATGTAAAGCCTGAGAAAATAAGCGAAATCGAGCACATTATAGAAGAACTTGACAAGGATAAAGAACAGGCTGTTGTCAATGAGGAATTTGAACGTGCGGGAGAACTTAAGGCACGCCGCGTGGAACTTGCCGGTGAACTTGACTGCCTTAATACACAGTGGCAGAAGGAGAAAGACAGCCGTAACCTTGTTGTAGGAGAGGAAGAAATAGCGGATGTCGTATCTGACTGGACCAAAATCCCGGTTCATAAAATAGCTGCGGGAGAGTCAGAGCAGCTCATGAATCTTGAGAAGACACTCCACGAAAGAGTTGTCGGACAGGAAGAAGCTGTAAATGCAGTCGCCAAGGCGATAAGAAGAGGCAGAGTCGGTCTTAAAGACCCTAAGAGACCTACGGGTTCATTTCTCTTCCTCGGACCTACAGGCGTGGGCAAGACAGAATTGTCCAAAGCACTGGCTGATGCAATGTTTGGCAGCGAGGCTAATCTTATCAGGGTTGACATGACCGAATATATGGAGAAACATAGTGTATCTAAGATGATAGGCTCGCCTCCGGGATATGTGGGATACGAAGAAGGTGGACAGTTAAGCGAGAAAGTGCGCCGCAATCCATATTCGGTAATACTTTTTGATGAAATTGAGAAGGCTCATCCGGATGTATTTAATATTTTATTGCAGGTACTGGATGATGGTATAATAACTGATTCTACCGGACGTAAGATTGATTTCAAAAACACCGTAATCATCATGACAAGTAATGCAGGTGCTGAGAACATAGTCGCGCCAAAGAATCTCGGATTTAACACATCGACCGATCCTGACCGGGATTACAAAACAATGAAGAGCAAAGTTATGGAAGAGGTAAAACGTCTGTTTAAACCTGAATTCCTTAACAGAATTGACGAGACAATTGTATTCCATATGCTTACACGTAGTGATATAGCGCAGATTGTTGACATAATGGTAAATTCTATCAACAAGAGAATCGGCGAACAGATGAATCTTCATATCGAACTTGATGATTCGGCCAAGGCGCTTATTGTTGATAAAGGATATGATGAGAAATACGGCGCGCGTCCGTTAAAAAGAGCACTTCAGACGCTTGTGGAAGACGAACTTGCCGAACAGATTCTCGAAGGCAGAATTAAGAATGGCGATAATGTTCACATAACATGCGCAGACGACGGTGATAAAAAACTGATTTTTTCTACAAATTAATGTAGCAATTAGACAGGAGATATATTATAATAAGATTACATTCTTTTTACAAACACAATCAGGAGGAACGGCAATGGCTGTAGTAAACGATTTGATCCACATAGAGGGCGATGGAACGATCAGTTTTGGTGATTACACACTTGATACCAAGACCAAGCTCGATAATGTTGAGTACAACGGAGATATCTATAAGGTTAAGACATTCAAGGAGATTACCAAGCTCGAGAGGAACGGAATGTTTGTTTATGAGTCTGTTCCGGGAACAGCTGTTAATAATTTTTCTATGAATGACGGTGCTGTCAGCATGAGAGTGGAAGGCAGTGAAGACCCTCAGATTACACTTGAACTTGAACCATCTACAGAGTACAAGGTATACGTTGACGGCGTAAGCATTGGCAGCATGACTACCAACATCAGTGGTAAGCTTGTCCTTTCAGTTACACTCGGAGGCGGTAATTCCGCAGAGGTTAAGGCTGTAAGAGCATAGAATGAATTTAATTTATGTTATTAAGGACTGTGTTTAACACAGTCCTTTGCACACCGGAAAGGCGGATATGGCAAAGGCTAAGAATATAACTTTTTTCTGTAAAGAATGCGGGTATGAATCATCCAAATGGATGGGGCAGTGCCCGTCATGCCAGGAATGGAATACAATGGTTGAGGCACCCGTGAAGGGTTCGGCACAGACCGGAAGTCATAATGTCGGTATAACAGGTATATCGGGGAATGCACCTATCAGGTTTTCACAGATAGATTCTAATTCTGAGGACAGATATACCACGGGATTCGGCGAGCTTGACAGAGTTTTGGGCGGCGGAATTGTCGCAGGCTCCATGGTGCTTGTGGGAGGTGATCCCGGAATCGGTAAGTCTACGATTCTGCTGCAGGTGTGTGCCAATATAGCAGCATCGCGCAAGGTTCTGTACATATCAGGTGAGGAATCGCCGGGACAGATTAAGATGCGCGCAGACAGAATAGGTAATATGCCGGATAATTTTACACTTATGTGTGAAACGAATCTTAATACAATTGATTCGGCAATCAGGGCAGAGAAGCCGGATGCTGTTGTTATTGATTCTATTCAGACGATGTATTGTGAGACATCGGATTCGGCACCCGGCAGCGTAAGTCAGGTGCGTGAATCTACGAATGCTCTTATGCAGATAGCTAAGGGACTCGGAATAACGGTATTTATAGTCGGACATGTGACGAAGGAAGGCGTTGTTGCCGGACCGAGGGTTCTTGAGCATATGGTGGACACGGTTCTTTATTTTGAAGGAGAACGAAGTGAATCATATAGGATAATAAGAGCGGTAAAGAATCGATTCGGAGCAACCAATGAAATCGGCGTGTTTGAGATGTGCCATGAGGGACTCAGGGAAGTGCTTAATCCATCGGAATATATGCTTGAGGGTAAGCCTTCCGGCGAACCTGGTTCGGTCGTTGTATGTCTTATGGAAGGTACAAGACCGATCATGGTAGAGATTCAGGCTCTTGTATGCCATACGAACTTCGGAATGCCGAGACGTACAGCTGCCGGAGCAGACTATAACAGAATGAATCTTCTAATGGCAGTATTGGAGAAGAAAGCAGGAATGCAGCTTTCCGGATGTGATGCTTATCTTAATATAGCAGGCGGACTTAAGGTCAGCGAACCTGCGTTGGATTTAGGGATGGTAATGGCATTGATATCAAGTTTTCGTAATATTCCCATACCGGATAGGACAATAGTGTTTGGCGAAGTTGGCCTTACGGGCGAGGTGCGTTCGGTGAGCCAGGCCAAGCAAAGGGTTGCCGAAGCAGTAAAGCTTGGATTTGAAGAATGCATTCTTCCGGCGGCATGTCTTAAGAGTGTGGGAGATATAAGCGGTATCAGGCTTACCGGGGTTAAATCAGTTTCCGAATTATGCAGAAGGTAAATATATTTACGGAGGATTGGATAATGGAAGAACATTTTTTAACAGAATTTACACAGATTATCAATAATCTGGACGAGTCACAGCTTAAGGTTGAGAAACATGCATTTGATGTAATTAATTCATCGGATACATCGCTTAATCTTGTCAAAGAAGGAATTACGAGCATTAATGACATTGTGGATGAGATTAACGGACTTAATACAATTGTTGAGGAATCAAAGGACAATATAAAGCGTCTTGAAGAATTGTCGGAGATGATTGAGAATTTTGCCGGCGTGATATCTAAAATTGCATCCAAAACCAATATGCTTTCTCTCAACGCATCGATAGAGGCGGCAAGAGCAGGCGAACAGGGCAGAGGATTTGCGGTTGTAGCCAAGGAAGTTGGTAATCTTGCAGCGCAATCGACAAGTTCATCCAAGGATATAGCTGATACAGTTCATGAGGTACATGATTTTGTGGAGACAATGGTTTCGATGATGAATGATATATATGAGCGTTCTGTGAAACAGAGCAGTAAAGCAGCTGATATAGGCGTTCTTCTTAATAAGATTCTTGAAGCGGCCAAGGTTGCCAATGATGAGTCGCGCGGAATGGAACATGAAATAGCATATCAGAGAGATATTACCGATAATGCCAAAGATGTTATTTCCAAATGTAATAAATAATTTGCAAAATTGTGTAAATTTTTCTTGCAATTAAATCAATTATATGGTATAACTAACAAGTGACGTCGAGAGATGTCGCTTGTGAATATAGGGGTATAGTTCAGCTGGTAGAGCGTTGGTCTCCAAAACCAAATGTCGTGGGTTCAAATCCTACTGCCCCTGCTAAATAGAGAACAGTCATCCAATTGGATGGCTGTTTTTTTGTACTCATTTTTTATCTGTCTGCGAGCTGTCCCCTGTAGCGTAGTCAATTTCAATTCCAGGCTGGACATTATAGCAGAACACATTAAAACATATGCCGGCGCCGTTATCCTCAACAGAATACCCTTCAAGAAGTACACCGTCGGCAACCAGGTTGTCACCGTCAAATACCGGCGTTGCTCTGTAAAGTACATGATTGCCTGTTTCTTTAATATAATCTGCAGTCATGTCTTCAAATGGCAGCATTCCCTGCACATTCAGGTACCTTGTTCCTGTGATAAGATTCGCAGTGTTGGCATTTTCGCCGGTAAGCTGATACCCGATTAAGTGGCATCTGTTGTACAGATAATTGCCGTCAATGTTATCATATTTAATGGTATGCCACCCACTGGGGCGCACTTTTCCGATAGGCCCGCGCTCATCAGACGGCATCAGATCGCGGCCGATTGAAGCTATACATACACCACACCGGCCGAGTGAATCGAGATTACTGTAATATTCATATGATTCGGTTGTATAATCGGCCTCGGTGAAATACGGTATGTTGTTGTTAATGACGGCATATGCCTTTTGTGAATATGCCGGAACCGAATCCGGGGAGAATGTCTCGGACTGGTCTGAGCCTGTGCTGTATGTTTCGGTAACGACGGGAGAAACGGGCTGATATTTAAATATAAACAGAGACAATAATGCCGATATGATAAACGTTGATATTTTTGCTGTCTCTTATACACATCTCCGAGCCCACGAGACGCGTAGTAATCTCGTA
>ERZ1027061.807-NODE-807-length-13404-cov-4.905836_pt1 | contig 13404 bp, 8 predicted proteins | sample MGYA00519283_ERZ1027061 | MGnify/ENA primary metagenome ERZ1027061 (study PRJEB26926, sample SAMN06164849) | human gut metagenome | biome: ENVO:00009003; feature: ENVO:2100002; material: ENVO:00002003 | host: Homo sapiens | place: USA | collected 2012 ... | reverse complement strand
CTCGTGGGCTCGGAGATGTGTATAAGAGACAGCGTCCATGCCGAGCCACGTCGCGGCGTCCATCGCCAGCGGGTCGAACACGGTATCGAACGCCGCGTTGCGGTGCTGCGGGGCGCGGCGGTTCCAGGGGCAGAGGCTCTGGCACGCGTCGCAGCCGAAGATCCAGCCGTGAAGGTCCGTTTGACCGGGCTGTTCCCGCTCGATGGTGCGGCACGAGATGCAGCGGCCCGTGTCGATGGTCCTGTCCGGGGCGACGGCTCCCGTGGGGCAGTTGTCGATGCAGCTGCGGCAGGTTCCGCAGCGCGACCCTTCGAACGGCGCGTCGTAGCGGTCGGTCTCTTCGGTGAGAATCAGCTCGCCCAGCACGACGTAGCTCCCGTATTGCGGCGTGACGAGCAGCGACTGCCGGCCGATCCACCCCAGCCCGGCCTCTACGGCCAGCTGCTTTTCGGCCAGCGGCGCGGTGTCGACGAAGGCGCGGCCTCCCAGACCGGGGTGCGCCGCGCGCAGGGCGTCGAGCATCCCGCCGAGCATCGTCCGGAGGGTGGCGTGGTAATCCGCCGCGCAGGCGTAGGAGGCCACCTTCGTCCGGTGCCCGGGCGGATAGCCCTCGCCGACGCGGTTTTTGTACGACACGGCGCAGACCACGGCCGTGCATGCGCCTTCGACCAGCCGGCGCGCGTCGAAGCGTTTGTCGACGTTGCGTTCCAGATAGCCCAGCGACGATTGGCGGCCGCGGGCCAGCCATGCGCGGAACAGCGCCTCGTTTTCGGCCAGATGGCGGCACGGGGCGATGCCGCAGAGGTCGAACCCTGCGCCGACGGCGAGCCGTTTGATGTACAGATGGTCGATCATCGTGATAATTTATGTCAAAAATAGTGTTTTTTAGCCGGAAATTAGTAATTTCGCCCCAAACTTTTGCGTTATCCGAACGTAGCTAAAAAAGAACACATGATGACTATCAATACACTGTACGAACTGGTCCGCAACAGCGTGGAGAAGTTCGCGTCGAAGGTCGCTTTCTCGATGTACGAGGGCGATGACGTGACTTATGCCGAGGTGGGCCGTCGTATCGCCAGGGTGCAGGAAATCCTCACCGGAGCGGGGCTTCGCGCCGGGGACAAGGTGGCTCTCCTGAGCAGCAACATGCCCAACTGGGGCATCAGCTATTTCGCCGTCACGTCGGCGGGCATGGTGGCCGTGCCGATCCTGCCCGACTTCTCGGGCGAGGAGCTGGACATGATCATCGAGCATTCGGAGGCCAAGGCCCTGCTCGTGTCGGACAAACTTTTCACCAAGCTCTCGAAGCAGACCATCGAGCGGCTCAACGTGGCGGTCCGCACCAAGAACCTCGGCGTCATCTCGCAGCGCGTCCGCGGGGAAGGCTCGACGGGCGTTCCCCGGCCCGACGACCTGGCCGTGATCATCTACACGTCGGGAACCACTTCGAAGCCCAAGGGCGTGATGCTGACCCATGCGGCGCTCTGCGCGCAGGTCGACATCTCCGCCTCGATCTTCCCGGTCGACGGCGGCGACACGTTCCTTTCGGTGCTGCCCCTCTCGCACACCTACGAGTGCTCCATCGGCATGATCTATCCCTTCTCGATGGGCGCGCGGGTGGTCTACCTCGACCGTCCGCCCACGGCCTCGGCGCTGATGCCCGCCCTGCGGGCGATCCGCCCGACGGTCATGCTGATCGTGCCGCTGATCATCGAGAAAATCTACCGCCATCAGGTGCTCGCCAAGTTCAATTCCAACTCCTTCTGGCGCACGCTCTACCGCATCGGCTTCATGCGCCGCTACCTCCACCGCGTCGCGGGCGGGAAACTGATGAAGCTCTTCGGCGGCCGTCTGCGCTTCCTGGGAATCGGGGGTGCGAAACTCGACGGCGGGGCCGAGAAATTCCTGCTCGAAGCCCGCGTCCCCTATGCCATCGGCTACGGGCTGACCGAGACCGCACCGCTGCTGGCCGGCGCGGCCCCTTCGATGGTGCGGCTGGGATCGACCGGTCCCCAGGCCCCGGGCGTCGAACTGCGGCTGGAGAACGTCAACCCCGAGACCCGTCAGGGCGAGATCGTGGCCCGCACGCCGAGCGCGATGGTGGGCTATTTCAAGAATCCCGAGGCCACGAAGGAGGTTTTCACGGCCGACGGATGGTTCCGCACGGGCGACCTCGGGGAGCTGGACAAGGACGGCTGGCTCTACATCAAGGGCCGTCTGAAGAACATGATCGTGGGTCCCGGCGGCGAGAACATCTATCCCGAGGACATCGAGACGGTGCTCAACTCGCACGTCTGCATCGCCGATTCGATCGTCACGGAGCAGGAGGGCCGCCTGATCGCCCTGGTGCACTTCAACCGCGAGGAGATCGAGTCGATGATCGACGACTGGCGCGAGGAGTGGGAGAGCAAGAAGGAGGCCTGGGAGGCCAAGACCGAACAGCTGAAGAAGGAGATCATGGATTTCGTCAACGCCAAGGTCAACCGTTTTTCGCGGATCTCGGAGGTCGTCGAGGAGAAGGAGGATTTCATCAAGACCCCCACGCACAAGATCAAGCGTTTCCTTTACAACAAGAACAAGAACGGCCAGACTCCGGACCAGCCTGCCGCCGGAAAATAAGCAAAGCCCCCGCTCTCGGAGCGGGGGCTTTTTCTTAATCCGGAGCAGCCGGAGCGTTTCCGCGGGGCGGTCGGCTTTCGGCGAGGGACCGGGGCGCTTTCGAGGAGCCGCCTCACTTGAGGTGGATGCCGTGGGCGGCGCACTCGGCGATCATCCGCTCGGGCCAGATGCTGACCTGGACTTCGCCGATATGGGCGCAGCGCAGGTAGAACATGCAGAGGCGCGACTGGCCGATGCCGCCGCCGATCGAGAGCGGCAGCCGTCCTTCGAGCAGCAGGCGGTGGAACTCCATTTCGCGCCGCTCGGGACATCCGCAGATCGCAAGCTGGCGTTCGAGGGCCTCGGCGTCGACGCGGATGCCCATGCTCGAAAGTTCGAAGGCGCTCTCCAGCACCGGGTTCCACACGATGATGTCGCCGTTGAGCCCTTTGTAACCGCCTTCGGTCGGGGTGCTCCAGTCGTCGTAGTCCGGGGCGCGTCCGTCGTGCCGCTGCCCGTCGGAAAGTTCGCCGCCGATGCCGATGAGGAACAGCGCGCCGTATTTGCGGGCCGCCGCCTGCTCGCGCTCCTTGGGCGTCAGCGCAGGGAACTCCTGCAACAACTCCTCGGCCTGCAGGAATGTGATTCGCTCGGGCAGTATGGGCGTGATGTGCGGATAGAGTTCGTAAACCTCCTCCTCGACGGCTTTCATCGCCTCGTAGATCGTTTCGACGGTCGCTTTCAGGAAGTTCAGGTTGCGCTCTTCGGGGCGCATCGTGCGTTCCCAGTCCCACTGGTCGACGTAGAGCGAGTGGATGTTGTCCAGCTCCTCGTCGGCGCGGATGGCGTTCATGTCGGTGTACAGCCCGTATCCCGGGGCGATCTTGTAGGTCCCCAGTTTCATGCGTTTCCATTTGGCCAGCGAGTGCACCACCTCGGCCCGGCGGTCGCCCAGATCGCGGATCGGGAACGACACGGCGCGCTCCACGCCGTTCAGGTCGTCGTTGATGCCCGTGCCCGAAAGGACGAACAACGGCGCTGTGACGCGGCGTAGGCGCAGGCGGCGGGCCAGCATGTCGGGAAAAATCTCCTTGAGATAGGTGATGGCCTGCTCCATCGTTTCGGGAGCGAGCTTGGCCGTATAGTCTTCCGGAATGAAAAGCGGCATAAGTTCAGGGTTTGGATTCGTGAAAAACGGTTTATTTTGCAAATATAGTGAAAGGTGAGGGCAATTGGGAGTGTTCAGGCTCAAAAAATGTCGGTTTTAACCGCGGAACCGGATTTTGGCCTGCCCGAAATCCGTTCCGGGTGGGCGGCCGCATAAAAATAACGCACGTAACAGAAGCGTTACGTGCGTTATTTCATTTCCGGTTCCGGTTATTTCGCGGCGGGCAGCAGCGCCGAGTCGGGCTGCTGGCGTTTGTCGCCCACGTCGATCAGGTTCTCCTCGGAGACCCCCAGCGAACGGTAGTAGTCGTTCAGTTCGGCCACCACCTCCTTGCGGTCGGCGTAGCTGGCCAGGTAGTAGATGTCGCCCAGCTGGTCGAGCTTCTCGTCGATAAGGCCCGAGACCATGTCGCCCTGCGCCCCTTCGAAACGGAGGTAGTGCTCGATGTATTCGATCAGCGTCTGGGCATACTCCCTCAAGAGGGCGTCGCCCTTTGCGGCGGCTTCCTTGTCGCCCATGGCCGAAGCGGCGTAATAGGCCTCCAGGAAGGGGTAGGTGTTGGTGTCGGTGAAGCGCACCTGCGAGGTTGGCATCCGCTCCAGCCCCAGGTCGAGCAGCTCGACGGCCTCTGCGACGCGGTTCTGCCGCAGCAGCTCCTTGGCCACGCGGGCGAAGGCGTCGCGGGCGTGCGAGGCCGAAAGGTTGTACTGGATGAAGTAGTCGGCGTAGACCCGCGGGTCTTTGAGGTTGCCGTAGCGGAACGTGTCGCGCAGCAGCGGCGCGGCGTAGTCGGCGTCGATGCGTCCGATCTCGTAGGGGTTCTGCGTCGGGGTGAGGATCGGCACCAGGCGGTAGGCGTAGCCGTCGAACTGGAGGTAGTCCATCAGCCCAAAGTCCTGGAGAATGTAGACCTGCGTCATGTAGATCGGGCGTTTCCAGTCGAAGTTGGCCAGCATGTCGAGGATCATCAGCTGGTTCTTGTCCAGCGAATTCTTCTTGATGTTGATGAACACCGTGTCGACCATCTTGTCGCGGTCCTTTTCGGCCACGATGCCCGACGCCAGGGCGTTCTCCTTGTTCACCGGCAGGGCGATGCGCTTGGCGGGGATGTAGTCGGCCAGCGTGCCGTCGGCGAGTTTGACCTTGCTGCGGGGGTCGTCGCTGCGCACGAAGTCGATCACCTCCTTGATCTCCACCGGGCGGTCGATGCTGTTGGTGACGTAGATCATGTCGTTGTTGAAGGTGTACTTGTGCTTGGGCAGCGAGAAGGGGACGCCGGGGGCGTCGTTGGCCTTGGTCTTCATCTCGTCGATGTACCACTCGCCGCCGAGGTAGGAGGTGTTCATAATCCGCACGTCGGGGCGCACGCCGTAGACCTCCTGATTGTTCCACAGCGGGAAGGTGTCGTTGTCGCCGTAGTTGAGGATGATCGAGTTGGGGAGCGTCGACTGGAGGTAGTTCCAGCCGATGTCGCGGGCCATCGTGCGGTGCGAACGGTCGTGGTCGTCCCAGTTCTGGGCCGCGAGGATGGCCGGGACGCTCATTGCGACGACCGTTGCCGCGGCTGCCGTCGCCACGTTGTCGCGCTTCGAGAGCCGGGCGATCAGGTCGCGCAGGGCCAGCACGCCGAATCCGATCCAGATCGAGAATGCGTAGAACGATCCCGCATAGACGTAGTCGCGTTCGCGCGGCTCGCCGGGCGAGGTGTTGAAGTAGAAGACCAGCGCGATGCCCATCATCACGAACAGCCACAGCACGATCGAGAAGTTGCGCTGGTCGCGGTTCAACTGGTAGACGAGTCCGATGAGTCCCAGCAGGAAGGGGAGGAAATAATAGGTGTTCCGGCCCTTGTTTTCGGCGATTTCGCGCGGCAGGTTGTCCTGCGGGCCGACGTATTTCTCGTCGATCCAGCGGATGCCCGAGAGCCAGTTGCCGTCGGTGATCGTCGTGCGCGAAGGCTGTATGTCGCTCTGGCGTCCCACGAAGTTCCACATGAAATAGCGCCAGTACATGTACGAAAGCTGGTAGTTGAAGAAGAAATGGACGTTTTCCCAGAACGTCGGTTCGGTGACCGTGCGGGTTTCGCCGTAGGAGTCGGTGTAGGCCCGTTTGCGTCCGAAGTCGAGCGTCTCGCCGCGCATGGGACGCCCCTGTGCGTCGCGCAGGACCTCGCCCTTGTCGTCGCGCAGCGTCTCGGTCTTGGTGCGGTAGGCGGCCCACTCCTTGTAGGCCTTTTCACCCTTCGAGTAGTTCCACATGCGGGGGAAGAGCTGCATGAACTCCGGAGCGTGGGTGTAGCCCGTGAGCACCGTGGCGGTCTTGTACTTGCCGTCCTCGTCCAGATACCACACCTTCTTCTCCTTCACGCCCTCGGGGGGAGCCGAATACTGCGCGCCGTACAGCAGCGGGCGGTCGCCGTACTGGTCGCGGTTCAGGAGCGACAGCAGGGCGTGGGGGTTGTTGGGGTTGTTGGAGTTCATCGGCGGGTTCGCCGCGGCGCGGATGGTCACCGAGGCGTAGGAAGAGTAGCCGACGAGAATCATCGTCGTCGAGAGCAGGATGATGTTGAGTAGCACGCGGCCCCGTCTGTGGGCGGCCCATGCGGCCCATCCCAGGCCGATGATCAGCGCCAGCGCGAAGAGCGTGATGCCCGAGTTGACCGGCAGGCCGAACGTGTTGACGAACAGTGTGTCGATCTGCGCCCCGATCCAGACGGTGTAGGGGATGATGATGTTGTTGACGAAGACGATCATCGCCCCGGACACGAGCGTCGAGAGGGCGATGCCTCGCCAGGTCACCGTGGCGGTCTTGCGGAAGTAGTAGATGAAGACCAGCGCGGGGATGCAGAGCAGGTTGAGGATGTGCACGCCGATCGAGAGTCCCATCAGGTAGGCGATCAGCACGATCCAGCGCGAGGAGTGGGGTTCGTCGGCCTGCTCCTCCCATTTGAGCATCAGCCACACGACCAGCGCCGTGAACATCGACGAGAGCGCGTAGACCTCGCCCTCGACGGCCGAGAACCAGAACGTGTCGGTGAAGGTGTAGGCCAGGGCCCCGACGGCTCCGGCGCCCAGGACGGCCCATGTGTTGGCGGCGGTGAGCTGCGCGCCGTCGCGCGTCACCAGACGCCGTGCCAGGTGGGTGATGGTCCAGAACAGGAACAGGATGCAGAAGGCGCTGGCCAGCGAGTTCATGGCGTTGACGGCGATGCCCACGTAGTCGGGGTTTCCGAAGGCGAAGAGCGTGGCCAGGCGCGCCAGCATCATGAACAGCGGGGCTCCGGGCGGGTGTCCCACTTCGAGTTTGTAGGACGTCGCGATGAACTCCGAGCAGTCCCAGAGGCTTGAGACGGGTTCCATCGTCATCAGATAGACCATCGCCGCGACGGCGAATACGGCCCAGCCCGTGATGTTGTTCCAGCGTTTGTAAAAGTGCATATCCGAGAAAACTTTTTTCGTAACTACTTATCGTGCAAAAGTAATGATTTAACGCATTTTTTCCAACCTTATTACGCGAAATGCGTTTACAGCCACCTTTTCCACCATTTTTTCTGCGGGGCCTCGGCCGTTGCCGCCGGCGCGGCGATGGCGGCGGCAGCCGCTGCGGACCCGGCGGCGTTCCCCGACCCTCCGCGTTTGCGGCGGCGGGCCGGCCGCTGCGCAGGCTGCTGTCCGGCGTCCGCATCCCGGGCGGGACGCTGTGCGGATTTGGCTCCGGCGTTCCGGGCCGGTTTCGGCTCCTGGGTGCGGGCGGGACGCTGTGCGGCCTTCTGCGCGGGTTTCCGCGCCGGGGCGGCCTTGCGCAGGGCATATTCCGGAACCGGTCCCTCGGTGGGGATCGTAAGTCCGGTGAGTTTCTGGATGTCGCAGAGATACTCGAACTCGTCCTCCGAGCAGAACGACCACGCCGCGCCCTCGTGTCCCGCGCGGCCCGTGCGGCCGATGCGGTGGACGTAGGTTTCGGCCACCTCCGGCAGTTCGTAGTTGATCACCAGCGGCAGCTGGTCGATGTCGATGCCGCGGGCGGCGATGTCGGTGGCGATCATCACCCGGCACTCGCCCGACTTGAAATCGTTCATGGCCTTCACGCGGGCGTTCTGCGACTTGTTGCCGTGGATGGCGCACGACCGGATGCCGGCCCGGTTCAGGATTTTGGCCAGCTTGTCGGCGCCGTGCTTCGTGCGCGAGAATACGAGCACCTGCTGGGCGTCGGATGCCGAGAGCAGGTCGATCAGCAGCTGGCTTTTTTCGGCTTTTTCGGCGAAATGGACCGTCTGCGCGATGGTCTCGACCACCGACGCCGGGGGCGTGACGGTGACCATCACCGGGTTGCGGAGGATTTTCGCGGCCAGCGCGGCGATCGACTCGGGCATCGTGGCCGAGAAGAAGAGCGTCTGACGCCGTTCGGGGAGCAGCGGCAGGATGCGGCGGATGTCGTGGATGAAGCCCATGTCCAACATGCGGTCGGCCTCGTCGAGCACGAAGAAGCGGATCGTGTCGAGCGTCACGTAGCCCTGCCCGATCAGGTCGAGCAGGCGGCCCGGGGTGGCCACCAGCAGGTCCACGCCCTTCTGGAGCGCGTCGACCTGCGGACGCTGGTTGACGCCGCCGAAGATCACGCAGTGGCGGATGGGGGTGTAGCGGGCGTAGTCGCGGCAGCACTCGTCGATCTGGATGGCCAGTTCGCGCGTCGGGGTGAGCACCAGGGCGCGGATCGGGCGGCGTCCCTTGGGGGCCGGTTCGGCGGCTAAAAGTTGGAGCATCGGCAGCGTGAAAGCTGCGGTTTTGCCCGTTCCGGTCTGGGCGCAGCCCTGGAGGTCGCGGCCTTCGAGTACGGGAGGAATGGCTTGTTGCTGAATGGGGGTGGGATCTGTGTACCCCTTTTCTCCGATGGCGCGCAACAGCGGCTCGGAGAGTCGTAAGTCTTGAAATTTCATAATAATCGGCGTAAAGGTACGATTTATTTTTCGGTTTCCGTGTAAAAATTCGTACCTTTACCCGTTCAAAACGTTAATTTGCGATTATGGATTCCAAACTCGTACTTTACAATACGCTCACCCGCCGCAAGGAGGTCTTCGAGCCGCTCGTTCCGGGCCGCGTGGGCATGTATGTCTGCGGTCCCACGGTCTACGGCGATCCGCATCTGGGCCACGCCCGGCCCGCCGTGACGTTCGACCTGCTGTTCCGTTACCTCAAGGCTTCGGGCTACAAGGTGCGCTACGTGCGCAACATCACCGACGTGGGCCATCTGGAGCACGACGCCGACGAGGGCGAGGACAAGATCGCCAAGAAGGCCCGGCTCGAACAGCTGGAGCCGATGGAGGTGGCGCACTACTACACGGAGCGTTACCACCGGGCGATGGACGCGCTCAACGTCGAGACCCCCTCGATCGAACCCTATGCCTCGGGACACATCATCGAGCAGATCGAGTTCGTGAAGAGGATTTTGGCCGACGGCTATGCCTACGAGGCGAACGGGTCGGTCTACTTCGACGTGGAGAAGTACAACGCCAAATACAACTACGGCAGGCTGTCGGGGCGCAACCTCGACGACATCGTCGCCAACACGCGCGAGCTGGACGGGCAGTCGGACAAACGCCACTCCTACGACTTCGCGCTGTGGAAGAAGGCGTCGCCCGAGCATATCATGCGGTGGCCGTCGCCCTGGGGCGAGGGTTTCCCGGGCTGGCACATGGAGTGCTCGGCGATGTCCACGCGCTACCTCGGGGAGCGTTTCGACATCCACGGCGGCGGCATGGACCTGATGTTCCCGCACCACGAGTGCGAGATCGCGCAGTCGACCGCCGCGCTGGGCCACGATTCGGCCCGCTATTGGCTGCACAACAACATGATGACGGTCAACGGGCAGAAGATGGGCAAGTCGCTGGGCAACTTCATCACGCTGGAGGAGTTCTTCACCGGGTCGCACCCGAAGCTTTCGCAGGCCTATTCGCCCATGACGATCCGTTTCTTCGTGCTCCAGGCCCACTACCGCTCGACGCTCGATTTCTCGAACGAGGCCCTGCAAGCCGCCGAGAAGGGGCTGGACCGCCTGATGAAGGGCATCGAGACGCTCGGGAAGATCAAACCCGCGGAGGTCTCGACGGTCGATCCCGCCGAGCTGGAGACGCGCTGCGCCGAGGCGATGGACGACGACCTGAACTCGCCGATGGTCATTTCGGCGCTGTTCGACTGGGTGCGTACGATCAACCAGCTGGCCGACGGCTCGCAGACGATCACGGCCGCCGACCTCGCGGCGCTGACGGCTACCGTGCGTCGCTACGCTTTCGACATCTTGGGCCTGCGCGACGAGAAGGCCGCCGGGACGGCTTCGGGGCGCGACTACGTGACGCCGCTGGTCGAGATGCTTTTGGACGAACGCCTGAAAGCCCGCGCGGCGAAGGACTGGGCCGCCTCGGACCGCATCCGCGACGGACTCACGGCCGCCGGCATCCGCGTCAAGGACCGCAAGGACGGCACGGACTGGGAACTGGAATAAAACGCCTGCTGGTATGGGGAATCCGGACAAGATCGTAGCCGTCGGACTGGGCGAGGTGCTTTACGACCACGATGTCGTGACGGACGAATATACCTTCGGCGGCGCGCCGGCCAATTTCGCCGATCATTTCCTCAAGTGCTCCCGGCTGATTTCCGGCCCGGATGCGGCGGAGGTGCATGTGGTCAGCGCGGTCGGGGACGATGAGCGCGGCCGCGCGGTGTCGGCCGAACTGGAGGCCCGCGGGCTTTGCGACGGGCTTTGCCGCGTCGGGGAGCTGCCTACCGGCGTCGTCGACAAACGCCGGGATGCCGTCGGGGTCAACGCCTACGAGATTCTGCCCGGCGCATGGGATGCAATGACGTGGTCGGATGCGCTGGCCCGGCTGGCCGCCCGGACCGATGTGGTCTGCTTCGGTTCGTTGGCGCAGCGCAGCGCGGCGTCGCACGCTACCGTCGTCCGGTTTCTCGACGGGGTGATTCGCCGGGAGCGGCCGACGCTGCGCGTGTTCGACGTCAACCTGCGGCAGGATTTCTTCTCGCGGGAGGTGCTGGAGGAGTCGATGGCTCGCTGCAATATTTTGAAGATCAGCGACGAGGAGGCTCCGCGCGTGGCCGGATGCCTGACCGGATGTCCCGCCGCCGATCCGGGCGGGCTGTGCCGGGAGTTGCTCGACCGCCGGGAGAACCTCGAAATGGTCATCCTCACCGAGGGCGCCGAGGGCAGCCGCGTGTTCACCCGGAACCGGATTTCGGCCTATGTGATTCCCCGCGGGGAACGTGTCCGCCCTGTCGACACGGTCGGTGCGGGCGATTCGTTCACGGCGGCGTTTTGCGCGATGCTGGCCGCCGGGTACGACATCTGGCCGGCCCAGGCGTTCGCGTCGAAGGTCGCGGCTTTCGTCTGTTCGTGCGCGGGCGCCACGCCGGAGTACCCGGCCGCGGCGAAAACGGAATTTTCAGGGAATTTGTAACGTTTTATCTGATAAGGACAGAGACATGGAGACATACCGGTACAATACCTTGCGGTTTTTCAGGGTGCAGTTCGGCCTGCCCGCCCGGATGCCTTTGGAGTGGTGCGTCGTACGGGAGACCTCGCGTGCGGGCAGCGAATTGCGGCTCGGCGTCGCGCTGAAAGGAACGGGGCTGTACATCGACGTGGCGATGCGGCGGTTCTTCTCGCAGATCGACATTCCGCTCATCGAGCGCCGCTGCTACCCGGCCGAGCGGATCAGCCGGGGGAATGACTACGAATACCGGAGCGCCGAAGGGTGGAGCTTCACTTGCCCCAAGCATTACATTTGCGATATTTATTACCCCGCGCGATTCAGCCGCGAACTGCTGGCGCATAGCGTGCTGTGAGGCAGCCCCGGGCGGGCGTGCCGTACGTGCGGGCCGGTAATGGAATTTTTAAGGGAATATAACTTATGACGGAGATAAAATCGGCGGCTTTGGAGCTCGGAACCGAGCGAATCCGGAAGCTGCTCGTGCAATATGCCGTGCCGGCGATCATCGCCATGACGGCCTCGTCGCTCTACAACATGGTCGACAGCATCTTCATCGGCCACGGGGTCGGGCCGCTGGCCATCTCGGGCCTTGCGCTGACCTTCCCGCTGATGAACCTCGCCGCGGCGTTCGGTTCGCTGGTGGGCGTGGGCGCCGCGACGCTGATTTCGATGCGCCTGGGCCAGCGCGACTACGAAACGGCCCAGCGGGTGCTGGGCAATGTGCTGGTGCTCAATCTGATCATCGGCATATCGTTCGGCCTCGCGGCGCTTCTGTTCCTCGATCCGATCCTCTATTTCTTCGGGGCCAGCGAGGCCACGATCGGCTATGCCCGCGAATACATGACCGTCATTCTGCTGGGCAACGTGGTCACGCACATGTATCTGGGTCTGAACTCCGTGCTGCGCGCCTCGGGGCATCCCCGCAAGTCGATGTACGCCACGATCAACACCGTGGTCATCAATACGATCCTCGACCCGCTGTTCATTTTCGGTTTCGGCTGGGGCATCCGCGGAGCGGCTATCGCCACGGTGCTGGCGCAGGTCATCTCGCTCGTGTGGCAGCTGCGCATCCTTTCGAACAAACAGGAGCTTCTCCACTTCCGCCGCGGCATCTACCGCCTGCGGAAGAAGATCGTGCGCGACATGCTGGCCATCGGCATGTCGCCCTTCCTGATGAACCTCGCGGCGTGCTTCATCGTCATCCTCATCAACAAGGGGCTGAAGGAGTACGGCGGCGACCTGATGATCGGCGCCTACGGCATCGTCAACCGCCTGGCGTTCTTCTTTGTGATGATCGTGCTGGGCGTCAACCAGGGCATGCAGCCCATTGCGGGTTACAACTTCGGCGCGAAGCAGTACGACCGCGTGATGCGCGTGCTGAAGCTGACGATGATCGGCGCGACGTGCGTCACCACCGCGGGATTCCTCCTCGGCGAGTTCATGCCGCGCCTGGCCGTGGGAATGTTCACCTCCGACGAGGAGCTGATCCGCCTGGCGGTCGAAGGCATGCGCATCGTCTTCTTCTGCTTCCCGATCATCGGTTTCCAGATGGTGGCCACCAACTTCTTTATGAGCATCGGCATGGCCGGCAAGGCGATCTTCCTGTCGCTTTCGCGCCAGCTGCTGTTCCTGATGCCGGGACTGATTTTCCTGCCCCATATCTTCGACGTCCATACCCGTTGGGACGGCAGTTGGGGCGTATGGTGCGCGATGCCGCTGTCCGACCTGATGGCGTCGGTCGTAGCCTTCTTCATGCTGGTATACCAGTTGCGAAAATTCCGGGCGCAGATGGATGCGGCCCGTTCAACGAACCTCCAATAATGCCGATTATGGAAGATAAATTCGTCATCAACATCGGGCGCCAACTCGGTAGCGGCGGCAAAGCCGTCGGCGAAGCCATCGCACAACGGCTCGGGATCGGGGTCTACGACAAGCAGCTCATCAACCTGGCCGCCGAGCAGAGCGGCCTGTGTCCCGAGGTGTTCGAACGGGTCGACGAAAAAGAGTCGCGCAACCTCTTTTCGACGCTCGTCGCCTATCTGCGCTCGCCGTTCGTCGGAAGCGAATATGCCGGGAGCAACGTGCTCAGCAACGACGCCCTGTTCAAGATCCAGAGCGACGTGATCCGCGACATCGC
>ERZ1027061.798-NODE-798-length-13476-cov-4.438045_pt1 | contig 13476 bp, 12 predicted proteins | sample MGYA00519283_ERZ1027061 | MGnify/ENA primary metagenome ERZ1027061 (study PRJEB26926, sample SAMN06164849) | human gut metagenome | biome: ENVO:00009003; feature: ENVO:2100002; material: ENVO:00002003 | host: Homo sapiens | place: USA | collected 2012 ... | reverse complement strand
GTGTATAAGAGACAGGAGGTGCCTGACCCCAAGGGGACGGAGGTACCTGACCCCACCTGGTCACAGGTGTTGACATGAAAGATAAAAAAAGAATATTATGTTAGCGTTCTAATAATTAGAATTAAATGCAGCGAAAAACAACAGGAGAAGAGGTCTAAAAAATGAGAAACATGAAGGTTAGGATCCCAATGTATTTTGTCGGACTGTTTATTATGACTATAGGTATAGCATTGTCAGTCAAATCCAATCTGGGAGTATCACCGGTGAGCTCTATACCATATACGATGACATGTGTATGGGGAATCGAGATGGGAAAGGCGACGATCATATTCCATGCGGCATTGGTGCTTATACAGATCGTTATACTTCGAAAGAATTTCAAACCGATAAATCTCCTTCAGATAGTGGTTGGAGTAGTATTTGGATACTTTACGACGTTCTGTAATTATCTTGCGACATTTCTACCATCAACAGATAACATAGTTGTCAGGGGTGTTTTGATGCTTGTGAGCACCATATTCATAGCAGGTGGAATATTCTTTTATCTGCCGGCGGATCTCATCCCACTTGCCGGGGAGGGTGTTATGCAGGCTGTCTCAGAGGTCACACACATTGAATTTTCAAAGGTAAAGATCGGATTTGACTGTTCTATGGTGGCTGTGTCGGTCGTAACATGCCTGATCTGTATACATAGTCTTGGAAGCGTGGGCGCCGGTACGGTTATTGCCGCATTCCTTGTTGGATTCAATCTGGGTAAGTTGAATAAGGCATTTGGCGGAAAACGAGATAAACTTCTTGGAAAGCACACATACACTGAGGAGGAAGTGCTCAGGGAGAGAATGTAGCAATAGCAATAGGACTTGTTCCTGCCCGTGAGCCGGTCGAATTTTTATCCTGAAAGGCGGTATTGTTTGGAAATTTGGATAAAATTGTATCAAATGTAGGGGGAATATAAAGCCAAGGCGTTATAAATGTAGAGAAAACGTTTGTTGGATGGGATTTGCCCCGCCAACAAACGTTTTGTCGTATAAACTATTTTATAATGGTAATCAAAATTTCCAATTAGAACTGTAATCTGCCTGCATTGTATTTGAAGTCGTCAAAATCGTCGGGTATCCGTGTGAGCTCGTCTACATATGCCTGACTGTCGTATGGCTCATTTTCACTTATATGGTGTTCCATATCTAATATTTTCCCTTCATAGATAGCGAGCTTGGAGAGAATGGTACTGCAATACTCTTCCTCGTTTACAAGTGTGTTCACGCCATGCTTGATCCGGTAATTCCTTGAGAAGTTACAATCCGTGTTGATGATGTACAAGCGTATATATCGGATAATTCGTATAAGCATATAGACAATAAATATATATGTAAATGCACCCAGGAAGAATCCCAATCCAAGAGCAGAGTGTGATGACATATAGAAAAACAGCGCAGATACGACTATCATGATAGCTATATTTATTATGATGTTGGAAATGATATTTTTGCGCTTTCGCGGTACGCTGGCAAGTTCTGCACTGAATATATTCCTGTTGTATTCTATGCGTTTCTTCTTCCCGTCAATCAATGACATTATCTGCCCTAAATTCGTATCGGAAGTCTGTTCTGATCTATCACTGTTATGTGATATAGAAACATCTGAGTTTTCTGGTTCTGTAAGTTTTAAATTCATTTTTGAAATCCCCTTATGTGTATGTTTATATGTGACGATATAACATTTTGGTTTGGTTGACAAGCGGGTTTTGAGCAAATACATGAGATAGAATGATTGGGGGAGTTTTATTTGTTTGCTTTTGATATTACGTGGTGTATAATTTATAGCATGATAACGCCGAGTTTTGTCAGGACAGGGCGGTTACTTTTTTGTCTTATTTCTTATCATTGCTCTTAGAGCCAACGGCATAACCAAGAGCAAAGCATGTAATGCATAAGCTGATTATGGCTATAAAAAGTTCCGTTGTAAGCATAAGCACAAACCTCCATAATAGATTTCCAGAAATGGATGTATCTATGTAAACACAGGCTATAAACCCCTGTGGCGAAGGCTAACCGCCTACCGAATAGGGTAGCACCTTTTATATTACAACAAACATATGTTTGGTAATCAATATACATGAAAAGATATATTTTTATTTGCTCTATAAAACACTTAGACCATATAAGTTTAAAGAAAGTGCTAATGTGGCCTAACATACACCGTCATTTCAATATGTACAATTTTTACACATTCTGAACATTAGGGGAAAACATACATATATAATATAACTTTCGGGGGAATCACATGACTTTATACATGAACATAAAACAGATCGGCAAGCGTAAGAACACAGTGCACAAGGTCCCATTTGAATATGACACAGCACCGAGTACGCTGCGGGAACTCATAACAGAGACAGTAAAGATCTGCGTGGCACAGTACATATCCCGCATGGATCGCGGCGATGCAGTGCTGACAGATGAACAGATCGATGACATGGGAAGAATAGGGAAGATAGCGTTTGGAATCGTCTATGGGGAGAAAAAACCGGATGTGGATGAAGCAATGAAGACAGCCATTCAGGGATTTGAGGATGGACTGTTCAGAGTGTTCCGCGGTATGGATGAATTAACGGAGCTGGACAGGGAAGAGAAGTTTAACGAAGGGGATGAAATCACATTTATCCGCCTTACAATGCTGGCGGGCAGAATGTGGTAGGTGAAAGATCGGGGATTCAAAGTATTGGTCAAAGACTACTAGCGAACAGGTACACGAACAGTGCATGTGCCGCATATGGGGATATGCAGAGGTATGACTTTGTGTAGATGATACGTTGACGTGAAGAAAGGGGTTACAATGGCAGAAGACAAGAAGACAAGGATTGAGCTTGAGGAGCAGAAGAAGATTGCAAATGATGTAAGGATTGCATTTGGCGAGGCATCAGGGAGACTCAGGCAAAGATACAATGCAGAGATCCAGAGGGTGCTGGATGAGATAGACGAATATAATGGCAGCGTGCTTAGGACAGATATGGGTAAATCGTTGAAGTCATTTCTTTTGCAGGAAGGCAGTCGTCCGTCTGACTTCTTCAAAAAAATCATAAAGAAAATGCCTGGATGGGTGCCGGAATATCTTCTGGATGATTTTTATCTGTCTATAGACAGTGTCAATAAATGGCAGGTGAGTGAGTCATACTACAGAAGAACTATAAGGAATAAGAGTTATGCTGCTTTTATTTCAAAGACCTGGAATATCATGAGTGAATACCACCGTATGGGGATGTATGGTACAGATATAGTTTCACTTTACCGAGAAAAGCTGCCAGATGATATTCTCTGCCTATACAGAGATAACCTATCACATAGCTATATATCTGTCTCTGAGTACTGGATCCAGGCGGAGCTTGACAGGGGCAATAAAGAGCTCGAGGACATTTTCATGGACATTATATTTGGTGAGAGTGCTCAGACAGGACTTACCATAAGTATTATAAGAGGAATTTTCATGAGTTCCAATACCAGACTCCATGAGGCTCTTGGTAAACTGCTTGTAGCTGCAAAACTCCAGGAGGGACTTAGACAGGCGATATGTGAGAATATGGATTATGGAACCGCTGAAAGTTTCATGACCATGTTCCGTGTGGTAAAGGAGAATGATCTACTGAGATACTCGTCGGTCGTGAGGGCAGTTGCCACATGGACCGGACTTATTGCAAATGAAGAGAGTAAGATAGATCGCATACAGACAAAACAGCTGCTGCTTATAGATACATATCTAAATGATGAAAATGCAAGGCGTGAGGCGCTATCCAGTGAGGACGCAATGCAGATATACCTTGCTCTTTGGAGCTACGGCTTTTTTGATATAAGTGAGGCGTGCACTATTATGTTGGATCTTGCCATGACTGGCAGCAGGCACCAGCGTATGGTATTTGGCACTTATATAAGAACCGTGAATCTGTCAAAGGTGTACACCGGTATAGTTGCAAAGGAATTTATCAAGAAATTTTCGGATGAACTGGATACCATGGCAGTCATCATGCCAAGTTTCATGTCGGATTATCAAACATCTATGGTGAGATGCATTTATGAAGATGGCAAAAGGTACAACGGCAAGATAAAAAAGATGGAATATGCAGAAATTGGCAAATACTTTGACAGTGAAGAGGAGTGCCTGCAAATGTATGCCATTCTCATGGGGATCCTTTCGGGCATACCTAAGAAAAGGCTTGAGATAGCCCCTTGCGTATTCCCGTGGAACGTGGCTTATCTTGACAGATCTGCCATCATCATGAGACTGGCTATGTGTGCCTGCGCTCTGAGAGATGAGGAGAAGATCACTGAAATCGCTGCTATGATCCCAGAGATAGATTCATCATCCTACAGTAGAGATATCCTTTTACTGTTCCTCATAAGAGAGCCTGCAAATGACAGACAGAGGGTTATTCTGGTTGATGCAGTTGCTGACAAGGAGACATATACCAGGAACAGTGCGGCAAAGCTGGTGAAGGATATGGAGCTTTCGCCTGAGAACTATGTACAGCTTGAGAATATGCTCAAGTACAAGAAGTCAGACATAAGGGAGACTGTACTGTCTATACTTTATAAGCTTGACGGTGATGACATGGACAGCCTTATTGGAAGACTTCTCGCAGATTCCAAGGAGGAGAAGAGAACTGCAGGACTTGATCTGCTGCTCCAGCTAAAGAATGATGAGATCAGGCAGAAACTCTTCAAGAAATGCGTGTGCCGTCTTGACGGTATCAGCACTAAGGTCAGCACAAAAGAAGAAATACTTATAAAAGAGATCAAGGACAGCGGCGCAGACCGGGCAGGTGCAGATGAGGGATATGGACTTTATGATGTAAATGCGGACTATGAGCCGGTATTTGACCAGGCTTATCTGGCGGAGTGCCTTGAACTGTACAGGAAGTATTTCCCTGAAAGCGGTATTGCAAATGATAATCTGCGCAAGGACGCTAAGAATGCGGGGGCATTTGCAAAGCTGAAGTCAAAGCTCTTACCTAAGAATAAAGAAGCAGAACTTGATTCAGAAGTAATAAATATTCTCAGAAAATTCGATGCATTTGTGGATGAACACAAAAATGATGAGTATGAGATGGCTGACGGAGAGATCGGTCTGCTTGGTGAGGCAGGTAGAGACATATATGTGGATCATAACAAGGTGATATGTGAGGACCTGTGGATCGATTTCTACGAGAAAAATATTCAGACATCGTATATGTGTATGCAGCTCTATGTGTATCTGAATGGCTACAATAGTGACAAACAGGATTTCAAAAAGTACTGCGAGAGCTTTATGTTGGATATGTTTGGAAATTTATATTTAGAAGAAGGGCCAACATTTGGATATTTTGCCACTGTCAGATCTGTAATCGGATTCCTGTATAGAAGATATGTGACGGATAGTGATAAGAGGAGGCTTGCCGTTGTGGCAGCAGACTACCTGCTTGGAAGAAACGATGAGCTCATATATACATTTGGCGGGAATAAAGGTGGCAGCAGTATATCTGGTGATGATTCAAAGGTATATCACAGAAGTGTGCTCACAAATGAGCAGATCATGATAATAACAAGGTGGCTTGCGATCGATGGTGACAGCGATATATTAGATGTAAAAGAGAATTCTGATGAGGCAAGGCAGAATGAAGAGAATTTCATGCATTTGTTCCCATACAACTACGCACTTGCCAGGTGCCATGATTTTAATATACCTTCAGATGTCGTAAATGACAGAGATTCGTATTACTGGGTCTATATGAGCGATGTCATGTCTGTTCCGGATCTCTTGAACTATATTGCTGCATACAGTCGTGGCTTGATTTCAAAAGATTATATGTACAAGATGGCATTTGAGGGAAATCCGCTGGATAAGAGCCTTAAATGTGTATCTGACGTGATGCGTTTTATAACCGAGCGCAACAGAAAAGTGCAGACCAGAGGCTATGAATGGGGATATACGGAGCGTGAAAGGCTGAGGAGCGTGAGACAGATACTTCTTCACAGTCCGGAAGGAGAGTCCTCGGAGACGGACGAGAAAAGACTTGATATAGCCAAGAAATTATACACTGATATGTCAGAGCTTGTGCTTGCCGCAGAGCTCACAAGGGGAGACACTGAGACAGAATTTTCTCCATATATATACGGGCTTACAAGAATTTATGGGGCAGAATATTTCGTAAAGATCCTGTCAGCTCTGGGAAGGGAGACTCTTGAAAGATCGACATATTTCAACAGTGGTTATTATGGAGGAGAAAGACAGAAGGTAAGTAAGAAAAACAGTCTGTCGCATTTGCTGCAGTCGTGTATGCCGGATTCTAATGACAGTGCAGAGACTTTGAAGACCTATCTTGCAGGTACGGATATAAGCGATGCCAGGCTTATAGAGGCAGCCATGTATGCACCAGAATGGATAGATATAGTTGGAGAGTATCTTGGCTGGGATGGATTTACCGCCGGATGCTATTATTTCATTGCACATATGAATGAGTCGTTTGATGACAAGAGAAGGGCGATGATCGCGAGATTTACTCCACTTGAGGAGCTGGAGCTGAACAATGGCGCATTTGACAGGACATGGTTTACTGAGGTTTATGAAAAGCTGGGAGACAAGCGTTTCCAGCTCATATACAAGGCGGCGAAATACATTTCAGACGGTGCAAAGCACACCAGAGCGAGAAAATATGCGGATGCGGCGCTTGGCAAATATGATGAGCCCGAGCTGATGGCTGAGATCGAGGCAAAGAGAAACAAGGATCTGCTCATGGCGGTGGGAATTCTGCCGATAGAGAATGAGGAGCAGATAAAGGACAGATACATGTTCCTTCAGAAGTTCAAGAAGGAGAGCAGGCAGTTCGGAGCACAGAGGAGAGCCAGCGAGGCGGCAGCAGTTTCTACAGCTATGCGCAATATGGCGATCAATGCCGGATATCAGGACGTGACGAGACTTACCCTACGTATGGAAAGCCTTGTAGTTCAGGGCATGACAGAATATTTTCAGCCGCATGAGGTTGGAGAAGTGACCGTATGGCTTGAGATGGAGGACGGCGGCAAATGCGTTGTCATCTGTGAGAAGAACGGCAAACAGCTAAAGTCCGTTCCGGCAAAGATCAAGAAGGATGAGTATGTATTGGCTCTGATGGATGCGAAGAAACAGATGGCGGAGCAGTCAAGGCGTACAAAGGCGATGCTTGAGGATGCGATGGAGAGCCAGGAGGAATACACCTGGGCTGAGATCAGGGGCATGCTGGAGAATCCTGTTATACATGACATGGTGGCTGCGCTGGTGTTCAAGGTGGCGGAGCCGGATGGCGTGAAGGCAGAGCTTGATAATGCGGCTGACAGTATTATGTCAGGGGCAAATGAACTTGATGATAGCAAGAATGTCGTGCTGGGATTTGCTGCTGAGGATGGATTGAATGTGTTTGGTGAAAACATAAAGCTGTCAGATGACACAAAGCTCACAGTAGCTCATCCATTTCACATGTACAAGGCTGGCAAATGGCATGATATACAGAAATATGTATTTGACAACAAGATCGTCCAGCCGTTCAAGCAGGTGTTCAGAGAGCTCTATGTGAAGACCGAAGAGGAAATGAACATGGAACATTCCCTCAGATACGCGGGCAATCAGATCCAGCCGAAGAAAACTCTGGGCTGTCTGAGGTCAAGACACTGGGTGGCAGACATAGAGGACGGACTTCAAAAGGTTTATTACAAGGAGAACATAGTAGCACAGATCTACGCGCTTGCAGACTGGTTTTCACCTGCGGATATAGAATCGCCGACCCTCGAATGGGTGGTGTTCTCAGATAGAAAGACAGGAAAGAATATGAGGATCAAGGATATCCCAGACATCATATTCTCTGAGGTCATGAGGGATGTGGACATGGCGGTTTCCGTGGCGCATGCAGGAGGCGTGGATCCGGAGACTTCACATTCAACTGTTGAGATGCGAAAGGCGATAGCAGAATTCACCATGCCGCTTTTCAGGCTGACAAATGTCACATTTACAAAGAACCATGCGGTGATAGAGGGCAAGCGTGCCAATTACACAGTCCACCTTGGAAGTGGAGTGGTGCATCAGGAGGCAGGTCCTATGATAAATGTACTTCCTGTGCATTCGCAGAGGCGAGGCAGAATATTCCTGCCGTTTGTGGATGATGATCCAAAGACATCGGAAGTACTCACGAAGATACTGTTCTTTGCAGAGGACAATAAGATCAAGGATCCGTATATACTGGGGCAGATCGAGGCGTAGTGTCAGCATAATGATAAGATGATGGTTCAGAATGTATCCTGTCAGTTGTTTGTATGGTATGTATAGAGGTGGATATAGTGACTGGAAAAGGAATATTTGCAAGATTAAAGTCAAAATACAAGGGGAACGCAGAGTTGTTCCCCTATGATGAGGCAAAGCACGAGGCTGTCATCAGATGCTCCATATGCACCGGAGAACAGGTCGCCGGATTCAGGAGCAGAGAGGACGGGAGCTTTGTGGGTGTGATGGTGATACAATCAGAGAGGGATCTTGAGTATTTTAAGAGACTTTACCGAGTGGATGACGTGAGGAAGATATATTGAATACAGTTTGTAAAACTATCGCTGTAGCGATATAACAAACGAATTGCACATGATAGATATAATAGCAGTACACGGTGTCTAGATCAAAAAATATAATTTCACTTTGTCAAGAAAAAACACTTGACAACCCACCCCGCCTGTATTAGAATAGCCCATGGTAAAGCAAAAGTACTTTACATGCAAGTGCGTTACGGAGAGTTTGTTATGGAGAAGATAGTCAGACAGTCTATGTTATATGATTTTTATGGTGAGCTGCTCACAGAGCATCAGAAGAGCGTGTACGAGGATGTTGTGAACAATGACATGTCTTACTCGGAGATAGCGAGACTCAACAACATAAGCAGACAGGGCGTGTACGATATGGTAAGGCGCTGTGACAAGATCCTTGAGGAGTATGAGGAGAAACTTATGCTGGTACATAAGTTCATGAAAGCGCAGGAACAGGTTCAGAAGATCAAAGAATGTGCGGATGAGCTCAAGGCGATCAATTCGGACGAACGGCTTGCGGGCAGAATTGAAGATATAGTGAATTATTCAGATAAGATACTCGAAGATTTCTGATGACAGGTAGTGATGTATTGCAGAACCGCCCCAGGATTTACAGAGTGGAGATGCATGTACCCGATAGTTTATATCAGAAGGGAGAATGTCTATGGCATTTGACAGTTTATCAGATAAACTGCAGAACGTATTTAAGAAGCTGAGAAGCAAGGGCGTACTTACAGAAGAAGATGTCAAGGAGGCTATGAAGGAAGTCAAGAGAGCACTCCTTGAGGCGGATGTCAACTTCAAAGTTGTCAAGTCATTTGTCAAGTCGGTAAGTGACAGAGCTGTAGGTGAAGAAGTTCTCAAAGGTCTGAATCCTGGACATATGGTCATCAAGATCGTCAAGGAAGAGATGGATAAGCTCATGGGCTCTGAGATGACAGAGATCAAGCTCAGACCATCGAATGAGATTACAATCATCATGATGTGTGGACTTCAGGGTGCAGGTAAGACTACTACGGCGGCAAAGCTTGCATATCAGTTCAAGAACAAAGGTAAGAAACCGCTCCTTGTAGCGTGTGATGTATACAGACCGGCGGCTATCAAGCAGCTGCAGGTAAATGGCGAGAAAGTTGGAGTTCCTGTGTTTGCAATGGGTGACAACAACAAGCCACTGGATATTGCGAAGGCGGCTATACAGCATGCGGCCAAGAACAATATCAATCTGGTATTTCTCGACACGGCAGGTCGTCTTCATGTCGATGAGGATATGATGGATGAGCTAGCTGAGATAAAGGCGAATCTGGACATTGCCTACACCATATTGACAGTAGATTCCATGACTGGTCAGGATGCGGTCAATGTAGCGACAACGTTCAATGATAAGATAGGTATAGATGGTGTCATCCTCACAAAGCTGGATGGTGATACCAGAGGCGGTGCCGCACTGTCTATCAAGGCAGTTACAGGCAAGCCGATCCTGTACTCAGGTATGGGAGAAAAACTTACAGATCTGGAGCCGTTTTATCCGGATCGTATGGCAAGCCGAATCCTCGGCATGGGTGATGTTGAGTCACTCATAGAGAAAGCTCAGTCGGCTATCGATGAGGAGAAGGCAAAGGAGATGGAACAGAAGTTCCGCAAAGCAAGTTTTGATTTCAACGATTTTCTTGATCAGATGGCTCAGCTTGAACAGATGGGTGGCATGCAGGAGATCCTTTCGATGATGCCAGGCATGGCAAGTCAGATGAAGAATGTTGAGATAGATGAGAACGCTGCTAAAACACCAAAAGCAATCATTCAGTCCATGACACCGAGAGAGCGTTCACTCCAGGATCCGATATCGCCGTCAAGAAAAAAGCGTATCGCAGATGGAGCAGGTGTCCAGATAGCAGATGTGAATCGTTTCCTTAAACAGTTTGATCAGTCTAAGAAGATGATGAAGCAGATGTCAGGTATGATGGGCGGAAAGAGAAGACGTGGTGGTTTTAAAATGCCTTTTGGCTTAAGATAATTAATATTTAGGAGGAACAAGAACAATGGCAGTAAAGATTAGATTAAGAAGAATGGGTTATAAGAAGCATCCTTTCTACAGAGTGATCGTAGCAGATTCAAGATCACCAAGAGATGGTAGATTCATCGAGGAGATTGGAACATATGATCCTAACCAGGAGCCATCTGTAGTAAAGATTGACGAGGAGGCTGCTAAGAAGTGGTTAGCTACTGGCGCACAGCCAACTGAGTCAGTTGCAAAGTTATTAAAGCAGGCAGGTATCGAGAAGTAATCATACTTGGGAGGTATAGAGATGAAAGATTTAGTAGAAATCATTGCAAAGTCCCTAGTAGATCATCCTGAGCAGATAGCTGTAACCGAGACTGAAGAAGACGGCATAATAAAGATAGACCTTACAGTCGCACCAGAGGACATGGGTAAGGTAATCGGCAAGCAGGGCAGAATAGCCAAATCCATCCGTACAGTTGTCAAGGCAGCTGCTTCAAAGGGTGATAAGAAGGTTGTCGTTGATATTAAGTAGAACTGCATAAGCAGGATAAGTGGTATTTCTTAATCTTCATATGACAGAGGATTTTATTACCGAATTCAGAGGGGGAGCAAGTGCTCCCCCTTTATTACATGTCACAGGCGTATAGGAGAAAGTATGGAGCATAATACAGAAGACAGACTTCGTGTGGGAGTCATAACCTCAAGCCATGGTATTAAGGGTGAGGTAAAGGTATATCCTACGACGGATGGCAATGAACGATTCAAGAGTCTTGAGAAATGTTATCTGTCAAATGGAAAAGAGACATTGGAAGTAAATTGTGTCTCGTGTAAATTTTTGAAAAATATGGTTATTCTCAAGTTTGAAGAATACGATAACATAAATGATATAGAACGATTTAAGAACTATGATATCTTAGTTGACAGGGAGGACGCAGTTCCGCTCATGGATGGAGAGTTTTTTATCTGTGATGTCCTTGATGCGGATGTCTACGATCAGAATGATGAGCACATCGGAATTCTTGATGATGTGCTTGAGACCCCGGCAAATGATGTATTCGTCATAAAGAAGGACAACGGAGGGGAGATACTCATTCCCGTGGTTCCAGATTTTGTGTATGATGTTGATACAGAGAATAAAAAGGTTAAGGTCAGAACATTTGAGATGGTGGATGCGGACGATTCAGATCGCGGATAAAACGATGTTCAAGGATTGAGGAGCAGAGCATGAATTTTTATATTTTGACACTTTTCCCTGAGATGGTTATGAATGGACTGTCTACCAGTATCACGGGAAGAGCTATAGAGTCTGGAAAACTTCATATAGAGGCAATAAATATAAGAGATTACACCCAGGACAAACATAATCATGTTGATGATTATCCTTATGGGGGCGGCGCAGGCATGGTGATGCAGGCACAGCCGGTATATGATGCATATATGGCGCTTGTGGGGAGAATAGGAAGAAGACCTTGGGTTATATATATGACTCCTCAGGGACGGACTTTTAATCAAGGAATTGCTCAGGAGCTCTCGGAGAAGGAGGATATAGTTCTTCTCTGCGGACACTATGAGGGAATCGATGAGAGAGTCCTGGAGATGATAGTTGATGACTATATGTCCATCGGTGATTTTGTCCTTACAGGTGGAGAGCTTCCGGCCATGGCTATTGTGGATGCCGTATCCAGACTTGTTCCGGGTGTGCTGAACAATGAGGACAGTGCGGAGATAGAGACATTTTACAATAATCTGCTTGAGTATCCGCAGTACACAAGACCGCCGGAGTTCATGGGCAAGCGAGTTCCTGATGTACTTCTCTCAGGCAATCACAAGCTTATAAATGAGTGGAGGCTGGAGCAGTCCATAGAGAGGACCAAGGCGAAAAGACCGGATATGTATGAAAAGTACATAGCCGAGAATCCTCCAAAAGAGAAAAAGATAAGACGAAAAAAAACAAATCCAGAGAACTGAATGGATATATATGGGTTGCCACCCATGCTTTTAAAGTGGTATACTGTGATATGGCAGAATTGATAGAGAATTGGAGCGAAAGCGTATAAAATCTTGTCTCAATTCTGCCATAACCTTGTGGAAACGAGACTGCAGGGAGCACATAATACAAGGAAAAAAGGAGACAAAAGATTATGAAACGCAGATTACTTATGACCATGATGGCTATGATCCTGGTACTTTCGCTGGCTGGATGTGGAAGTAAAAAAGATGAGCCTACCACAGCTACAACTGAGGCAGCATCTGAGGTGAAGGATGAGTTTATTCAGTTTATTGGAACAGATATTCCAAAGGTAGAGGCAGATGAGGCTGCTGTCATGAAGACATACAATTCTTATTTTGCTGAGGGAACCACAATAGATACTGATGCACTGCTCAAGGATCTCACAGACAATATCATTCCGAAATACAAAGCATTTCTTGATTCGGTACAGGCTATAGAGGTAAAGACAGATGAGGTGAAGACTCTTAAGGATCAGTATTATGACGCAATGAACACACAGTATGAGGCTCTGCAGAAGGTGCAGGCTGCTGTAAAGGATAAGGATAAAGATGTTCAGACTACGGCAAAGAAACTTTTATCAGATGCACAGAGTAAGTATACGGCATACAATGACGCTGTATATGCCTTTGCTCAGAAGGAAAATGTCACATTAAATGGTGAGATAGCAACAACAGCTACAACAGAGGCAGGCAGCACAACAGAGGCAAACACAGAAGCTATAGATCCAAGCGAGGCACTGACTGATGAGGATGTATCATCTGAGGCAGCTCAGTAAGAACAATAAATTGATATAAGATACATGGGAGACGGCGAAACAAAAATTCGATTGCCTCCCATTTTTTTGCGTATAGAGAATAGGAACTGTCTCTTATACACATCTGACGCTGCCGACGATA
>ERZ1027061.794-NODE-794-length-13504-cov-4.287233_pt1 | contig 13504 bp, 10 predicted proteins | sample MGYA00519283_ERZ1027061 | MGnify/ENA primary metagenome ERZ1027061 (study PRJEB26926, sample SAMN06164849) | human gut metagenome | biome: ENVO:00009003; feature: ENVO:2100002; material: ENVO:00002003 | host: Homo sapiens | place: USA | collected 2012 ... | reverse complement strand
CTACGCCCCAAACCCCATTTTCAAAAATATATAGGTTTTTCTACAAACTGAAACGCCCCGCAGAAGCGGGGCGTCATTATCGTTATTAAGCTGTCGTCAAGAATAGTCCACAACGTCAAGCCATGTAAAGAGAAGATCCTTCTCCTCCTTGCTTGTAACACCCTTTGCGAGCGTTGATGCCGCCATAATGGGAAGCCATTCCTGAACATATGTCTTTGCTGTATTTGTCTTCTTGCAGAACAGGTTGAGATACTTCTCAGCTGTTTCTGTAGATGTAAGTGCAAGCTTCAGATATGTCTTGGCAACATCTGCACTGGCATTACCTGACGAAGCGCCTATCCAGTCAACTATATAAACCTTGTTGTCATCTGTTACAACTATGTTCTCAGGACCGAAGTTACCGTGGCACAGCTTAACGTGCTTGGGTGTGCTGTCAAGTCTTGTCAGAAGATCGTATCTCTTGATGTGGTCGATTACGTCAAGGCCCTCAATCTCTGCTCTGAGGTTATCCTTCAGCTTTGAAATGCCTGTAACCTTCTTTGAGTGTATCTCAAGCTGAAGCTCAACCATATCGTCAAGATAGCCGTCACTGTTCTCAGGCTCTTCCTGCATAATCTGTGCAAGCGTCTTGCCCTTTATAAGCTCTGTAGCTATTGCCCACTTGCCGTCGATAAGCTCAACTTCCTTTATTTTAGGAACGTTAAGTCCTGTTTCTTCAACCTTTGAATCCATGAAAGCCTCATAGAAAACTACTGTTTTGGGTGCATCGGGTTTGAATACCTTTACTGCAAGGTCGCCGCTCTCATATACGTCAACGGTTTTACCTTCGGAGATTTTTTTACCTAATTTTATTTCATTCATACTTAAGTCCTTTCCGGGAGCGCTGTGCTTTATGCTGCGGCGTTTCCTTTTAATGTGACTTGATTATAACACTTTTCCGCCCGTTTGTCTATAGTTTGATTGGAAATTTAACAAAAATGCAACAAAATATTTTTCTCAGTTGTGCAATTTGACGAAAAATGTAGTGGGCGAATTTACAGTAATTTTTCACCACTTATACAACTGTTCGGCTCAAGGCGTACCGTTACATCAGTTCGTTGCTGTCAAGGATGACCGTAAACGGTCCGTCGTTCAGAAGCTCTACCTTCATATCCGCACCGAACCTTCCTGTCTGCACGTCGGCTATGCTTTCACACTTCCGGCATTGCTCAACGATATACTCGTACAGCTCGTTTGCCATATCGGGTGAGCCGGCGCTTGTAAAGGAGGGACGGTAGCCCTTGCGGCAATCTGCGTACAGCGTGAACTGGGAGATAAGAAGCAGGCTTCCGCCGACATCGGCAGGGGCAAGGTTTGTCTTTCCGTTCTCATCGTCAAAGATGCGAAGCCCCGTCATCTTGCGTATCAGCTTGTCTGCGATTTCCTTTGTATCGGTCTGCGAGATGCCTATCAGCACCAGAAATCCCTTTCCGATTTTTCCAATTATTTCATTATCTACGGTCACACTCGCACCTGTCACTCTTTGAATAACAAATTTCATTAAAAAATCCTTTCAGAAGCGCATAAATAATGCCGCCGTATAAACAGGCGGCATTGTAGCATCAATTGATGATTTATGCTGATTAATAAGCTCCGATATATCTCTTGAGATCGTCGGGGTTCTGGCAGCGGCTTCTTGCAACTTCTTCCGTAATTTTGCCTGTGCGGACAAGTCTTGCAAGATCCTGGTCGAGCGAGAACATACCGAGAGCCTTAGAGGTCTGGATGGAGTTCGGAATCTGGAATATCTTACCTTCACGGATAAGCGAGCTGATAGCGTCTGTACAGCTCATAAGCTCAAGAGCGGCGATACGACCCTTGCCGTCAGCCGTAGGAACGAGCGTCTGTGAAATAACGGCTACGAGGGAGTTTGCAAGCTGCGCTCTGATCTGACCCTGTGAGTGAGGCGGATAAACGTCTATGATACGGTCGATGGTTTCTGCGGCACCTGTCGTATGCAGTGTTGAAAGCACAAGGTGACCTGTTTCTGCGGCGGTTACTGCGGCATTGATAGTTTCAAAGTCACGCATTTCTCCGACGAGTATAACATCGGGGTCCTCACGGAGTGCGGCACGCAGTGAGCCTGCGAAGCTGTCTACATCGGCGCCGATCTCACGCTGGTTTACCATTGACTGCTTATGTGTGTGAAGATACTCGATAGGGTCTTCGACTGTAATAATATGACAGTTCTTGTTGCGGTTGATATGGTCAATCATAGCCGCAAGAGTCGTTGACTTACCTGAACCTGTAGGGCCTGTTACCAGCACAAGACCTCTCGGACGGAGTGCAAACTCGCCCATAAGTCCGGGCAGCATAAGATCCTGCAGTGTAGGAATATCATTACGCAGAAGTCGCATTGCTATTGCGTGATAGCCCCTCTGTCTGTACACGTTTACTCTGTGTCTGTGTCCGGATGCGGATACATACGAGAAGTCGGTGTCAAGACCCTTCTGGATAGAAGCCTTGTGCTTCATTGAGGTTATCTGATTTATGATATTGACAATGATAGGCTCTGTGCAGTCGGGATAACCGCTGAGCTTTTTGATACTGCCGTGCAGACGTACAACGGGAGGAAGTCCCGCAGTAAAGTGTAGGTCCGAACAGCCGAGCCTTCTTGCTTCGTCAAGTATTTTGTTAATATCCACCTTTTTATTCTCCTTTTAAAAAGATATATTGCTAACACCGCATCCGTATTATACGGAGTAGGTGGCTTTTACCAGTTCGTCAAGCGTTGTAGTGCCTGCAAGCACCATATCGGTAACGTTGCTTCTCAGCAGCTTTGTTCCGTTCTTTTCAGCCTGTGCGCCTATCTGCTCGGCTGTTGCGCCGCTTGAGATAAGCTCCTTTATATCGTTCGAGCTTACTATTATCTCGTGGATAGCGGTTCTGCCCTTATAGCCTGTATTATGGCATGAGCGGCATCCGCCGTAATGAGCCTTGCATATTTCGACCGGCTCTGTCTTTCCGACAAGTCTTAAGTCGGCAGGATCGGTAAGCATTACCTTCTCCTTGCACTCCGGACAAAGCAGCTTTACAAGTCGCTGAGCGATAACTCCGACAAGAGATGACGCAACCATGTAAGGTGCAACACCCATATCAACAAGACGGAGGATAGTACCTGCGGCATCGTTTGTATGGAGGGTCGAAAGAACCAAGTGACCTGTGATAGCGGCACGGATAGCGATGTCTGCCGTTTCACCGTCACGAATCTCACCGACCATTACTATATCCGGGTCCTGACGGAGAATAGAACGCAGAGCCGCCGCAAACGTAAGACCTGCTTTTGCGTTTATCTGCACCTGGTTTACACCGTCTATCTTCTTTTCGCAAGGATCCTCAACGGTAACTATGTTAACGTTGGGCTTTGAAAGCTCACCGAGCGTTGCGTACAGTGTTGTAGATTTACCCGAACCTGTAGGTCCCGTAACCAGCATAACTCCGTGCGGGCAACGTATGATCTGCTTGAACATTTCGTAGTTGTACAGCGTCATACCGAGGTCGGTTATCTTTCTTGTCTTTTCATCTGCCGTTGAAAGCAGACGGATAACGCACTTCTCACCGTAAACGGTAGGTATGGTAGATACACGGACGTCAAGGTTTACGCCGTCGATAGTCATACCGAAACGGCCGTCAAGAGGTATTCTCTTTTCGGCGATGTTCATACCGCCGAGTATCTTTATACGAGTGATAAGCGAGTTATGTGCGGCAGGCTTTACCTTCATCTGCTCGATAAGCTCGCCGTCTACTCTGAGCCTTATTCTTGTTCTGTCCTTGAAAGGCTCTATATGAATATCCGATGCATTCATTCTGAATGAGGTTTCAACTATTGTATTTACCAGCTTAACGATAGGTGCGTTATCAACACGCTCGCCAGATTCGGGATCGTCCTGAATAACAGAGTCGGTATTACCCGTATACTCTTTATTGAGGTTATCCATAACGTTGCTTACGGTCTGCTGTGAATATGCCTTGCTGATAGTTTCGTTGATAGCTGTACGGGTAGCTATCATTGCGTGTATCTCCATACCGGAGATAACCTTCAGCTCCTCGAATATGTAGAAGTTGATAGGATCGTCTGTAGCAACGGTAAGGCGTGAATCGTTCATCTGGAACGCTACACAGCAGTTCTTCTTTGCTATAGCCTCAGGTATCTTCTTGACCGCCTCTATATCAATCTTTGTGGTTGTGAGGTCGATGAACGGCACTTTAAGACGGATAGACAGTGCCTGCGCAAGCTGTGTTTCTGAAACATAGCCCAGCTCGAGCAATACGTCGCCGAGCTTTTTACCCGGCTCACTGCGCTGTTTTTCAAGGGCTTCTTCAAGCTGATCCTCTTTCAGAAATCCGTTCTCAACAAGAATCTGTCCTATCGGTATGTTCTTCATTAAACTGTTCCCCCTGTGATTAGTGGTATACTTGCCGCCCGTACTTGAAAAAGGCGGCGATATGTGGTAAAATATCCATACGCTGTTTTACAGCGTTCAGATTGAAACAAAAGCTAATTTTATATCGCAGAGCGGATTTAATATCCCTATCCCCCTGCCCCCTTTCCCCCGGAAAGGGGGAGAATACGGGGGCTGTCGCCCCTGCGACCCTACTCTTGGGGCGTTGCCCCAAACCCCATTTGTTAAAATCTGTACCGTTGTTACAGCGTTCCAAAAAGGAAAGGATGGTTATATATATGACAGGTATACTATGGTATGATACCGTAATTTGCGTGCTTGTGTTTATCTTCGGCTCGGTCATTGGCAGTTTTCTGAATGTGGTAATCTACCGCACTCCCCTGCACATGTCGATCGTAAACGGCCCTTCTCACTGCTTTTCGTGCGGTGAACGGATAAAGCCGTATGACCTTGTGCCGATATTCAGCTGGATATTCTTAGGCGGCAAATGCCGCAAGTGTAAGGCTCCTATCTCGGCACGTTACACTGTTGTCGAGGCTCTGACGGGAATAATGTTCCTGCTCGCCTACATAAGATTTTCGGCAAGTCTGCCGATGGTGGTCGCAATCGTATTCTTCTCACTGCTGATAGTTCTCAGCTGTATTGACATTGACCATATGGAGATCCCGTACTGGTGTACGATTTCGATAGCCGTACTCGGTATCGCCACATTCTTCACCGAGCCTAATATGCCCTGGTGGGAGCATTTTGCAGGTGCGGCTGTTATCGCAGTGCCTTTCGCTATACTCGCTTTATTCGGCGGTATGGGCGGCGGCGATGTTCAGCTTATGGCGGCATCGGGTTTTGTGCTTGGCTGGAAGATAGTTCCCTCAGCCGTTATAGGTGTTGTGGTGGGCGCTGTCTACGGGCTTATCGTGCTTTGCGTATCGTCACGGTTCACAAAGGAGCAATCCGCAAAAATCAGCGAAAAACTCACAGATTGGTGCGATGGCAAGGCTGTCGATAACTCGAAGGATGTTATCATAGGTGAATTTGAACACGGAAAGTGCAAAATCGACCCTGAGCTTTTTGAAGAAAAAGCGTGGAATATTTCGGGCGATGAACTTAAAGCCGCAACAGAGTCGCTCAGCAATGAGCTGAATGAAGCAATGGGCGAGCTTCCCGACAGCAAGGAATATGTATTCCGTGCGAACGTGGAAAACGGCAAGATAACAAAGATAAAGCTGCGCCGCCGCATTGCTTTCGGCCCTGCACTGAGCGTAGGACTTGCAGTCGGTATGCTTTGCGGTGAAACCATTATCAAGGCTTATCTTTCAATGCTGTAAAAAATAAGCGTTTATATTTCCCCCGCCGATTAAGGCGGGGGATTTTTTGTTATCAGCCGAAAATCTTAATCCTGTAAAGAATTACAATATTCATATCATCAGAATAACTGTAATTCTCAAGGTCGGGACTGCTTGAAGGTGTCAGCTTCAGAAGCGACATATTGAGCAGCTTGAACATCTGAACTCGCTCACTTACCTTTATGTTTCCATCGGAATCGTAAGTGTTGACACCCATTCTGCACCATGTGCCCTTATCGCCTGAGGTCGTCTTGAACGTGAACTTATAGCGCGAGTCATTGTAATATTCATTATTGAATACGGCATAAGCATTATTGTTGACAAGCGAAGTAGCCTTTGTCTTATAGTCAACAACACTGTTGAGCTTGCCGAGATCGTATAACTGATAACCCTCAGCTGTTGAACGCAGTATCATGCAGTAAACAGTTTCGTTAAGTTCCTTATCGGCGAACATAACGGAAGCTATCTTTGCCACACTGCTGTCAACGTCGGAGTTCTTGGTAAGATACTCGGTCTTATATTCTTTTATGTTGTATGTTGAAGCATTTTTCAGCTTATCAGTAACATAATTGGTTATCGTATCGGTTACGGCATTTGTTACTGTATCCTCGTCAAGAGATTTCACTATGCCGTTTACGGGATTGAACATAGACATAGCCGCAACAATGAGTATTGTCATAATTGCCATTGCGATTATGACCTCAATCAGCGTAAATGCCTTTTTCTTTAAGAGCTTTCTCATCCGGCATCATCCTCCTTTACGGGCGTACCGTAAATATGGTTGTAAATACCGTTTGTAGCCGCATCATCAAATGATTCCGATGTTTTTGCCGTATCTGTGCTCTTTGGATCAATAAAATACTTGGCAAAGCAACCGTAATCACTTTCAAACTTATCTTCGGACAGTGTAAAGTATATCTTCATGCTGTACGAAGTATCCTTGTCGCTTGCTTTCTTTGCACTGAATCGTACATTTGTGCCGGATACCATGCTATAAGCCATTTTATCATCGGGCGTTACAACAATATTCTTTGACGCTTCGGGGAGTGCAATCTTTAAAGACTTGCTCTCTGAACCGTTAAGTGCATTTGTTGAGGTTGTATCAACCATAAACGCAAGCGTAATCTTGTATTTACCGTCCTCAAGAACACAGCTTTCTTCATGCACGTATATCTTGTCAATACCCTTTGTGCCGTAAATATGGATATCATCGGTTACCATACCGCCGCTGTTTTTATCCTTATCCTTATTGCCGCCGTCATTCTTGATGGTGGCATCAATAGTATTTATCTCAAGTCTGCCGTCATTATCGGCTTCGGTGCTGTCCTTGCGTATCTTTACATCGTTTATCTTGACATCGTTCGTACCGCCCGTGGGACTTACAAACTTCATGACAAGATTTACGGTATCTCTTTCAACAAGAGCGTTTTCCTGCACAAGATTGCTTATCTGCGTGTCCATATCCTTATCCACGCTGTCATTCTTTCTGTGCTGTGCTATCGCTATTGCAAGTATCTGCATTACGATAGCCGACATAAGAGCGAATATGACTATGGAAACGAGAACCTCTGTCAGCGTAAAGCCTTTTTTACTTTTAAAGCGTTTAAACAGCTTCATGCTATCCGCTCCTTTCATCAGTTATAACCGTACTTTCTCCATGACCTTGAGCTTGACGAACCGAGTGTTCCGATCTCACCGCCCGAATTGGAAATGAGCTTTTCCATATAATCAAAGCGTGCGTCTTCCTTTTCAGTTCCAGTCAGCGTACTGTCTACATATCTGTCGTAGTAGTCATAAGGGATAGTAGCCATATACACTCTTGATGTATTCGGCATCTCATAGTCGGATACGATAAGACCGCCGAGCATCGCAAAATGTCCTTCTGTTGACTTACCTGCACCGAACGTCATATAGGGTGCATATATGAAACCGCAGAATGTATTATACTGCATATCAAAATTTACATCGCTGTTCTTGTTTATCGCAACTACGAACAGGTTGTTATGAATTCCGCCTGAGTTCTTGTACTTATCAAGAATGTTCTGCTTAAACAGTGTCTGCTTTCTGGCATCTGTGTCAGTTGTTCTCATAATGGCGCTTACCTTAGCTTCAGAAAATTTATCGGTATTAGTTACCTTACCATCTGCCGCTATCGCATCGGGAAGAACCTCCTTGAGAAGGTTGTAGTGACCCATAAATACTCGTGTCTGAGCAAAGTATGTTACGCCGTCGCCTATAACGAATATTACACTGCCCTTACCCTTTGTAAGTACGCTGAACCAACCGTCAAACAAACCTTCGGGCTGATTGTTCCAACGGAAGCAGTTGAACTTAGATTTATCCTCCGACTTATTTGAGAAGCTGTATGTGGGTGAACTCCACTCGTTAGCAGGAGGAGTTTTCTTCATATAGCAGTTTGCAGGAAGATATACATACATATCAATATCGTTACCGCCGGGCATAGTGGTATCGAATACTATGTTGTATCCGTCCCATGTTCCTGCCGTAATGCGCATATCACCCATTACAACGTACTGTCCGAACTTCTCAGCGCTTACGATAAGCTGATTTTCATTGCTTCCTGTGCCTGCAAATCTTTCGAGCTCGGAAGCACTAGGATTGCCGAAGTTGTAGTTTATCGGATCTACAGTATATGTACCGTCGTCATTGATAAACTTCTTGGTCATATTCCAGTTTGTATATTCGGGATTTCCGACTTTTTCGTTAATCTTAGCCTTGACATTTGTCAGGGATTCGCATGTTCCGCTGTCGGAAGGCCATACATACGAATATGCCTGTTCATTTGAGCCTCTCGCCTTATCCATGTTTGCACGCAGTGCATTGTATGCGCTGTCGTTGTCGCCGTTCTTTGCTACAAAGCGAATAGAAGCATCGGTATAATCCTTTATTCTGCTGTCATCAACGCCGTGTGACTTTATCCATGTCTTCTGTGCGCCGTAATAACTTGAGCCTGAGCAGAGGTAGACATTGCCTCCGACCGTTATTCCGCCGGGGAACTTGTCGCCCGTGTTTACTTCTTTGTCAATGTAAACATCGCCGTTTACATAAACCTTGCCCTTATATGTTTCATTTCCAAAGAAAGCGGCATCACCGTTTACATAGATCTCACAATCGCTGTCATCGCTGGGTCGTCCGCTTATAAAGTCGCCGACTACATAAACATCGGTATCGTTCGTGTAGTTGAACGATGTGCCCTGTATCAGATTTCCGCCGACTCTTATACGTCCGCCGTTCAGGTTCATTGCACCCTGACCGCCGTTATACGTCATAATAAGGTTGTTTCCGGCGGTAATATCAAATGTCTGATCACCGTTTGAGTTGATAGGTGCGTTGTTTATTGAAAGCGTACCCGCACTGATGACCTCGGCTCTGATATTGATACCCGAGTTGCCCGACTGTGATGAGCCTATCTGGCTGTACTCGTTATCAAGGTACATTGTGGAAGTTACGGTCATACCGGACATTACAACATCGTTCGGAGCATAGCCTGTAGATGTGAAGAATCTGTCGAACGAATAAGGTTTTGAAACAAGCGTAAACTCACCGATTGAGGTTACCGTTGAGGTTTCACCGTTTACTAATACTTCGGTTTCGACTTTTATCGTCTGCTTTTCGTCGCCGCTGTCACCGCTGAGCTTTGTTACCGTTATCTTGTAATCGCCAAGACCGCCGGCAAGCTCTGCGAAAGCATCTGTGCCATCGCCCTTTGTGGTGAGCGACTTGTTGGGCGACAGTGCAATTATAGCGTCTACGAAAGCATCGTCCGTCTTTGTGTTGAGATATTCGGTTACGAGGTCATTTAGCGAAACGGCACTCTGATAAGACTGTTCGTTGCCGTATTTTATCTCGACCTGCTTTCGTGCGGAAATTGTCGAATAATAAACCGCAGATGCAAGAACTATCATAACCGTCATTATAGCGATAATGAAGAATAAAACGCTGCCCTTGCCGCCTTTCAGCCGCAATAACGCCCTTTTCATCATTAACGCTTTTCTGTTATGTTTGTTCATAGCGTTTCATCCTTTCATTTCTTACTTGTAAGCAACCGTTTATTCGGCTGTGCTGTTGTTTGCAAAGGGATCTGCAACAGGCTGTATGCAGAGCAGGTTTACGGAGAAATCCATCGTGTAATCGTCTGCCGATGTATTTTCACCCGACTCGCCGCCTGTAGCTGCGCCGGCTTCCATCTGATAGCTGAGTGACGCTATGGAAACTGCCTTGCTCTTGCCGCCCTTTTCGTATACGCCCGAGTAAAGCAGATCTGCAAAGTTGTGCAGATTTTCAAGCTTGTTTGAATGAGCTGTAAATGCTACTGTTACAGAACCTACGGTTACTGGTTCGCTTGCGGCAAGAAGTGTTGCCTGGAGCTTCTTTGCGTACATAACAAGCTCTCTTGTGCTGAGCTTGCTGAAATCTGTTTCTTTATCGGGAGTTTCAACAACGGTATTGGCAAAGTCCTTGAGGGGGTATGTTACCTCTGTGGGTGAAAATACCGATACGGAAAGTGCCTGCGTTGAGAAGGGGGATATTGTAAGTCCGTCTATCGTAATATCCTTGCCCTGAGAAATGAACTTACGCATAATTTCATCGGCTTCGTATTCTGTGAGGTCGTTGAAGAACTTGTCTGCAAGGTTCTTACCTTTTTCATACGCTTCGCTTATATCTTTATCTATCGTTGTCTCGTGCTCGAGCTGTTTATTTATATCCGCTAATTGCTTATTGACAGACGCAAGCTGCTTGTTGTTATCGCCTATCTTGTTGAAGTTGGGAAGAATAAATACAAATATGCCGACGCCTATTATTGCGGCAACTAAAAATACAACTATAAGAATTCGTTCCTGTTTACTGATCTTCATGTTATGTATGTCCTTTCCCCGTTACTGTGCCGTAGATTCGGCAGTTGATTCTGTTGCGGAAGCGGTTGAAGATGTATCGGTCTGTGTGCCGTTCTTGCCTGCTTCAATAATACTGTTAGCCGAATTCTTATCGACTGTGACACCATTACCCGCCTTAAGAAGCATTGTCAGGCTGAACTCAATGGTTTCCTTATTGTCTTCGCCTTTTTCAACAGTGTAACCGGTATATGTGATATTCTCAAAATAACCCTGATCTATCAGCGCTCTGACATACTGCGAAGGCTGCGCCTGATTTTTACAGCTGTATGTTGCGGTTACGGAATAACCGGATATATCGACAGAATCTATCAGCTTCATACCTGAAAGGTTTTTGCGGATATCATCGCTTGTAACATTTTCGATTTTATCCTGCTTTGCTGTGAACGGTTCTCTGAGCATCTTGTAGACATCGGTCGTTCCGACAGGCATATAATTGTACATCAGCTCGGCATTTGCAATAGAATCCTTGTAACTCTGGAAGTTAGCAAGAACGCCTTCCTTCTGCTGTAAGGTCGTGAGCCTTGCCTGAAGTGCTGTGTCGTTTATATCTGCCTGTACCTTTGTTATCTGGCTCTTTATGTTGTTGTTGATAACATCTATAACAACATTTGCGCCGACAACCGCAAGAACACTTATAAGAGCCGCCGCACCGAGTCCGATGAAGAAGGTGTTAAGACCCTTGCTTTCCTTAGCCGCTGTGGTATCAAGAAGGTTGATATGCTCAAGCTCCTTGTTTACCTTGTAGAGTGCGCCGATGGCGTTTGCATATACGGTAAACTCGAAGTCAGCTCTTGACGCAATGGTTGTCGGTGCACTCAGAATGTGACAGGGAACGCTGAAGCCCGATACGGTGTTCGTAAGCGCTATGAAGTCGCCTATCTCACCGTAGAACATCATTTCCTTGATGGGCTTCATGTCCTTCCTTGACTGGAAGAACTGGAACATTCTGAACAGGTTATCATATATAGCCTGGTTAACATAGTCCTCTGCGTTATTATAATCAGCGGGGTCGATCTTGAAATATCTTGAGAACGAAAGAACATTGTCTTCGTAAAGGTTGATATTCAGGAACTCCTTGTCTATCTGAACAAGCAAGAGCGGCATATAGCCCGACATCTTCGGAGTGTTCTGGATAAGACGTGAAATTGCATTGTTTGAAATGTTTACAGCCTTAAGTGCAAGACCCATGTGCGTGAACAGCTTTACATATCCGCCAACAAGACGCTGGGGGCAGGCTGTGGCAAGAACCTTGATAAGAGGGTTCTTGTTCTCGTCTACGGTTTCACCAACTATAGTATATGAAATATTATAGTCGCCCGATATGCCCATGTTGCTTCCTATCATAGCCTCGATAGCGGCGGTATTGGAGAGCTTTCTGGGCTTGGGGAGCATAAGCTCCTTGTAGAGTATCGAGCTTGAGCTGATCGATACGATAGTATCCTTTTCCTTGATCGCTCTTGTGTTGATCATATCAATTATTTCAGCCGCAACCAGCGGAACATCTGCTATGTAGCCGTTTGAAACAAGACCCTTTTCGATCTCTCTGAAGTCAACCTCGTCAATCTTGATCTTATTGCCCTGTGCTGAACCACGGACAAGTTTGATTTGTCTGTCGGTAATATCAATAGATAACATATCTCAATAATTCCTTCCTGCTTATTAGGTTTAATTTTCGTTGCTTTTTAAGTATTGCCCATGCCTTCCATACCTGAGTAAAGAATCGGGAATACACCTGCAAGCAAGCAACCTACCATGACACCCATAAGGATAATCATTACAGGCTCCATAAGGCCTACAAGTCTTGATATTGCTGAGTCGGCTTCATCGTCGTAATAATCTGACGATTTAGCAAGGATGGTATCCAGAGTACCTGACTCCTCACCGACATAGACAATCGATACGAACATACCGTCAAATACGTTTATTCTGCCCATCGCTACCGAGAGCGATTCGCCTCGTTTTACGTTTTCGACAACATCTTCAAACTGCTTTATGATATATGTATTGCCGAGAGTGCCTACCGATTTTTCGATACAGTCTACCATCTGAAGACCGGACGAGAAAAGGTTTGACATTGTACGGGCAAAACGTGCGGTATAGATTGTACGGAGAAGTCCTCCGATCTTAGGTAATTTCAGAAGCATTTCGTCCCACTTGAGCTTTGACGAGGGAGTCTTGATAATAAGTCGCAGTGCAATCACTATTGCGATGAAAACTATAACAAGAATATACCACTGGTTGATCATAAAGTCACTTATTCCGAAAATTGCCTGCGACAGCATAGGCATTTCAGAATCGCCTGCAAGATCACGGAACATAGGCATGATCATCGTGAACATGGCTATCATGATAACTACCAGAAGCACAAGCAGAACGATAGGATAGATCATAGCACCCTTGATCTTGTTCTGTGTCTTGCTATCCTTTGCGTAATGCTCGGATACACGGTTCATAATAACGTCAAGATTACCGGACGCTTCACCCGCACCGACCATGCTGACAAACAGCGAGGGGAATACGCCGGGCTTTGTAGCTATAGCCTCAGAGAAGCTGCGTCCTTTTTGTACCTCCTCGTATATATCGAGAAGCACCTGCTTTTGCTTTTTGTTTTCGGTCTGCGCCTGCAATATCTGAAGCGCCTTTACAAGACTTACACCCGATGTAAGCATCGCCGCAAGCTGTCGGCAGAAGAACGACAGATCCTTCGTCTTGAACTTATATTTGACATCTGCCGCCTTGTTCTTTGCCGCATCCTTATAAGACTGTCTCTTATACACATCTGACGCTGCCGACGATAAGGCTC
>ERZ1027061.790-NODE-790-length-13531-cov-5.062704_pt1 | contig 13531 bp, 6 predicted proteins | sample MGYA00519283_ERZ1027061 | MGnify/ENA primary metagenome ERZ1027061 (study PRJEB26926, sample SAMN06164849) | human gut metagenome | biome: ENVO:00009003; feature: ENVO:2100002; material: ENVO:00002003 | host: Homo sapiens | place: USA | collected 2012 ... | reverse complement strand
CTTTAATCTGGCAATACGCACCAATTCATTGGGAGAATAGTTAGTAAGCGCCTTGATCTTACGATAAAGCTGCACCCTGCTTAATCCCATCCTACTGCCTAATTCTTCCACACTTAACTCAGCATCCGACAAGTTTTCTTCTATCAACCCTCTGAAACGGTCTACAAATCCTTTATCCACTTCGCTTACAGACTCTTTAGCCAAAGTAGTCTTATCCCCGAAGAAGTGTTTCAACCGCTTGTGGTTATCAATCAGATTCCGAAGACGCACCAGCAACAATTTGGAATTAAAAGGTTTGGAAATATAAGAATCCGCTCCACATTCAAACCCCTGTATCCGCTGTTCATCCAAAGAACAGGCAGTAAGCAACATCACCGGAATATGAGAAGTCTGTAATTCCATTTTCAACATCCTGCAACATTCCAGTCCGTCCATCACCGGCATCATCACATCACAGATAATGGCATCAGGCACATATTTCATAGCTTTCTTTAATCCGGCATGTCCGTCGGCAGCCTCTATCACCGTATATTCCTCTTTCAATAATGATTTCACATAGCCACGTACATCCGCATTATCGTCAATTATCAAGATGCATTCCTTATTCTCATCCGGAAGCCGTTCTTCTGTTTCCGTTTCCTCCAATTCCTCCACCACCGTCGGCTGTGTAGTGTGCGGTTCCTGTATCCGATCTACAGACTGCTCCTCCACTATCTCCATAGGAATATCCACCGTAAACACTGTTCCTTTTCCTTCCACACTGTCCACCGTTATCACCCCGCCGTGCAACTCGACAAAAGCCTTTGCCAAAGCAAGACCAATACCTGAGCCCGCATGGTTCACATCCATCTGATAAAAGCGGTCGAAAATATGCCGGATGTGCCGGACAGAGATTCCCGAACCGGTATCAGCAACTACCAGACGGACATATCTTCTATTTTCCTCCTTTATTAAAGTAGAAAGTGTGACAGTGATAGTTCCATTCTCCGGGGTAAACTTAAACGCATTGGACAACAAATTAAAATAGACACGTTCCATCTTTTCGGCATCCAACGCCATCAGACAGTCTGTCCGGTCATCGTTCACGTCCAGAACAAAATGGATATGCTTTCTCAAAGCCAATGTTTGAAATGCATGGCTCCATTCCTGTAATTGCGCACGCAGGTCCATATTGGTTCTCACCAACTCCAGTTTACCATTTTCATACTTACGGAAATCAAGAATCTGGTTGACCAGCCTCAACAGAATATTCACATTCTTATGTACCACTTTCAATAAGGATCGTTGCTTAGAGGTCAAGTCTTTATCCTCTAAAAGCTGTTCCACCGGATCGGCAACCAAAGTAAGCGGAGTACGGAAATCATGAGAAACATTCGTAAAGAAGACCAGTTTGGCATGAGTCGCCTCTTCCAACTGCTTGGAGAGGCTGATCAGTTGGTCGCGTTGTTCCTCCAATTGTTTCTTTTGACGGGATAACTCCATGTTCATCCGGTTCTTTGTCCAATACGCACGGACGATGATCGCCAATAAGGCAGCAAACAGTAACAGGATAATCAGACATGCATACAGAAACATGGTCTGGGCAGAGTATCTTGACCAATATTCGTCCACCTGATTATTCAGCCGTTCTATCTTTCCGTCCTGTTCGGCAATGTGGTCTGTCTGCAACTGCATGACACGGGCATTCGTTTTATCAACAAGGGCTGTTGATAACTTAGTATCCCGTTCATACGGACGCTTCTCCAAAATATCCATCGCCACCTGCATCACTTTATCTCCTCCGGTAGGGTAAATAAAAGTGGCATCCAACACTCCTTCCAGTACCTGCTCCACTCCATACCCCTTGCCAGGCAACGCATCAATACCGACAAACAACATTTCCTTTTCCAACTGTCGCTGTCTGGCCGACAAATAAGCCCCGACAGCCATGCGGTCATTTTGGGCAAAAACCAGATTTATATCCTTATTGTCTTGAAGTATGGAATCCATTTTCTCCCCAGCCACACTTTGCAGCCAGGCTCCGTCCACGCTGGCGGTAATTTCTATTCCAGGCTCTGCCTTCAAGGCATCCGCCAATCCTCTATGACGCTCCATAGCCGGAGTGGAACCTTCCAGTCCCGTTATCTCCAAAATCTTCCCTTTTCCACCCAAACGGTTCACAATATATTGTCCCACATCTTTGCCAATCTCACAATTATCAGCACCCACAAAAGCCGTATAACGGTCCGACAAAATCTTACGGTCAATTACCACAACAGGTATTCCCAGCCCGTATGCCTTCTCCACAACAGGAGTGACAGCCGCCGCCTCATTCGGAGCGACAATCAATAAATCAACTTTCCTGTCAATAAAATAGTTGATATCTTCTATCTGATTCCGGCTATTATCTTTCGCGGTACGGATCTCCACCTCCACCCCATCATAAAACAAGGCTTCACGTACAATTTCATGATTCATTTTATGCCGCCATTCGTCATCACTACATTGTGAAACACCAATGTAATAGCGCGTATGTTTCTGACTGCACGATGTCAGAATTCCCATAAGGCATAAAATCAAAAACAAAAGATGTTTTTTCATGTTCCTCAAGGTATTTATAGATAACAAAGATAAAAGGTAACCGCTAATAAAACAAACATCTGCAAGAGAAAGTAAAAAAAGAACATCGCGAAGAACCTGATTACATCTACTTTGTATTTACAGGTTCTTCGCGATACAGCCTCAGACAATATGATTTCCAATCCAATTTGAATGAGTATCCGCAACCATTAAAATTTAAATCAACTCATTCTTTAAACGAGCCGGCAACTCAGGCATAGCCCCGTTTTGCGTACATACGTATGCAGAAACCTCAACAGCCAGTTTATGCGCCTCGGCAACCGGCTTTCCCTTCAAAATAGCAGCTACAAAAGTCGCCGTGAACGAATCGCCCGCACCTACCGTATCGGCCACCTCCACTTTCGGAGTCTCTACAAATGAAATCTCACCCGGAGTAAAGACATAACTGCCATTGACACCACACGTTAAAATCAACATCTTCAGATTATATTTCGCCAACAGAATCCAGCATTTATCCTGCAAGTCTATGCCGGGATAACCGAACATACGGCTCACTGTGACCAACTCCTCGTCATTAATCTTTAAAATATTACATTTTTTCATCGAGTTGCAAAGAATCTCCTTCGTATAGAAGCCTTGCCGCAAATTCACATCGAAAATTTTACATTGTCCTTCTCCTTCGGGCATCACATCCAGAAAACGGTTGATTGTTTCCCTTGAAACCACACTACGCTGTGCCAACGAGCCGAAGCATACGGAACGGGTATTCTTTGCCAACTCTTCCAAAGCAGGTGTAAAAGGTATATTATCCCAAGCCACCCCTTCTTTTATATCATACATAGGTACCCCATTAGGGTCCAGTTCCACCTGTACGGTTCCTGTGGGATAAGGCACTTTCTCTATCTGATACTTCAAGTTCTTGCCATCAAAATTCTCAAGTATCTCATTACCCAGCTTGTCATCGCCAATCGCACTGACCACCCGGCTGTCAAAACCGAATTGTGACACATGATAAGCGAAGTTTGCCGGAGCACCACCAATTTTCTTTCCTTCGGGCAGCACATCCCATAGTGCCTCACCCATTCCTACGATGATTTGATTCATGATATTATTCACTGTTTACAATTAAAATCATTTCTTTATTTTCAAGGTATACATCAACAAATAGATAACTCCGACAGTCATCACCGCCACAGCGCCACTCTGCCCCATGGCATCACCGGCAACTCCCATGGCCAACGGAAATACCGTACCGCCGAACAGCCCCATAATCATCAATCCGGAAACTTCATTTTTCTTTTCGGGCATGGCAAACAATGCCTGCGAGAATATAATAGAGAACACATTGGAGTTACCGAAACCAATCATGGCAATGCAAATATAAATAATTGTTTCCGAATGGAATATAAATAATCCCACCATTGCCAGCAACATGAACACGACACTGAGAGCAAAGAAAGACTTTGCAGAAGCCTTTTGCAAGATAAAGGCTCCGAGGAAGCAACCCACCGTACGGAAAATAAAATAAAGACTTGTTGCAAAACCGGCCTCAGCCAATGTCATATCCAAACGCTCCATCAAGATTTTAGGAGCCGTTGTATTCGTACCGACATCAATGCCGACATGGCACATGATGCCGATGAAAGACAAAAGAATAAACGGTTTTCCCAACAAGGAAAAGCAAGCTTTGAAGCCGGACGCTTTATCGGGTTTCTCTTCCTCAATAGGGGTCAGCCCCAACAACACGATGGCAAAAACGGCTATCACCATATAAACAGGAAATAATACCCGCCAGCCAAGCCCGAAAGTAGGAATAGCCTGCATCGCTCCCCACATGGCAATGTAAGGGGCAAGAAAGGAAGCAATAGCTTTTACAAACTGACCGAAAGTCAATGTACTTGCCAACTTTTCCCCCGCAATAATATTACTCAGCAACGGATTCAAAGAGGTTTGCATCAACGCATTACCGATACCCAGTAAAGAGAAAGAAATCAACATAAGCGTATAGCCGTCGCCGAATATAGGGAGCAGCAAAGAGGCAAAAGTGACAATCAGACTCAGAAGAACTGTCTTCTTACGCCCTATCTTATTCATCAGAATTCCTGTAGGTACGGAGAAAATCAGGAACCAGAAGAAGACCAAGGAAGGAAAGACATTGGCTTGAGAGTCTGTCAAGTCCAGATCCGCTTTTACATAATTCGATGCAATCCCCACTAGGTCTACAAATCCCATGGCGAAGAAACACAGCATCACCGGAATTAATTTGGCATACAGATTTTTATTGCTATTCATGGCTTTATACTTAGTTTACAAACCTAACTTATATATTGTGAAATTTGAAATCTTCATCTCTCCTCCTTTACTATAAAAACGCAAAGAGTTATAAGGTTCATTCGGGAATACCAGATTAGTCATGGCAATGCGGCCACCGTCAACAAACAACTCCACACTTCCATTATCCACAAAAACTTGAATTTTATGTGCCTTCGCGGTGTTTATCGGAGCCCAAGTACCCAAAGCAAAATCATTTTTATAATTCACCGTAACCTCTTTATAACGAGCATAACTTTCTTCAGTATCCAAATCATGCGGTTTTACCTTCTTGCCAAAATCTACAATACCACTTTCCGCACGGTCCATTACCACACGTCCCTCCGAAGCGTCCAAATAAATCTTCACCTTCTCACCCAAACTGTTCAGCAATTCAAAACCAGCTTCTTTACCAGCCGACACCCACTGCAATTCCAGTTCAAAAGCGCCGTCGTTATTTTCAAAAAGTGTTTCTAAACGCTTCTCGCCATTTACTGTAAAATCATCCAGCTTTTTAGAATCTTTCCGCAAGTGCTCCGTTTCCTTTACCGGTGCGGCACTCAGATAAAGCTGTTTGTCTTCTCCCGTATACAGACTCAGCTCACGTGGCAAAGCATTGGCACTGCGGAACTGTTGTATAGGAGTATAGTTAGCATACTGCCAGTTGCTCATCCAAGGTACGGCAATGACACGGTCGCCGGTATTCGAGAAACAAACAGTGGCATAATGGTCTTTTCCCCAGTCGAGCCATTTCACCACCTCGGGTTTCGTATCACATACAAACTGATGCCCGTCAAAGTCGCCTGTAAAATACATCGTACCGCTGCCTCCATAGACAAAGCCCGGATTGATATTGACAATCATCACCCATTTCATCCTGGTCCGGTCACCGTCCACAGGCAGTTGGATGAAATCCGGACATTCGAACTGATTAGGCTGAGGGCCAAATCCTTCTCCAAACTCACTCATGTATTCCCATTGCTTCAAGTTGGCAGACGAATAAAAACGCATATTCTTGTCCGCACTGACAATCATAATCCATTTCTGTTCGGGCTCATACCAAAAGACTTTCGGGTCACGGAAATTCTGTAATCCGTCAAACGGAGTAAGAACCGGATTCTGTTCATACTTCGTATAAGTACGCCCGTTGTCCGTACTGTATGCCATACTTTGCACCTGGCTCTGCCCACCGGGTATATTACGGTGCGAAGTATAAAAAGCGACAATTGTATTTTCACCGTAGCCTGCGCTGTTCTCTTTATCCACAATGGCACTTCCCGAAAAGATATGCCCCAATGTATCACGGGCAATCGCCGGGTCAAGATGCTCCCAATGAACCAAATCCTTGCTCACGGAATGTCCCCAGTGCATATTTCCCCATACGGAGCCGTATGGATTATATTGAAAATAAAGGTGATATTCACCGTCTTTATAAACCAGTCCGTTGGCATCATTCATCCAGCCATAAAGCGGAGTGTGATGATAAACCGGACGGAACTTATCCCTGTTTGCCGTATCAAATGTATCCGAAACCCGGATGCTGTCCCAACACAGCGCATCTGCCGCCACCTTCTTTATAATGACAGTAGCTTCCTCACTTCCCTGAGGCAAGGCAAACGGAACATAATATTCAACGCTGTCTGTAGCCAGACGCACATCCATATCGGTATCTGCGGGGCTCCCAGTATCCAGCCTTACCAGTCCTTCCTTGCTGCTCTCCTGAATCGGAAGCAACAAATAGTTAGCGGGACGGGCAATATGTACGATTGTCACCGTATCTCCCTGATGTTCGAAAACCAGGTCATTTTTTTGTGACTGACAAGAAACAGCGCCTCCTGTAAAGGCTAAACCTAATGCAAGGTTAACAAGATTTGTTTTCATGAAGTATAGGATATTAAAAGTTTTGTTTGATTGTTTTTCGTTATCGGCAAAGTTAACGGAAACCTGCCTTACCGGCTGAAACATTTGTTTCATTCTTATGTATAAATGTTACTTTTCCACCATAAAGAAGAATTAAATACCTCTTGAATCAGAATGTTATTTTCGCCGCAAATTCTACGGTGAACGGACGGATATAGCTGCCTGCCATCCATGCGCCGTTATATGCCGCCGCATTCTCCTTATCTACCAGCTCGGCTCCCGAAATACTTCCTTTCGCCCCGGTCTGGTTCAAGAAGTTTATCACAGTTCCGCTTAAGGACAAATGTTTGTTCACATTCCAGTTTATTCCACCGAATGTTTCCCAACGGCCGTTGAAATAATAGGCATTTTTAATATTTGCATACGTCTTGCTGAAGTAACGGAAACTGGCCCATACCTTCAAGTCTTTGGTAATGTTGTAACTAGGGTCCAGTTCAATCAGCACCTTCGGAATTTCGGTAACGATATTGCCGGTGGCATTGATACCCGATGTTGTCCCGTCACTAAAGGTCACTCCCGTTTCATACTTCTTATACTTCGGGCTTTGGTAAGTGAACAGGAAGTGGAAATCAAATCCTTTGAAAGGTTTCACCACCGCATCCGTCGTCCACCCTATTGTTTCAATATCATAACTCAATGCGGCCGCCTTAATATCCTTATCATTATTCGGATTAATCAGATTCAAGGTAGAGTTGTTGTTGGTCTTGGCAATGTAACTGAATAATGAGGTCAGACTAATCCAATCATTATTGAAATAAATACCCGCACGCCCCAACGGAATTGTAATCTTATCTACATTCGGCATCTCGGCAGGAGCAAAGTTCGACATATTCGGCCGCTGGGTATTGTAGGTGAAATCGGCGGTAAAGCCAAACTGCTTTGTCATTTTATAAGTGGCGGCAGCCGTGAAAGCCATGTTCAGCCAATTGTAACTGAAATAACGGGGAGCTATCTTCGTACCATCGGCTGCAACTGCCCCGATATGATAACCGGCAAAGCGGCCTACCGGATTGCCTTCGGCATTATATACCGCCAGGTTCTTTCCTGCCAGACGCTGGTACTCGAAGCGTGCGCCATAATACACATTCCATTTATCGGTGATGTCCCAGTCGTGAGTAGCATAAAGAGCCAGTTTGTTTTCATGTCCTTTGTAATATTCGGAAGCATTCTGGTTCAGATTATAATAAGGAGTGTTTCCGTAATGATGAATATCCTTCGTATCAGCGCTGTACAACATTTGGGGATATTCTTCCACCGTATGGTCATACATGGTAGTGTTCGAAGCATAGTCCACATCATAATACCATTCGTTCACCCCCACACGCCAAGTCATATCATCATACTTCCGCGACAACTCGGTGGTAAAGAAGAACTCATCTATATTCCCCCGGTTGAAACAGGACATGCGGCTCTGTACATATCCCTCATAAGGATTCAATGTTCCATCCAGTCCTTTGGTGCTATAGCCGTCGGCTCCTACTTTCTGCTCCATAGACATCGGAGTCTGGTACAGATAGGAACCCAAAGCATGGTCATACTTCATATTGATTTTCCACTCCAACCCGTTATCCCACCGGTAACGGTTCAGAACCGTCAACTGATTTCCTTTACTGGCCGTAGCATCATACAGACTGATCTTTTTCATCTCGCCGGTACGCATGTCCATATAAACCATATCCGATACATTGGGCAGATAAGAAGAAGTCCCCAGTCCGAAACCGGGAATTTCCTTCACACTCCCATCGCCTACATAAATAAATGGTGCACCGGTGGTAGCATTGGACAACCAATGGCTGTTGCTGTAATGGTAGATGGCAGAGAGCTGTCCACGTCCTTCATTGTAGAACTTGGTCAAAGCAAACTTATAGATCTGAGTCCGGTCCTGATATTGCGCAAAACGCAGTTTGAACGAACCCGGATCAAAATTCTGATAGATGCTGCCGCTGTAAAACCAATCTTTTCCGATGCTTCCATTCAGATTGAAGTCAAATTGCTGTTTACCGAAATGATTGGTGCTGTAGTTCAGCACGCCATTCATTTTCTTCTCTTTATTCAAGCCGAGTTCCGTAAATGAATTGACAGCATAACCTATATTACCGGTAGTAATCGCTGTTTCGGAAATCTTCAGCAATCCGGTATGTCCCAAGCTGCTGTCTCCGCGCCAATGCGTGTTTACATTATGAGGATTCGAATTATATACCACAGGCAGACCATTTTCGAGTACATTCACATCACCACCGGGCAGACCGATAGAGATTTCACGAGGACCATTGGCACTAGCCGCATTCAACATGACATTGCGATTGCCTTCCTCTTTCGAATCAGAGGACACTTTGGTAGAATCTTGTTGTGCATAACCATTCAAGCAAGCGGCGGCAAGTAAAATAATGACCGCGCCCATCCGGTTCTTTTGCTGATTTTTATTCATAGCATTACATGTTTTTAGAAGTTTTTCTGAAGCAAAAGTAGGGGACAGCCGGCAACCTCTATAAAACATTTGTTACAGCTGCCGGCATTTTTGTTTCATTGCAACAAAAGTGATGGATTATGTAACATTTTTCGTAAACATCCTGCGTGTCAGAAAGCACGCTTTTTCACGTACGTCCGTAAAGAGCTACACATACGTATGTGTAGGCCTATGCATACGTATGTGCAGGCTTATGCATACGTATGTGAATCATGACTGAAAGATCAAGTCGTTCTCAAAATGACTTATACTGAAAATGGTTGTTACTTTTCGAGGCTGGTTACTAAATACGTTGTTATTTTTAGTTACTCCTTACTAAACAGGTTGTCTATTTTCGCTTTTTCCAACTAACGAAGTTGTTATACACGAAAACAATGGACAATCCTAATTGTTTTCAGTTCTCGGTAAAAGTCAATAGGGTTCGATACTCTATTGACTTTTGTGGGACAATGGCATAAACCGTCATGTCTCCAGTTCTCGGTGTTACAAATATACCATTTATTTGTCATCTGCCCTCTTTTTCCCTTCTTTTTTCCACATGCACTTTCCCGGCACCTCTCCATAGTATACATCCATCGGTTTCTTCATTCCGATACTCATATGCGGTCGTCCGTTGTTATAGAAGTCTATCATCTGGGCAATCTGCTGTCTTGCGTCATCCTCATCCTTGAACAGGGACATGCCATATATCCATTCACATTTCAATATCCCGTTCATCCGTTCGGCTACCGCATTGTCGGTCGGCTTGTAGCTTTCAGTCATGCTTATGCGTATGTGATGTCCGGTTAGGACATTGACATACGCATCACAGGCGTACTGGGAACCACGGTCAGAGTGGTGGATTGTACCGCAGAGGTTGCCGCCGCCGCTTTCCGATATTGCCTGTTCAAGTGCCTGTATCGTATAATCGGCCTGGAGTCCGGGGGCGAGCACCCATCCCAGGACGGCATGCGAATATGTGTCCGTAATGAGATGTAGGTAACATACCCCTCCTTCAATCCAGATATAAGTGATATCGCTCACCCAAATATGGTTCGGGTATTGTGCCGTTATGCCTTTGGTCAGATTCGGATATTTCTTGTACAGATGGTTGGAATCCGTCGTATGCCGCGGCTTTTTGGGAGGCAGCATGAGATGACGGGAACGAAGCAGGTTGAGAAAGGTATCCCGACCGCCAATCAACCCACTGCCATAAACAGAACGGAGTTCGTTATAGAGCTTCAGACCACCGATTCCGGGGTCCTTGGAACGGTAATATTGGACAAAGGAAAGCATGGTGTCTTGTATCTGTCTGCGTGAAACAAGCGTCTTCTTTTTTTTGTAATAGGCCTGGGGAGTCATGCCAAACAGTCCGCAAAGAGTTTTCACGCTAATGCGGGGAAACTCTTTGCGAAGCCCTGTCACTGCCTGGCACCATCTTTTTTTAAGATGGAAATACCCTCTTCTTTTTCTGTCAGCTCAATCAATTTCTGAAAGGCGCGGGAACGCAATTGCTCCGTTTCCAAAGCCTTCTTAAGACGCAAATTCTCTTCCTCCAGAATTTGTTCTCTTGATTTAGAATCATTCTTCATTTGACCTTGTGATATTGGTTCGGAAGACAAAGATAGTAATTCCGAATCAATTGGATAGCACTTCTGCCAACGGCTAATATAAGTATTACTCGTTAGCCCCCATTTTTTCGCAGTAGAATTCTTTGACAAACCACTTGCATAATAATCTCTGAGAACTTCTAATTTGAAACTCTCAGAATAATTCTTACGATGAAATTTAGACATAATATTTCTTTTTTTATGCCTCTTTTTAAGTGTCAACCTATACCAGTGTAAGACAAAGTTCCATTAAATCTTGCACCAAGTCCCATCGGATCTTGCCCCAAGTTTCATCGAATCCTGCACCAAGTTCCATACCCTATTACCCGCCCCTCTTGACAAACGCCTTTTTATGTTGTATATTTGTAGTTTGCCAAACTAAAAAAGGTAACCTATGAATGTATTCGCCACTCTCAAAACAGTCTTCTTCGGAAGCAAATTCCTGTCAAGCCCTGTTCCCACCGAGGGAACATTGCGCCGTGATCTCGTATCCGCCCTCAACGGAGTGATGCCGCTTTGCCGCACTATCCCCGGTGTGCGTCTGGCACTGGATATCCGCGAGGGGCAGCTGGCTCTGGTACTGAACTGGACTCCGCGCACCGACGGGAAGGCACCCACGGGCAGTTACCACTACATCGTGTCAGTCGAAGACGGAGTGAGAGAAGTGACCGGATCACAGGTGCTCCTCGCTGAAAACGGCAAGGACAACCTGCCGGAAAATGTGGACGTTTCCCACAAACGCCCGGCAGCCTCAACCGAAAAAGCAAAGGAACATTCCGCCCATACGAAAGACGTTCAAAAGAAAACGGAACAAGCACCCTCGGAGGACACCGGCAGGAAGGCTAAATCACGTACCCTGATGCAGGAAGTGACCGCTTTCCTCACCTCCCGCTACCGTTTCCGCTTCAATGTCCTTACCGAGGAAACCGAGGTGGCAAACATCGAAAACGTAACAGACATAGCAAACGACATTCCCGACACCCACCTGCGCTACACCAAGGTGGACGAGCGATGGATGAACTCGCTCAGTATGGAAGCCATCGAAACAGGCATAGACTGCTGGGACAGGGACATCCAACGCTTTGTGCGCTCGCGCCGCATCAGCGAATACCATCCCTTCACCGCCTACTTTGAGCACCTCCCCGAATGGGACGGAACGGACCGGGTATCCGCACTCGCCCGCAGGGTGTCCGAAGACCCGGTATGGGTGAACGGTTTCCACCGCTGGATGCTGGGGCTCTCCGCCCAATGGATGCAGCTTAATCCGGATAATAACCGCGCCAACAGTGTGGCCCCCCTGCTGGTGAGCAGCCGTCAGGGACTGGGGAAAAGTACGTTCTGCCGCCTGCTGATGCCCGATACGCTGAAAGCCTACTACACGGAAAGTTACGACCTCAGCTCCCCGGCATCCGCCGAAGCCAGACTGGCCGCCTACGGCCTGATCAACCTGGATGAGTTTGACAAACTAGGCGCATCCAAAATGCCCTTGCTGAAGAACCTGATGCAGGCCTCCGCACTGAACATCCGCAAGGCCTACAAACGCAGTGCATCGGCACTTCCCCGCATCGCCTCGTTCATCGGCACCAGCAACCGGGAGGACCTGCTGGTGGACCGTACCGGCTCACGACGTTTTCTCTGTGTCAGTCTGGAACACGCCATAGACTGCGCCACGCCCGTAGAGCACAAGCAGCTGTACGCCCAGCTCAAGGCGGAGCTTCTGTCCGGTGAGCGAAGCTGGTTCAACAAGGAAGAGGAACAAGCCATGCAGCAGCACAACGCGCTGTTCTACAAACACATACCCGAAGAGGAAGTATTCCGCCTCTGCTTCCGTTTTGCCACCGAAGAGGACCATCCGCAGGAAGTGCTGACCCTTTCCGACACCCAGTTGTTCGAGCGCATGAAAGCCGCCCATCCTTCGGTCATGAGGGGCATGACCGCCTACAGCCTGAGCCGTATCCTGCCCCAGCTGGGCGAACGGGTGCATACCGCCAAGGGGAATATGTACCGCGTGGTAGCATGCTAGACATTCAAGCCATATACACAGCCTGCTCATTGGAGAACATGCAAACATACATTCACACTTCCGGACAATAAAGTTTGGAAGCGTGAATGCCATTCTTTCTATTTTTCAGCCTGCTGGGTCAGCCGGCATCATAATGAACGCTGCGTACCAAACGTATTTTGTATTTTACCGTACTTCCCGCCTGTAAGAATTTAGATGAGGTTTTAAATCCGAATGCATAGATAACTCCGTTACAGTCATATACATATCGTTTCTCGATATCCAACAGCGGGTCTCCGTTTTGCAATCCCTCTATCGTTTCATTCAGCTCATCCAGTGATACACCACAGAACGTATCATGCAACACCTTCGCCTCCTCCTCAGACGGGAGATACCATCCGTTTGCTTCCTCCTCCTTTATGATATTCCGCACATCGGAAGCCAGACCACCCCACTCATCCAGACTCATCAACAAAACATCCGCTCCCGTGGAACTTGCATTCTCTATACCGGCAACAATTCCTCCATTCCAGATATTGCCAATCTCGGGCAGCCCGGAAAGATCCGGACTGGCAGGAGGATTCTCATCACCGCTGTTATCTTCCCCTGCACCGCCAAAATCAAATTTAACATCTACCGGATCCTTCCATTCACCTGATATCAAACTGCCCCCTACCGTGACAT
>ERZ1027061.786-NODE-786-length-13610-cov-11.414165_pt1 | contig 13610 bp, 7 predicted proteins | sample MGYA00519283_ERZ1027061 | MGnify/ENA primary metagenome ERZ1027061 (study PRJEB26926, sample SAMN06164849) | human gut metagenome | biome: ENVO:00009003; feature: ENVO:2100002; material: ENVO:00002003 | host: Homo sapiens | place: USA | collected 2012 ... | reverse complement strand
CGATGGCATTCTTGATATTCATTCCAATCAGCCCCAGCAAGCCGAGGATGGAGAAAAAGTCGAATGATTTCCCCAATACCACCAGTCCCAATACAATGCCTATGAAGATGAGCGGCAGCATCAGTAGGATAACAATCGGCTTCCGGTAGCTGCGGAACAGAAACAGCAGGGTGACGAACATAAGGAAGAATGTCAGCGGCAGGTTGGCTGCCAGTGCGGCATTGCTTTCTGCCTGGCTTTCCTGTTCTCCGAAGTATTTCATGGTGTAACCTTCGGGCACTTCAATCTCCTCCTGCACTTGCTTCCATATACGGTTGAAGGCGGCAATGGCATTCACACCGCGGCGTGGGTCGGCCTGCGCCATCATCACCATCTGCCGGTTGTAGTCTTTCACATTGGAGAACTTGTACTGGAAGTCGAACCGGCTGACGACTTGTTCCAGAGTGGTTGTTTCGCGTGCAGTGCCGAATACGGGGAGTGTACGCAAGTCGTTGATGCGGAAAGAGTCGATAGTTTTATCCTTCAACAGAATGGGAAGTACCTGGTCTCCTTCCCTGTATTCTCCAAGTGTCATGCCGTTCGTACCGATCTGGATACTCTGTGCCATGCTTTGACGGGAGATACCCAACGGTTGTGCACGCTCCTGACTGTAAACGGGATGCCATACCGGTATCTTATTGCCCCAGGAGTTGCGCACGTTGATAAGTTCGCCGTCACGGTGCATGATGTCCAGAGCCTTGTTGGTCAACATGACCAGCGTATCCGTGTTATTGCCGATGAACCCGATTTCAATGGCGGCATCTACAGCAGGAGAGAGCTTGAACAACATGGTACGGGTGATGGCATTGGGATAGTTGGCCTTCATGTAGGCATCAAGGTTCTCTTCCTGCTTCTTGGTATATTTGCTGTCCGTTACTTCCACCAGGATATTGGCGAAGTTAGGTTTGGGGCCGACGGAAGTGGAGGCCAGATAGTAACGCAACGGTGTGCTGCCGAATGTGACGGATACCCGTTTCACTTCCGGCTGCTGCATCAGATGCGCTTCCACCTTTTTCATTTCGGTTTCTACTTCGCGGATGCTGTACCCGTCCGGATAGAATACATCTGCCCGAAAGTAGGGCTTGTCCAGAGAAGGGAAGAAGTTCTGGGGCATCAGCCCCATGACGATGAGGGAGAGGATGAACAGTGCTGTAATGCTTCCAAGGGTCAACGCCTTCTTGCGTATCAGTGTGCTGAGGATGGAGGCGAATTTATGGTAGAAAGGCTTGTCGTATGGGTCCTTGCTACCATCTTTAGCCTTTGCTTTCAGTATGAAGTTGCCGAATGTAGTGGTTTGTGTCAACGCCAGCACCCAACTTAATCCCAGGGAAATGGCCAGCACTACGAATAGCGGTTTCACGATTTCGGCTACGGAAGAGGGAGCCAGATACAGTGGCAGAAACGAACAGATGGCAATGAACGTTGCTCCCAGCAATCCCCATTGGGGACCGGTGGCACCGTCTATCAGCGCTTTCCGGCGGTCGATGCCGCGGGCAATGGCAATTTGGGCATTATCTGTCACCACGATGGCATTGTCCACCAGCATTCCCATGGCTATGATGAATCCGGCGAGGGAGGTCCGGTTCAGACCTACGCCAAGAAACGACATAATGAGCAGTGTGCCTCCGATAGAGAATATAAGGGAAGAGCCAATCAGTACTCCTGCACGCATGCCCATCACCAGCATGATGATTACAATCACAATCAGGATGGATTCTATCAGATTGATGATGAACCCGTTGTTGGCTTCTTGGGCAATCACGTTTTCGGGATACAGACTTTCCAGTTCCAGTCCCACGGGGATGAGGGGCATGAGTTCGGCAAGCCTCCGGTCTACCAGTTCACCGGTTTTTACCACATCCTTTGTCGGGTCGGTGGAGATGCCGATACCGATGGCGCGCTTTCCGTTGACGTGCATGATATTGCCGGGAGGTTCCATGTATCCCTTTTCAATGATGGCGATGTCACCCAGCTTGACTTGTCCGCCGGAGGTAGTGATAACCTGGTTGCGGATATCATCGACAGTCGTGTAGGTACCGTTGGCCACAATGCGTAACTGTTGTTCTCCGGCGCTGATTTCACCCGTATTGATAATCTGGTTCTGCGATTGTAGCAGGCTGGCCAGCTGCTTGGGGTCGATACCCATTCCTGCCAGCTTGTTTACGGAGATGAATATATGGATGACCTCTGTCTGTGTACCGAAAAGGGCTACCTTCATCACACCGTCTGCCGTGATGACTTGTGTCTTGATTCGTTCCGCCCAGTTTCTCATTTCTTCATAAGAGAAACCGTCGTCACCCACCAGGCCGTAATAGATGCCGAAAACGTCTCCAAAATCATCCGAGACGGTCGGTACAGAAGAGCCTGCGGGCAGTTGGGGCTGTATGTTGAGCACTTTACGCCGCAGTTCGTCCCACTTCTGCGGAATGGATGCGGCAGAGAGTGACGGTTGCAGTTCGAAGGTTATCTTGGAGAGTCCGTACATAGACTCTGACTTTATCTTGTAGACGCCGCTCATCGACTGTATTTCTCGGGAGATGGGTTCGGTGACGAGCCGTTCCACTTCTGCCGGCTCCGCTCCCGGGTAGCGTGTCATGATGACTGCCGACTTGATGACGAAAGGTGCGTCTTCCTTCTTTCCCAACCTGCCGAATGATAGTATGCCGCCGATAAGCAGCACAGCCAGAAAGAAGTAGACTATCTTCGTGTTGTCTAATGAATATTTGGCTAGATTCATAATGAATATTTTTTAGATAAATGGGGAATGTAATGTGCCAATGTGATTAATCACATTAGTACCTTTATTGCTTCTCCTTCTGTCAGCTGGTATACTCCGGCCGTCACAACGGTTTCTCCCGGTTCCAACCCTTTAGAGATAAGCAGGTTTGCCTCTCCCGTTGGAGAATAAACGGTCACTTCGCGGCGACTGACTTTATTACCTTCCACCACCCATACATACGTTTTCCGGTTTTCACTGTCGCCAAATACGGCGCTTAACGGTACATTCATCAGCTTTTCTTCCAGAAAGGGAGCGACATCCGATGCTAGCTTTATTTTGCATGTGAATCCCGGTTTTACGTCATAACGTGTACGGTCAAAGTGCGGGTCGTCAATTGTTATTGTCACCGGAATACCCGTCCCTGCTGTGGAGATGTCAAGATACTCTTCCAGTCTGGCATCGAAAGCCTCTGCAGGGTAACTGTCGAACACCACCTTGAACTTTACGTCCTTGGCACGGAGCAGATAGAGATAATCATCCGGTACGGTGAACTTGATTCGTAGCTTCTGTGTATTTACCAGCTGTACAACCCCTTCTCCTGCATTGACACGCTGATAGTTCTCTACCAGCCGTTTTTCGATGGAACCCTCGAAAGGGGCTGTCAGCCGCGTATCCCGCATATTGTTGCCGGACAACTCGTAAGTGGATTTTGCTTTCTGATAGTTGGCTACGCTGATTTCGTATTCCTGCACGGAGATAGCCTGGCGGCCAAGCAGCCGTTTGTTACGTTCCACTTGTGCGGCAGCTGTTTCGTAGGCAGCCTTGTCGGCTGCATATTGCAGGGAGATGTCGCGTGGGTCGATGGCGGCAATCAGTTGCCCCTTTTTTACCCGCTGTCCCTCTACAACCGGGAGGCTGATGATTTGTCCGCTGACGCGGAAGGCAAGTCTCACATATTCCACGGCTTCCACTATTCCGGAGAAGTCTTTGCGGATAACCGACTGTGAACTGATTTGCGCAGTCTTCACCGGTCGGATAAGGGTATTGCTACCCTTTTGTTTTTGCCCGCACGACGTGATGAACAACGTCGTAACCAGGGCGAAAAGAAACATTTTTTTCATTGGTAAACAAGTATATAGTTATTCGTTCAGGTATATATAAAAACATAAAACCGGGAAAACAACCAAATGTTCTCCCGGTTATAGGATAAATGATGATTTAATGTGCCAATGTGCTAATTGGCTGCGCAATGTTTATGCTGCGCTATCACGCCGCAGGTCATTGGCACATTGGCATATTAATTTTCAATTCCGTCCCCCGTTCCAGCGTATATGGGTGTCCGTAGACTTGTATGTCCACTTTGCTGCCTGCTGTAAGCGAGATTTCGATTTCTTTTCCTACCCGTATGTGAAGTGTGTTTTTCAGATAATTCACCTTGAATGAATAGCTGTCCCATTTTTGCGGTATGACAGGGGAGAAACACAACGTCTCCTTCAGCACCTGCATACCTGCAAATCCGCGTACAATGGCCAGCCAGCTGCCGGGCATACTGGTTATGTGCAGACCTTGGTCCGCTTCGTTGTTGTAGTCGTCCAGGTCAAGCCGCGTGGCATGCAGGAAAAGCTGGTAAGCTTTTTCCACTTTGCCGATGCGTGCAGCCAGGATGGAATGGATGTGGGGAGAAAGGGAGGATTCGTGTACGGTCATCGGCTCATAGAACTCGAAATTGCGGCGGACGGTTTCCGTGTCGAAATAGAAATAATAGAGGTAAAGTCCGAGCAACACGTCGCTCTGCTTGATGTAGCAAGAGCGCAGAATGCGGTCCCATGACCAATGTTGGTTGATGGGGCGTTCTTCGGCAGGAATGTTATCTGTACTTTCCAGTACTTTATCCATATAGCCGTCATTTTGGATAAAAATACCCCGTTCCTTGTCTTCCGGCAGATACATGTGTTCGATGATGTCTCTCCACCGGGCACTTTCCTTCACTTGGTCGAGATTGGTGATGCGGCGTATGTGGGCATATTCATCCGGATATTGCTGTGCCACCATTTCCAGAAAACGGAGGGTCATCTTGAGGCACTGTATACAGGAATAGTTAGTGTACCAGTTGTTGTCCACATTGTTTTCGTATTCATCCGGGCCGGTAACCCCCAGTATGACATATTTCTGTTTGGGTTGGGAGAAGGATACCCGTTGGCTCCAGAAACGGCTGACGGCAATCATTACTTCCAGGCCATATTTAGCGATATAGTCCATATTGCCCGTCAGCGCTGCATGCTGAACGATGGCATAGACAATGATATTGTTACGGTGGATTTCCTCGAAGGTTATTTCCCATTCACTGTGGCATTCCTCTCCATTGTTGGTTACCTGCGGAAACAACGCTGCACCGTCCTTGAAACCCAGTTTACGGGCGTTTTCGATGGCTTTGGGAAGCTGGTTGTACCGATATGCCAGCAAGTTCTTTGCAATCTCTTTGGGAGTGGAGAGCAGAAAAAACGGTACACAACACAGTTCCGTGTTCCAATAAGTATTTCCGCCATATTTTTCTCCGGTGAATCCTTTGGGGCCGATGTTTAGGCGCGGATCATCTCCCCGGTAAGTCTGATACAGCTGGAATATGTTGTACCGGATACCTTGTTGCGCTTCCGGATCCCCTTCGATGACGACATCCGTTTCGTCCCAGATTTCCTGCCAGGCCCTTCGATGCTCTTCTACCAGCGTATTCCAGCCTATGCTCTTGGCTTCGCGTGCCTCGGCCACGGAGTGTTCCACCAATTCACTCCGTTCGTGGTAGAGAGAAGAAGCGATGGCGGTGTATTTGATGAGTGTCACGTTGTCTCCGGGTTTCACGTCGGCACCTACGCTGAAACCGGTCTGCTTTTCCTTTTCTATCCGTATGGGGTTGGCAGTGGTTTCCTTGTTGTTTTTGAAGAATTGGTAAGTCATGGCGTAGCACACTTGTGCATCTTCCCGGCGGGTCTGTGTCCAGAGATAGGCACAGCTGCTGGTAGAACCGGAACGCAGTATGTTCCATATTTTCAGGTTTGGCAGATCGGCATCGTCTACTATATTCCCGTCAAGGATGGGCACGAGTGAGATTCTGCCGGTATAGTTGATGGAAGACACGCTGTACTTGATGAGACAGAGGTTGGGTCTTGCCATATTTGTGATATGCTCTACATGGATGCGGAGCTGGTTTCCGCGAGGAGACGTCACCTCCATGTCCCGGTAGGAGATACCTTCCTTCATATCCAGGCGGCGGTTGAAGCTATCGACATCCCAGCCTGCCAAATCGAGTTCCTCATCGATGAGGCGCAGGTTGATGCGGCTCCAGTCGGCAACCTTGGGTATACGGGTGTAATATGGTGGAAATCCGTTCTTCCACCATCCTACGCGGGTTTTGTCCAGGAAAGTGATGCCGGCCACAAATGAACCACGGTAACTGTCACTGCTGTAAGGCTCCTCAAAATACCCCCGTTGTCCGAAACGTCCGTTTCCGAGGCTGAATATACTTTCCGACATCCGTTGACGGTCGGGGTGGAATTGGTCTTCGATGATGTTCCATTCATCGGTCTTGAGGTATTTTTTCATGGCGACGTGTTTTCTGTAGTTATCGCCGTAAAGATACGCAATATGCGGAAATAAAAGAGAAAAGTGAGGACAAAAATAGTGAAAGGGGAAGGGAGGGGATTAAAAAAGATAATATAGCACACAGATGACACAGATAAGGCAGATGAATACGGATTATTAGACAAACTTATCCGTGTTCATCTGCCTTATCTGTGTCATCTGTGTGCAGAAGTAGGAGCTTGGTTCTATTTCTCTCCCTTAGTCTCTTTAATTAAATATACACAGAAAGCACCTATTATCAGCATCACTCCTGCCAATACAAGCATATTGATTTCGGGGGGCAGTACTCCTTTTGGAGTAAACAAGGACAGAATACTGCCGCCCAAAGCTGCCGCAATAATCTGCGGAATACAGATGGTACCATTGAAAAGACCTAAGTAGGTACCCATATGTCCTCCGCTCAGTGCATTGGTCAAGATGGTGAACGGCAGTGCCAGCATGGCAGCCCATGCACAACCTATCAGCAGGAAGGAAATGAACAACATATACGGATTGTGCATAAAATAGGTGGAAATGAAACCTATACCTCCCAGAACAAGACTGAGTGAGTAGACCCGGCGACGGTCCTTGAACATCGGTATGCAGATGGCCCAAAGCACAGAGCCGATGGCTTGTACGGCAAACAGTACGCCTACCCAGTCGGCGGCATTCTGATATTGCAGGCTCTTGGTGTCGAGTACCACTTTGGTGACACCATCTACCAGGTGCTCTACTGTAGGAGCGTCAAAAGCATTGGCAGCGATGCTGCCGTTGGTATAAGTCCACATGAACATAAAAGCAAACCAGCAGAAGAACTGTACCAGTCCGATAGTCCAGAATGCTTTCGGAGCCTTGATGAGCAGCTTCAGCATGTTGGTCTTTTCATGTTCCTCTTCTTCGGTGATGCCGTGATACTCTGCATATTCGGCAGGCGGCATCTCTTTTACTTTGACCGAAGTGTAGATGACGCAGAAGATAAGGATGGCCGCTCCGATGTAGAATGAGTAAATCACCGAGTCGGGGATTACTCCTTGGGGAGCTGTATTGCTGATGCCAATCCATGCAAAGATGAACGGGAAGAGATATCCCACCAGGCTGCCTGCATTGCAGAGAAAACTCTGGATGGAGTAGGCGAGCCCTTTTTGTTTCTCATTCACCATGTCGCCCACCATCATTTTGAAGGGTTGCATGGCCATATTGATGGAGGTGTCGAGGAACATCAGCGATACCAGTCCGAAAATCATGGCTGTACTTACTGCCATGCCGAAGCTTCCGGCATTGGGTAGCAGGCACATGACGAGTACGGCCACCAACGAACCTATAAACAGATAAGGGATGCGCCGCCCGAAGCGTGTCCAGGTCTTGTCACTGGCGGCTCCCACGATGGGTTGTACAATGATACCTGCCAACGGCGGTAATATCCAGAAATAACTCAAATTATGCGGGTCTGCACCCAAAGTGGAAAAGATACGGCTGATGTTTGCACTCTGCAAAGCATATGCAATCTGTGCGCCGAGAAAACCAAAGCTGATGTTCCACAGCTTCCAGAAACTTAAATCGGGTTTTACTTTCATGATGGTTTAATATGTTTTATTATTTCGTAGTTCCTCTTATCACCAGATTGGTACGTACTATCTTGTTGTTGCTTTTCTCTTCTCCCTCCAGCTTTCCGGTCAGAATGCTGAAAGCGCTTTTACCTACTTCCTCGCCATGCTGCTCCACGGTAGTCAGCTTCGGGTCGGTGCTTTGGGCAATGGCTCCGTCGGTGAATCCGCAGATGGATACTTCATCGGGAACTTTTACGCCGACCAGTTTGCAGGCATACAGTATGCCCGAAGCTGTCTCGTCGTTGATGGCAAAGAAACCGTCAGGGCGGTTTTCGCTTTCCAGCAGGTCGGGAGTGATGGAGATGGCGCGTTCACGGGTGTCGCACAACAGAATCATGCTGTCGTCCACCGGAATTTTATACTTCTTCATGGCATCCAGGTAGCCGTTCCGGCGATTCTTGGTAATCTCCAGGTGGGGAGCCGCACCATAGAAAAGGATACGCTTGCATCCGGTCTGTATCATGTATTCCACGGCTGCAAAGGAGCCGGCATAGTCGTCCACCACCACTCGCTCGGTTTTCAGCCCCGTACATATACGGTCGTAAAAGACGATGGGAATATCGTTGTTCAGCAGCTCCTGGTAATGGTCGTATTGGGAAGTGTCCTTGGCAAGTGAAGCGATGACTCCGCAGACACGGGCGGCAAGGAACGAATGTACAATTTTCACTTCCTGCTCGTACGATTCGCTGCTCTGCGCCACTATGATATTATATCCGGCATCCGCCGCTGCTTTCTCAATTCCGCTCAATACGCAGGAAAAGAAGTGGTGTACCAGTTGGGGGACAATGACGCCGATGGTATTGCTGCGGCTTGCGCGGAGATTTACGGCAAGTACGTTGGGCTTGTAGTTATGCTCGCGCGCATAGGCATGGACAAGGTCACGTGTTTCCTTGCTGATGTCCGGATTGTCTTTCAGCGCCCTCGACACAGTGGAGGGGGAGACATTCAGCGCCCGGGCAATATCCTTGATGGTAATCTGCGGTTTATTCATGGTATAGTTTTGAGGACAAAGATAAGGTAAACTTCCCTAATCCGATTGCAAAAATAACGTAATAAGGTAAATTGTGCTTATCTGTTGAGGTTTATCGGGTTGTAAGTTTGTGCAAACGATTGCAGATACCCGTATTTTGACAAATTAAGGTGATATATAGTTCTATATTCCCTAAATGCTTATATTTGCAGTACGCAATTAATGATGATAACGCCATGAAACACATGAAGTTTTTGACTTTCTTTTTTTGTATTGCCTTTGCAGTATTTGCATGCAGCAGCAATAATGAGACAGACCCCAATGCTGGTGGACTTCCCGATAAGGAGGAACCTCTGGCTACAGACTTTGCTAAAGGTGCCGACATCAGTTGGGTGACGGAGATGGAACATAAGGGTATGAAATTTTACAATACCTCCGGTGTGGAGACCGATTGTTTCCAGCTGATGAAGGATTTGGGCCTGAATGCGGTTCGACTCAGAGTATGGGTCGACCCCAAAGAACACGATAACTGGTGCAATACGGCCGATTTGGTGACGAAAGCCAAGCGTGCCGCAGAGCTGGGCATGGACGTAATGGTAGACTTCCATTACAGTGACTGGTGGGCCGACCCTGGACAGCAGCATAAGCCTGCTGCATGGAAAGGACTGAACTTGGCCGACTTGAAGAAAGCCGTCGCCGGTCATACTGCCGATGTACTTAATGCGCTGAAAGCGGCAGGAGTTACTCCCAAGTGGGTTCAGGTAGGTAATGAAATCCGTTCGGGGATGCTCTGGGATGAAGATGCTGCATTGAGTGGTGCGTCCTATGATGTGAGGGAATGTGATGTAAAGGGTTCCAACAGCACTTCCGAGAAAGTGAAATACCGTAAGAACTTTGCCAATCTGGCTGCTTTTATCAATGTAGGATACGATGCGGTAAAGTCCGTCTTTGACGATGCTATTGTCATCGTCCATCTGGACAATGGATATGACAACGAATTGTATACCTGGTTCTTTAATGAACTGAAAGCCAATGGCGGTAAGTGGGATATGATAGGCATGTCGCTCTATCCTTACTGGACGATGCTCGAGCACAAGGAATATACAGCTGATAGAACTATCACCGAGTGTATTGCCAATATTAATAGTGTAGCCCGGAAATACAACTGTGATGTGATGGTGGTGGAAACCGGCATGGAGTGTGCCGACGACAAAGGGAATCTGGCAAGTGCTTCCGTGCTGGCAGAAGGGAAACGCCAACTGGCACGTATCCTGAAAGAGTGCAAGGAGAATACCGGCGGACGCTGCAAGGGCGTGTTCTACTGGGAACCGGAATGCAGGCCGAACCAATATCGGCTGGGGGCATTCACTGAAGACGGCCGCCCCACTGTGATAATGGATGCTTTTAAATAATTATATTAACAAAATCTTTTAAAGAAGAATGAGAAAGACAATACTTATCTTTTCCTGCTGCGCTTTTTTTGCCTTGGCGGCAATGGCGCAGCGTACAGAAGCATTGTTGGAAAAGAACTGGAAGTTCACCAAGGGAGATGTTCCCGAAGCAACACAAACAAATTTCGACGACAGTAAGTGGGAAACAGTGACCATTCCTCATGATTGGGCCATCTTTGGTCCGTTCGACCGTAACAACGATTTGCAGGAGGTAGCGGTTACGCAAGACCTTGAAAAGCAAGCTTCCGTAAAGACCGGGCGTACCGGAGGGTTGCCTTATGTGGGTGTCGGTTGGTATCGTACGGCTTTTGATGCTTCTGCAGACAAGCAGGTCACTCTGGTTTTCGATGGTGCTATGAGTGAGGCTCGGGTCTATGTCAATGGGAAAGAAGCTTGTTTCTGGCCTTTCGGATATAACTCTTTTCATTGCGATGTTACCGGTTTGCTGAATGCCGACGGTAAAAACAATGTGCTGGCTGTCCGTCTGGAAAACAGACCCCAGTTCTCCCGTTGGTATCCGGGGGCGGGATTGTATCGCAATGTCCGCCTGGTTACTACGGAACGTGTTCATGTTCCGGTTTGGGGTACACAGCTCACCACACCGCATGTTTCTGCTGAATACGCTTCCGTGCGTCTGCGTACTACAATACGGAATGCCGGTGATGCGGATGTTCGTATTTCTACTGATATTATTGCGCCGGACGGTAAGATAGTAGCCCGTAAGGATAATAGCCGGAAAATTAATCACGGACAGCCATTTGAGCAGAATTTTCTGATAAATGCTCCGTCTCTGTGGTCCCCTGAGACACCTTATTTATATAAGGCAGTATCTAAGATTTATGTAGATGGCAAACAGACTGACGAATATACCACGCGTTTTGGTATCCGCAGCATTGAGATTATAGCTGATAAGGGATTCTTCCTGAATGGTAAGCACCGTAAATTCCAGGGGGTATGCAATCACCACGATTTGGGCCCGTTGGGTGCGGCTGTCAATGTGGCTGCTCTTCGCCGTCAGTTGACATTATTGAAGGATATGGGATGTGATGCAGTCCGTACCTCCCACAATATGCCTACACCCGAATTGGTGGAACTCTGTGACGAGATGGGCTTTATGATGATGTTGGAACCTTTCGATGAATGGGATATTGCCAAATGTGAGAATGGTTATCACCGCTATTTCAACGAATGGGCAGAAAAGGATATGGTAAACATGCTGCATCATTATCGGAACAATCCTTGTGTGGTAATGTGGAGTATAGGAAATGAGGTTCCTACCCAATGTAGTCCCGAGGGCTACAAAGTGGCTTCTTTCCTGCAGGATATTTGCCATCGCGAAGACCCTACACGCCCCGTTACTTGCGGTATGGACCAGGTAACTTGCGTGCTTGCCAACGGGTTTGCGGCAATGATTGATGTACCCGGTCTTAATTATCGGGCTCACCGTTATGTGGAGTCTTATGAGACTCTTCCACAGAATATTGTGCTCGGTTCGGAGACGGCTTCCACTGTAAGTTCTCGTGGTGTCTATAAATTTCCCGTACAGAAGGGTGCCAGTGTGATGTATGATGACCATCAGTGCTCCGGTTATGATGTGGAGTGTTGTTCCTGGTCGAATCTTCCCGATGAGGATTTTGCTTTGGCTGATGATTATGACTGGACAATCGGACAGTTCGTCTGGACGGGCTTTGATTATTTGGGTGAGCCTTCTCCTTATAGTACGGATTCCTGGCCCAGCCACAGCTCCGTTTTCGGTATCATAGACTTGGCAAGCCTCCCCAAAGACCGTTTCTATCTGTACCGCAGCCTATGGAACAAGCAGGCAAATACCTTGCATGTCCTTCCGCACTGGACGTGGCCGGGCAGGGAAGGGGAGAATACTCCGGTTTTTGTTTACACCAGCTATCCCAGTGCCGAACTGTTCGTCAACGGAAAGAGTTATGGCAAACAACGGAAACTTACTGCTGATGAAAGCCGTGCTTTGGAAGGCCGGGACTCCCTTGCTTTGCAGCGTCGCTATCGCTTGATGTGGATGGATGTTCCTTATGAACCGGGCGAAGTGAAAGTGGTGGCTTATGATGCTTCCGGCAAGCCTGCAGAAGAAAAGGTGATTCGTACCGCTGGCAAGCCCCATCATCTGGAGCTGGTTGCCGACCGCACCCGCTTGTCTGCCGATGGTAAGGACCTGGCATATATCACAGTCCGTGTCGTGGATAAGGACGGTAACCTTTGTCCGGCAGACAGCCGCATGGTAAATTTCTCGGTGAAGGGTGCCGGAAAATATCGCGCTGCTGCCAATGGAGATGCTACCAGCCTCGATTTGTTCCATTTGCCCAAGATGCCGGCTTTCAGCGGTCAGCTGACGGCTATTGTGCAGAGTGGCGAGCAAGCCGGTGAGATTGTGTTTGAGGCAAGGGCTAAAGGATTGAAGTCCGGAAAGCTGGTACTTTATACTTCAGAGAAATAAATAGCACTATTTGCTTCCACTCTACCACACCTGCTCTGTACCCCTTTGTTCATCGGTGTTTGAGGTGCGGTGGAAGCAACAGAAAAAGGTGGAAGCAAATTTTGCTTCCACCTCTGTTTTTAGGGCCGATATGATGTTAACTTGTTGTAATGTAACAAGTTAATATCATGTCGGCCATTTTGTTAATATCGTGTTAATGGCATATTAATATTGTGCAGACACGTTATTCATATCCTGAAAGTATGTTGCTTGGTTTATACATGCATGGCATTTCTTCAGTAAAAGCTTTGTGTTTCTTTTGTTTTGTCTTGATGTTGTGTAGTGCTTAACGGCCATCATCCGATCTGTTGACGGCCGTTAGGCGATTTGTTGACGGCCGTTGGCAGATTGCTTTACGGCCGTTAGGCGGTGAAAAGTTCTGTGGTTCAGTTGAATAAACATATGCATAGCATGCAGGAATGCCGTATGTGGAGTGTACAGATGCATTGTATGATGGTGCAAAGTAGCCAAAATCAAATGACTTTTTCGTATTGTGCAACTGCATGCAATCGTTTGCATTGTTTGCTCCCCACATTTTACACATTCTTTATACTTTACTAAATTAATAAAGCATATTTTTGTGGCGTCATGCTTTAGGTACTTGAAAGACATTAGAAAGCAAAAGTACGAAATTATTTTTACGAATAATATATATAGGCTGTCTCTTATACACATCTCCGAGCCCACGAGACGCGTAGTAATC
>ERZ1027061.781-NODE-781-length-13715-cov-5.317716_pt1 | contig 13715 bp, 11 predicted proteins | sample MGYA00519283_ERZ1027061 | MGnify/ENA primary metagenome ERZ1027061 (study PRJEB26926, sample SAMN06164849) | human gut metagenome | biome: ENVO:00009003; feature: ENVO:2100002; material: ENVO:00002003 | host: Homo sapiens | place: USA | collected 2012 ... | reverse complement strand
TATACTTATAGCGGCGGTTGAGAGAGCAGGAGAGTTTTACATACCTTCTGGAGATTTTGTGCTCAAGGCAGGGGACATAATGTCATGTGTCGGAACAAGACCTATGTCCAGAAAATTCATGGAGCATATAGGCTTTAAGACTGCCAGAGTCAAGGATACCATGATAATAGGAGGCGGCAATGTCGCTTACTATCTGGCGGGACAGCTTGTCAACATGGGAATATCTGTCAAGATTATTGAAGAGAGCAAGAAACGATGCGAGGAGCTCTCTGTGCTTTTACCAAAAGCTATCATCATAAACGGTGATGGAACGGATCAGGAGATATTGAATGAGGAGGGACTTGCCGAGACCGAATCATTTGTATCGCTGACGGGAATAGATGAGGAGAATATCCTTCTCACTCTGCACGCGAGAAAGCACTCAAATGCAAAGACGATAACTAAGATAAACAGAAGCAATTTCCGCGAGGTTATAAACAGTCTGGATCTTGGCAGTGTTGTTTATCCGTGCAGTATCACAGCAGAGTCGATAGTTGCATACGTCAGGGCAAAGCAGAACTCTAACAGCAACAATATAGAGACTCTTTATCACATGTTTGATTCTCGGGCAGAGGCGATAGAATTCAGGGTCGACGTGAAGTCTGAGGTGACGGATATTCCACTCAAGGATCTGAAACTCAAGAAGAATCTGCTTATCGCGTTTATAAATAGAAATGGTTCAATACTTCTTCCTACAGGACAAGATTCCATACAGATTGGAGATACAGCCATGATAGTTACAACGGAGACGGGATTTACAGATATAAGAGATATACTGGCTTAGGAGGCGCGCTATGAATAATTCCATGATCATATACATACTCGGGCAGGTCGTGAGACTCGAGGGAATATTGATGATCATACCATGTATCACGTCTCTTATATATCAGGAGCATGAAGGGTTTGCCTTTCTTGTGGTCATCCTTGCCTGTGTGATAGTGGGTACACTTATGACTATAAGAAAACCATCGAATCAGACTATATATCTGAAAGAGGGGTGCATAGCTACGGCATTTAGCTGGGTGCTGCTCAGTATATTTGGCTGTATGCCATTTGTAATATCTGGGGAGATCCCATCATTTACAAATGCACTTTTTGAGACGGTGTCTGGACTTACAACCACAGGAGCAAGTATCCTGAGCGATGTTGAGGCGATGTCCCACGGAATGATGCTCTGGAGATGCTTTACGCATTGGATAGGTGGAATGGGAGTCCTGGTATTCCTGTTGGCCATCATACCTATGAACAGCGCATCAGGATCAAATATGAATCTTATGAAAGCGGAGAGCCCTGGCCCATCGGTGGGGAAACTCGTGCCAAGACTTAGGCATACTGCACGTATACTCTACGCAATATATTTTGCCATGACGCTTCTTGAGGTGGTTCTTTTACTGTTTGGACGAATGAGCTTGTTTGATGCGTTTTGCACAGCTTTTGGAACGGCTGGAACCGGTGGCTTTGGTATCAAGAACGACAGTTTTGCAAGTTTCTCGCCTTACATACAGTGGGTAGTAACAATATTCATGATGCTGTTTGGCGTGAATTTTAACTTCTATTATTATATACTATACAGAAATGTTAGAAAGGCTCTGTCCATGGAGGAGGTAAGAACATACTTCCTGATAATCCTTGGAGCTATCGGAATAATATTTGTCAACCTTATGCAGACCATGTCAAATGCCTGGGATGCACTGAGACACGCATCGTTTCAGGTAGCATCCATCATAACCACAACGGGATATGCATCGGCAGACTTTGATCAGTGGACGCAGACGTGTAAGACGGTGCTTGTGATACTTATGTTTATCGGTGCCTGCGCGGGAAGCACGGGCGGTGGTATGAAGGTGTCTCGACTGATAATCATGTTCAAGACGGTGGTAAAGGAACTTGGTTCGTATTTTCATCCGAAGAATATCAAGAAGATCAAGATGGATGGAAAACCGGTGGAGCACGAGGTCGTGAGGGCTGTAAACGTGTACTTTATAACACTTATGGGTATATTTACTATATCTGTTCTTCTGGTGTCATTTGAGGGAAGAGATCTGGTGACGAACTTTACAGCTGTGGCAGCATGTCTCAACAACATAGGTCCTGGTCTTTCCCAGGTAGGACCTACACAGAACTTTGGGATGTTGACGGGATTTAGCAAATATGTATTGATGTTTGACATGCTTGCGGGAAGACTTGAACTTTTCCCACTGTTGCTCATATTCAATCCGGGAGTGTACAGGGATATGATAATGGGAGCAGTCAGATATGTTAAACGTAAAATTGCAGCGCGGAGAGTGAGTTAGGGCGAAATGATAAATGTTATCACTATACACATCCCTGAATGTATTGACACACAGGTATAATTTGGATATACTCGTAGATAGTTAGACACACCTAACTATAGCTCTTCCAATCATTTTATAAAGAAAAGGCGAGACCCTCTTATCCTTGATAAGGGGGTTTTGTTTTTGCTTAAAATTCCTTAACAAGATTAAATAGATGTAATCAACAGGCAATTATTTGTTATAATGTACACAGTTTTGGTGCAGTGCTTACTGTGCCGGCATAGATATGAATGTGTATATTTGACGAAGGAGTATGGATATGGAAAATACAGTAGAAAATATGAATGAGAACGATAAGGAATCCATAAAGGTTCTCGTTGTGGATGATGAGCAGGATATAAGGACTTTGCTCAACATATACCTGAAGAGACTCGGATATGAAGTCGTTGAGGCGGCAGACGGAGTTGAGGCGGTGGAGACAGTCAGAGCCAACAGTGATATAGATCTCATAGTCATGGATATCATGATGCCGAAACTGTCTGGAACTGAGGCGTGTGAGAAGATAAGGGAGTTCTCTTCCGTGCCAGTACTGTTCCTCACGGCAAAGACAAAGGAACCGGATCAGAATGAGGCGTATGTTGTGGGAGGAGATGATTTCCTGCCAAAGCCATTTACCCAGAATGATTTCAACAGAAAGGTTAATGCGCTTATCAGAAGATACAGGGTATATCGCGGCAAGTCAGAGGTCGATGCCAAGAACATAACAGTGGGGAACATAAGCATAGATTCATTTAAGAGGATAGTAACCAAAAACGGAGAGGTCATAAAACTTACGGACAAGGAGTATGCACTTTTGTTTTTCCTCGTTGAACACAGAGGAAATCCGTGGTCACTTGAGGCACTTTATGAGAATATCTGGCAGGAGAAATATCTTCCATCATCATCGAATACAGTTATGGTTCATATTCTGAGACTGAGACAGAAGATAGAGGACAATTCCGCACAGCCGGAGATAATAAGGACCATATATGGAAAGGGATATCAGGTAGACTGATATGAATAAGACATTCAGACGTACACTCAAGGTTAAGATGTTCATAGTGGTGGTGCTTGGCCTGCTGGTAGCCGTGATCACATTCCTGGCAGGTATGTTGGGATTGGACAGATATATTTCAAATGTATATATGAGTGATACAAATGTGCAGAGTCGTTCTATGAGGCAGATACAGGGTTTTGCAGCATATGTGAACAGTCATTCAGTGAAAGCGGCGGATTCCAGGGCGCTGAGGGCATGGCAGGAGCAGCATAAAAATGTGTATATACTGGTCTACAATAATGCAGATATTGTGTTTGATTCGCAGTGGATGATCGAGAAACGAGGGGCATACAAATATGTTATAACCAATTCCGAAACCGGTGAGATGGTAATACTGATACAGGATAACCATGGAACCATAAGAAAGATAAGAAGACAGAACAGTGGCGGCAACGAGAGTGAGAGCAGACAGGGAAAGGCTGTGAAGGGAAACACAGCTATAACAGATGCTACAGAAGAACTTGCGTCATCGGATGACGCTGGTGTCCAGGAGGCGGATTACGACTTTTATCCTGTCCTGTTTCGAGATGGCGTGTTTGATGTGTGTATAGTTGATTATTCGGATGAAACTATCAAAGAGGTAGGAAGGGTAGCAATATTTATGCTTTGCTGTATCCTGTTCATAGGTATAATCATATATTACTTTGGCAGGGAGATACGGAGACTCAGGAGACTCACAAATCAGGTCATGGACATTAAGGACGTTGATATTAATGGTCCTATCACCATAAAGGGTCAGGATGAAATCTGCATGCTGGCGAAGAACATAGATACAATGAGGGCTACGATCATCGAGCAGCTCAGTAGGGAGAAGGAGGCGTGGCAGGCGAATAGTGATCTCGTCACAGCCATGGCACATGATATAAGAACTCCGCTAACAGTAATGGCGGGATATCTTGAACTTATGAAGAATAAGGAATATTCGACTCAAGAGGAGCTTGACGAATACATTAGGATAAGTTCTGAGAAGGCAGAACAGCTGAGAATGATGTCTGACAAGATGTTCAGGTATTTCTATGTGTACTCAAAGGGCAGTGATGAACTTAAGATGGAGACGTTTCAGGCAGGAACGTTTTTGAGCCAGATGCTTGGAGAGTACATGGTTCTTCTAGGGGAGAATGGATATCAGTTCAACATGGATATATCGGATAAAGAGGCAGAGATATCAGTGGATGTTCAGGGGATGAAACGAATAACAGACAACGTGTTCACCAATATAAGGAAGTACTCAGACAAATCCAAACCTATAGATGTTAAGGTGTATGTGGATGCCAGAAAGGTCAGGATTTTCTTTCGAAACTATATCAGTGCAGACAGCAATAGAGCGGAGAGTACACACATAGGAACTCTCACATGTCAGAAGATGGCTGAGGAGATGAACGGTTCATTTGTGACATGCAGAAAGGGTAAAGTATATGAGGCGGCACTTACATTGCCAAATGTATTTTATGACGACAATGTCGGTGTGCCAACGCAGGGACTTACGGCGATATTGTCCGGGGGAACGCATCACAGTGCGACGAATGAAAAAGACTAAGATCAGGGACATGCGGATATCAGGTGATGCCGTATGTCTTTTTTTATGAAGTTTATCTGTACATTCCATGATAAATGAAAGCGAAAGATGGTATACTAAAGACAACTATTTTAAGAGAGGTGACATATGTATGAACATTTTGTTTTATGATACAAAGAAATATGACAGGGATTCATTTGATGCTATAAAAGATCATTACCCTCAGCTGTGCATAGATTACGTCGATGCAGATTTGTCGGTTAGAACAGCGAAACTGGCTAGGGGATACGATGCGATATGCGCATTTGTGAGTTCAGATGTGAGTGCATCCGTGGTATATGCCCTGAATGAGGTGGGGGTCAGATTGATACTCATGAGATGCGCCGGGTTTAACAACGTTGACCTGGAGGCGACAAAAGATTGCGGTATGGCGGTTCTCAGAGTACCGGGATATTCTCCGGAGGCTGTGGCTGAACACGCAATGGCACTGGCTATGGCAGTTAATAGGAAAATACACAAGAGTTATATCAAAGTTAGAGAGAACAACTTCAGCCTGGTGGGACTCACCGGAATGAATTTCCATGGCAAGACTGCGGGAATAGTAGGAACTGGCAAGATAGGTGCTGCCATGGCGAGGATATGCCGTGGATTTGGGATGAATGTCATTGCATATGATATGTACAAAAATCCGGATCTCGACTTTGCAACATATGTGGAATTGTCGGAATTGCTCAAGACATCGGATCTCATATCACTTCACTGTCCACTCACAGATGACACATATCATCTCATAAACAAAAATACGATATCTCAGATGAAGGATAAGGTGATATTGGTCAACACATCCAGGGGAGCCCTCATTAAAACAGATGATCTCATAGCAGGAATACGGAGCAGGAAGTTCTTCGGAGTGGGGTTGGATGTATACGAGGAGGAGACACACAATGTATTCGAGAACAGGGAGGATGATATACTGGAAACATCCATAACTGCAAGACTGTTGTCATTCCCAAATGTCATAGTGACATCCCATCAGGGATTTTTGACGGAGGAGGCTCTTGAGGCTATAAGCAGGACAACACTGGACAATGCGGTGAACTTTGAGTCGGGCAATATAGACAAGGCAAATCTCGTTGTGTTATGATGTGCAAATAGGATTGATTCAGATCATTTGATTTGCGGAATGTTAAATTAGCTATAGCATGGAGGAATATCGGATGAATATTAATGACATATCAGACCAACTGGACAGGCTGTTTGCAGAAAATAGAATAACTGAGGTCGAGAGATACCTGACACAGGTACTCAGTGAGGCTGAGTATGATGGTGATCGAGATTCCATGCAGGCTATATACAATGAGTTGATCAGCTTTCACCGGTCTACAGGAGAGTACGACAAGGCACTCTATTTCTGCAGACAGGTGATGAGGCTGGCGAAGAAGATGGATATAGAGGATACTGTGACATATGGGACAACGCTCATGAATGTGGCGAATACCAATAGAATGGCTGGCAATCTTCTGGAGTCACTTGCGTATTTTAGAAAAGTGAAGGAGATATATCAGGGCCAGGTAGGCTCGAATGATATACTTATCGCTACATATTACAATAATGTTGCACTGCTTTATCAGGATCTTGGAGAGTACGACAAGGCGGTGGATTCATTTGAACACGCACTGTCAATAATAGAAAGACATGAGAAAGCTGCTACAGAGATAGCTGCGACATATGTGAATCTTGGTGAGAGTCTTCTCAGGGCAGGAAGATTGGAAGATGCGAAGGATCGATTGACGGAGGCAGTTAGAAGATATCAGCTGATGGGAGAACGTGGCTATCATTACAGTGCTGCATTGTCTGCGGTGGCGGAGGCGTGGTACAGGCAGGGGGAGCTTGTACAGGCACTGAAATATTATGAACTGGCAGCCGAGGAGATCTATGGAATTTATGGGGACAATGATACATATAAAATCATAATGGGCAATATAGATACGGTAAAGTCGCAGCTTGCGAATTGAATACGATATATCGGGAGGACAATTTCAGTGTCCTCCCGATGTATGTATATTTGAGATATGCGAATATAAAGTATATGGATTGGAGATTGATATGAATTATAATGGCAAGGTACTAGATGTTATAGAAGAGGTTAAGAAGGTTGTGGTGGGAAAAGATATCTGTGTTGCCAAGATCATGGCATCAATAATAGCCGGTGGCAACATACTTATGGATGATGTTCCCGGGGTCGGCAAGACCACCATGGCTCTTGCATTTGCAAATGCGATGGGACTTGAGAACAAGCGAATGCAGTTTACTCCAGATGTACTGCCGGGAGATATAACAGGATTTACTATGTATGATAAGGTGACAAATAAATTTGTGTACAGACCTGGGGCGGTTATGTGCAATCTGTTTCTCGCCGATGAAATCAACAGAACATCTCCGAAGACACAGTCGGCATTGCTGGAGGTAATGGAGGAGGGGCAAGTCACTGTTGATGGTGTCACATATCCAGTTCCGGAGCCGTTCATAGTGATCGCAACGGAGAATCCCATCGGAAGTGCTGGAACACAGCTCCTTCCGGATTCACAGTTGGACAGATTTATGGTGTGCCTCAAGCTGGGATATCCGTCCATGGAGAATGAGCTTGATATTGTGAAAGGAAGAACGTCTGCTCAGGGATTTGAGGAGATACATCCAGTCATAGGAGCATCGGAGCTGCGTATGATCAGGGAAGAGGTGACTCATGTGAAGGTCAGCGATGAGGTGTATACGTATATAGGACAGCTTGTAACGGAGACAAGAGATAATCCGAGTTTGGAACTTGGCGTAAGCCCGAGAGGAACCATCGCGCTGACAAAGATGGCAAAGAGCTGGGCATATATAAGTGGAAGAGATTTTGTCATACCGGAGGATGTTCAGATGGTGTGGAAGGATGTGGTGAGACACAGGATAATTCTGAATGCAAAGGCGAGAGTCAACCACATTACACCGGAGGCGGTCCTCAAGGATATCATGGAACATGTGTACAAACCATCGGTGAGACGAAGAAACAGCAGGGCGAGATAGGACGGTAGGTTTTACCGGGATAGCAGGTAGAATATGAAAAGAGGAATAATATATATTGCACTGATTCTGATTTGTGTATATATAGGTATAATCAACAATGAGGAGGCATATTTTTATGCAGCCGTACTCATGATGGCGGTCATGGTGTGCCTGCTTGTAGGCTTGTTTATAAGGTATGTCAGGACAGACATAAAAATGCAGATGAACATACCAGTTGTTGAGAAAAACAGGACGTTCCATCCAGAACTCACGGTGAGGTCGGATTCGGGGCAGGTGCCGTACGTGTCGGCAGTCTTTAGAGTCATGGCTGCCGGTATGAAGAGGAAACAGAACAGCACTTTCAGACAGATAGACAATGGTAATGGTGTGTGTCAGGGAGATATGGCACTATCTGTGAGCGGAAGATATGAGATAGCCGCCACATGTGTGCGTGTGTATGATGCATTTCATATGTTCTATATTAAAAAGAAGATCAAAAACACAGCAAATGTCTATGTACTCCCACAGTGTTATCTCATGCCGGTGAATGTCACGAAGAACACTAGGGATTTTGTAACTGACAGCGATGTGTATCATGCAGATATACGTGGAGAGGACTCCTCTGAGGTTTATCAGGTAAGAGAATACAGACCTGGCGACAGCGTCAGAAATATACATTGGAAACTCACTGCGAGACAGGATGAGATAATGGTGAGAGACATGAACAAGACACTGTCATGTCCCGTGATAATATGCGTAAATCTGGACGGCAGTGACTGCAAGAATTATGGTCATGCAATGTCTGCGGTTCTTGAATCCATGGTTTCTCTGAGCTTTTCACTCATAGACATAAAGGTACCACATTTTATAGCGTGGTATGATCCTGAGGAGATGTCGATCACCCGTTATAGGATAACAAAGGAGGAAGATGTATATGATGCCGCAGCGCGCATGTCATATGTGGATGCTCGCAGTATGGACAGGTATGATGTGATAGGCATGTACAGGGAGAAATACCGTGGTGAGGATTTTACAAGTTTTATAGACATAGACATGAAGGGAAATATACAGTGCGGGGATGACAGTTATCATGTTGAGTTTGAGACATTGAAGGAAGATCTTACTCATATCTGTCTCACGGTTTAGTGTAGACATAGAATGAAGAGGTTTATAGAGAATCAGTGACATCTGGTTCGGATAGAGGTGTAAAGTTGAAGATTATATTGAGTCTGGCGGTTTGGATGCTGACATCGGGTATAGCATATCTGGTTGGTGATATAGCGTTCAGTTCAGATATAAATAAATATATGGAGTCAGCCAATCTGATGGAGATGTGTGTTGTCGGAGGACTGGTCATAGCGGCGGTCTATAGCTGTTGGTACCTTCTCAGAAAAGAGAAGAGACTTGTAGATATACTGGTACCGGTGTGTACACTTCTGGTGTGGGGACTGGCCAGACGCAAGATGTTGTACGCTGGTGGCAGAGGAGTGATATACAGCATAGCTTATGAGTTAAAGAAGGCATATGGTGTCAAGACGGGAGCTATAGAGCTTGACTACATAAGCGTGGGTGCTGTATATGAGTTTGTACTGTTCGTCACAGCGGTGGCAATGTTCTTTGCCGCATATATGATATTTAGATGTGACAGTATAATGATTGCGGTCGGTCTGGCATTTTTGTTTATGGCATCTGGGGCTATGCTGGATGTGCGCGTGAGCCCGGCTGGAGTCATACTTACGGTACTGTCGCTCATAGTGATAAGGTATGTGCTGATGAGAAACGGACAACCACTGTCAGTGGTCTGGAATGTGACGATTCCTCTAACGGTTCTTGCTGCGTGTATAGTTGCAGCTTTGTTGATATACGGCAAAGCATATGAACGCGGTGTGAAGTTCCAGGGTGTACTCATAGAAATGGTGGAAAATGTAGAATATTTCTTTGCAGGTGATTCCGGGAAGGGGTATTCGACTTATTATAAGGTTGATGGAAGTTCTGTTGATCCATCTGATGAGGTGGTGGATGAGATCACGAGAAATGACAAGCCAGAGGGAAATCTGTACGTAAAATCACGAAGTTATGTAGTGTATGACAAGGGGACGTGGAGAAACAGGGATATAGGTTACAGTTATGACAGTGAGATCCTGCTGAGATACGATAAGGACACGTTCAGCGGGTATGAAAAGGCTATAGAGGAGATTTCAGATGATACATCTGAGGATGCTGTTGTCGCGGACAAGGTTGTTGAGTATATACGGCAGCATATATCATATACAATAACACCGAAACCATTTGATGAATCGAAGGATCCAATTCTTTATGCACTATATACCGGACATGAGGGGTACTGTATACATTTTGCATCAGCTGCCGCGATAGGCCTCAGAACGGCGGGGATTCCTACAAAGTATAATACAGGATATGTGGTTCCGTCAGCGGCATGGACAAGACAGTCAGATGGAACATATCATGCATATATACTTGAAAAATACAGCCATGCCTGGATAGAGGCATACGAAAAAGAACGAAAAGATTGGGTGATCGTGGACGCCACACCTCTGGGAAATCGTGCAGACACGCTGGGAATACCAGACGAGCCGGACAACTCAGGTAATCAGGATGGACAGAAAACTGACGGCTCCGAAGGCAGTGACACTGAGTCAACGACGGAAGAGGTAACCACTGAAGTTTCGACAGAGGTCACGACGCAGGATACGGAGGAGATGACGACGGACAGCAGCGAGAATCCGTCAGGAAACAGTACGGAGAATCAGGCATCCTCAGTGAGTGAGACTGCAACGGAGAACAACACAGATGGCAGTGGAACCGGAGAAGGTGATTCGTCAAATGGACTGTCAGAACTGTTTGACAGCAGACCATTCAAGATAACGGCAGCAATCATATTGGCAGTTGTGATCCTTGTGGTATTTGTCGTGCTAAGAAGGAGGGTTATAGTGACTCGCCGCAGACGTAAGCTTGTTGGCAGAGATCGTATAACGGCTGTACATGAAATGTCGGCAGCCATGTGGGATATGCTCACATTCGCAGATCTTACAGACGGTGTAGGCTCGGATGACAGCGAGTATGCTGATATTGTCACCGAGAGGATCAGGATCATAGGCGGAGACGAGTTTAGGACATTTGTGGCTTGCGTTCAGGCTGCTGTGTACGGACAGATCGTACCGGATGACGAGCAGTTAAAGATGGCAAGAAAGCTTTATAATAAGATAAGAGCATACACGTATTGGAGTCTGAACTTTAAGGAGAGGCTTGTGTGGAAGTATGTGAAGTGCTACGACTGTGGGGGACGCAGGCGAAAGAGATAACACAAATTTGTAACGAAAGAAGTAGTATTAGAGATGGAATTTAGAAAAGGATTAAAGGATGGAATACCGATAGCACTGGGGTATTTCGCGGTAAGTTTTAGTTTTGGCCTGCTGGCGGTGAAAGGAGGACTTACGAGTTTTCAGGCGGTCATCATAAGCCTGACAAATGTAACCAGTGCGGGACAGTTTGCCGGACTCAAGATCATCCTTGCGGGGGGAACACTGGTTGAGATGATACTCACACAGTTCATAATCAACCTGAGATATTCCCTTATGAGTCTGTCACTCTCGCAGAAACTTGGGGAGGCAGTGGGCATCAAGGAGAGGCTTGTGATCGCATTTGCAAATACTGACGAGATATTTGCGGTTGCTATGGGACATGTGAAGGAATTGACATTTGGCTATATGATAGGACTTCAGCTGCTGCCGATAGTCGGCTGGACAGGCGGAACCCTGTTCGGTGCGATTGCCTCAGGACTTCTTCCAAAGTCAATCAGCAGCGCACTCAGTCTGGCGCTCTACGGAATGTTCGTCGCCATAGTCATGCCGGTTGCCAGGAAGTCCAGACCGGTTGCCATAGTGGCACTTGTGGCTGCTGCCATATCATGCGTGTTGTATTACGTTCCGATATTCAAGTTTATATCGACTGGAATTGCCATAATCATAAGCACGGTGGCAGCCTCTGTGATAGGGGCTATATTCTTCCCAGTGGGAACTGCTGAGAAAGAGGAGGTGCAGTGATGAATATATACATATATATAATAACCATGGCGGTCGTCACCTACCTCATAAGAATGGTGCCGCTTGTGGCGTTCCGCAAGAAGATAGAGAACAGATTTGTCAATTCGTTCCTCTATTATGTGCCGTATTCATGTCTCACGGCGCTGACACTTCCGTCTATACTATACAGTACAGAGAGCATCATAAGCGCTGTGTGTGGATTTGCGGTTGCACTCATACTTGGAATAAAGCAGAAGGGACTTATAGTTGTGGCTGCTGCGGCATGTGTGACTGTGTTCGTGGTGGAGTGGATATTGAAACTGATGTAGAAGGAGGTAGCAGGGATACCTGCGGATAATATATGAGATTTCCGAAATTTATAAAAAGGGGCGATACGATAGGTTTCGTTGCGCCATCATTTGGCTGTGATACGGAGCCGTATAAGACTGCATTTGGCAGGGCGCAGGAGAACTTCAGGAATATGGGATTCGGTATACAGATCGGGCCAAATTGCTATACAGGCGAAGGTATAGGAATCAGCAATAAGCCTGAGCTGTGCGGGCAGGAGATAAATGACTATTACACATCGGAGAAGAACGATGCACTCATATCCTGCGGCGGCGGAGAGCTCATGTGCGAGATACTTAACTATATTGATTTTGACGGGCTGAGGGCAGCAGATCCGAAGTGGTTTATGGGATATTCTGACAACACAAATCTCACATTCCTGCTCACAACGTTGTGCGATACGGCGTCCATATATGGTCCGTGTGCGGCGGCATTTGGACAGGAGCCGTGGCACCGATCAGTTGCGGATGCTATGGCGGTTCTTCAGGGACAGAAACTGTCATTTGCCGGATACGACGGATGGGAGAAGGAGTCCCTCAGGGATGAGGAACATCCATTCCTGCCATACAACATCACAGAGCCAAGAGTGATAAAGGGCTATCCTGAGAAGTTCCAGGTGAGCGGGCGAATGATAGGCGGCTGCATGGACTGTCTGGTGAACCTTATAGGAACAAAGTTTGACCATGTTGGCGAATTCCTTGAGAGATATAAGGATGATGGATTTATCTGGTTCCTTGAGTCCTGCGATCTGAACGTTATGTCCATAAGACGTGCTATGTGGCAGATGGATGGTGGCGGATGGTTCAGATACTGCAAGGGATTTATGATCGGCAGACCGCTGCAGTTCGGACAGGAGATGATGGGTCTTGACCAATATCAGGCTGTGCTGGGAATCATAGGAAAATACAATGTGCCTGTTGTGATGGATGTGGATCTCGGACATCTGTCACCGATGATACCTGTGGTATGTGGCAGCATGGGAACTCTTATGGTGGACGGCCAGGATATGAGTCTTTCCATGGAGATGAGGTAGAGAGAAGTCTGTTGGCTGTTTGATTGGCTGAAAATGGTTGAAAAAATAAAGGCAAAAAAATAAAAAATACTATTGTGAAAAAAAATATATCGTGCTACACTAGGTGGCAGATATGACAAAGGCATAGACGGAAAGAGTAGTGTGGTGGATGCATCCAGAGAGAGCTGCATATGTGGATCGGACTCAGATATGAATCAGACGTGAGCCAGAACATATGGTGGGAGCAGCTTATGATATATCACATGAAGACCACTCCCGAGCCGTGCGCGATCTGTCTCTTATACACATCTCCGAGCCCACGAGACGCGTAGTAATCTCG
>ERZ1027061.778-NODE-778-length-13737-cov-6.859889_pt1 | contig 13737 bp, 10 predicted proteins | sample MGYA00519283_ERZ1027061 | MGnify/ENA primary metagenome ERZ1027061 (study PRJEB26926, sample SAMN06164849) | human gut metagenome | biome: ENVO:00009003; feature: ENVO:2100002; material: ENVO:00002003 | host: Homo sapiens | place: USA | collected 2012 ... | reverse complement strand
TATAACACTGATTATTAGTGCTTATTTCTTCGGGATGGCTCTCTTATCAAGAGATACTCATAAACCCGATATAAAATGCCTGTTGAAGTTGATATATTGGATATCTTTCGGCTTTCGCCCGAACTGTTGAATATCCTGCTCAAAGACCATACAACGAGCAAGGAGGATATTCAGCGCAATATCTTTTGGGCTACTTCCGATTATGAATATCTGGGCGAAGGGTATCAATATGATTCGCCAATTCTTCCCTGTCTTATAACCGGAGATAACGGGCATGTCATCATGCCGCGTATCCTCAAAAGTCGTGACACCCAAACCGCACGTTCGCGAGAAATGGCAGAGGTGTTCACTCCGTCATGGATATGCAATGCGCAGAACAACCTAATAGATGAAGCATGGTTTGGAAGAAAGGATGTGTTCAATACGGAGTACACCGACGAACAGGGTTGTCATCGGTGGAAACCCAACTCAGAGAAAATTCAATTTCCGGAAGGTAAGACTTGGAAAGATTATGTACGTGACAACCGATTGGAGATAACCTGCGGGGAAGCCCCGTATATCGTCAGTCGCTATGACACCACAACGGGAGAGACCATTCCTATTGAGGAACGCATCGGTTTGCTTGACCGCAAGTTGCGGGTAGTTGGCGAAAACACGGAAACTTCCGGAGAATGGTTGGAATGGGTACAGGAAGCGTATAAGAACATTTACGCTTACGAATGGCAAGGCGACAATTTGCTGATTGCCCGTGAATCCATGCTTATCTCCTTTATCGAATACTATCAACAGAAGTTCGGCAAGCACCCCTTGTTGAAATCAATCAATTATATCGCCTACATCATTTCATGGAACGTCTGGCAGATGGACGGGCTTAAAGGTGTCGTGCCGAACAGTTGCGGTGAACGCCGGACTATTGTAGCCAACTTGTTCGGGACAAGGGAAGAAGTCAGTCAATGCGAAGGCTGTCAGAAAGATGACATCCGCAGGCATAATGGTGTCTATTGCCAAATCAAGGACTGGCGGGCCAAAGACCCTGAAACGGGAAAGATGGGAAAACGAATCCGATTTATCGACCTCATAAAATAGTGCAGTATGAAATTCACATCTTCACTAAAATTAAAGCTGATATATGTGTTCCGCATCAATGATGCTGCACATAGGGGATGCCTGAAAGTGGGCGAGGCCACTTGTGACAATGACAATGTCTTCGGTCTTGCTCCGAACAGCAAGGCTCTCAACGAGGCCGCGAAGAAACGCATCAACCAATATACACAAACGGCAGGTATCGCATACGACCTCTTATATACGGAGCTTACCATATACAATAGCAGAAAGGGTTTGTGTTCTTTCAACGACAAGGAAGTGCATAGCGTTTTGGAACGTTCCGGCATTAGGAAAAAGGTCTTTGACATAGAGAACAAAGCCAATGAGTGGTTCATCACCGATCTTGAAACCGTCAAGCGGGCAATAACAGCCGTAAAGGAAGGACGGGAATCGTTGTCTTCGGCCGAGGTATCTTATGACCAAACGCTGATTGTGTTCCGTCCCGAACAACAAGAGGCTATTGAAAAGACAAAGAAGCAATTCAGGAAAAGTAACCAAATGCTTTGGAACGCCAAGATGCGTTTCGGCAAGACATTGTCGGCCTTGCAGGTGGTGAAAGACATGGATTTCAGCCGTACTTTGATTCTTACCCATCGCCCCGTGGTGGATAGCGGCTGGTTCGAGGATTTCGGCAAGATATTCTATGACTGTCCCGGTTTTGCATACGGTTCAAAGAACAATGGTGACAGCCATGCTTCACTTGAAGCGAGAGCAAAACAAGGCAAATGCCAATATGTGTATTTCGCTTCCATGCAGGATTTGCGCGGTTCTGAACTTGTGGGCGGCAACTTCGACAAGAACAATGAAGTGTTTGCCACCGCTTGGGATTGCATCATCGTGGACGAGGCGCACGAAGGGACACAGACGGAACTCGGCAAGGCTGTCATGCAGGAACTGACAAAAACAAATACCAAGATATTGCGACTTTCCGGCACACCGTTCAATCTGTTGGATGACTTCAAAGAAGATGAAATTTATACATGGGATTATGTGATGGAGCAACGGGCAAAGGCTTCATGGGATTTGACCCATTTCGGTGATCCGAATCCATACGCCTCTCTACCTACGATGAACATCTATACATACGACCTCGGACGGTTGCTCCATGAGTTTGTAGATGAAGACGTGGCTTTCAACTTCCGCGAGTTTTTCCGGGTAAATGATAATGGAACTTTCATCCATGAAAAAGATGTGAAGGCATTTTTGAATCTTATCTCCAAGGAGGACAAGGACAGTTGCTATCCGTTTGCCAACGAAGAATACCGCAACATCTTCCGTCATACGCTATGGATGTTGCCCGGAGTGAAAGAGGCACGTGCCATGAGTGCTTTGCTACAATCACATCCTGTATTCCAGCATTTCAAGGTGGTGAATGTTGCAGGAGACGGTGACGAGGACGAAGAGAGCAGGGATGCTCTTGCTGCGGTGGAAGAAGCTATCGGCAAAGACCCTGATGCCACCCGTACCATTACCTTGTCCTGCGGACGATTGACCACGGGTGTCAGTGTCAAGGCGTGGACGGGCGTATTCATGTTATCCGGCTCTTATAATACCGCTGCATCAAGTTATATGCAGACCATCTTCCGTGTGCAGACGCCTGCCACCATCAACGGACGAGTCAAGGAACAGTGTTATGTGTTTGACTTTGCGCCGGACAGAACACTGAAAGTCATTGCCGAGACAGCTAAGATTTCTTCCAAGGCAGGAAAAACCAGCGGCAATGACCGTAAGATTATGGGTGAGTTCCTGAACTTCTGTCCTATTATCTCCATCGAAGGCTCCAAGATGAGACAGTTCGATGTGCCCAAGATGTTGGAACAGCTTAAACGTGTTTATGTGGAAAGGGTTGTCCGCAACGGTTTCGAGGACAAGAGCCTGTATAATGATGAGTTGATGAAACTCAACGACTTGGAATTGCAGGAGTTTGACGATTTGAAAAAGATTATCGGCCAGACCAAGGCAATGCCCAAGACCAATCAGGTGGACATCAACAATCAGGGGTTGACCGATGAACAATACGAGGAACTTGAAGACCTTGAAAAGAAATCAAAGAAGAAAAGCAAAGATAAGCAGCCTTTGACGGAAGAAGAGAAGAAGCGTCTTGAAGAGCTGAAAAAGAAAAAGAACAACCGCGAGGCCGCTATTTCTATTCTTCGGGGTATCTCCATCCGTATGCCATTGCTTATCTACGGTGCAGAGTTGAGCGATGAGAGTCAAGATATAACGATTGACAACTTCGCTTCACTCATTGACCCGCAATCGTGGGAGGAGTTCATGCCCAAGGGTGTTACCAAACAGAAGTTCAACAGCATCAAGAAATATTACGACCCGGAGATATTTTGTGCGGCAGGCAAGCGCATCCGTGCCATGGCTCGTGCCGCAGACAAACTGAGCGTGGAAGAACGCATCGAACGTATAACGGATATATTCAGCACATTCCGCAATCCTGACAAGGAAACGGTGCTTACGCCTTGGCGTGTGGTGAATATGCATCTTGGCGATTGTTTGGGAGGATATAACTTCTTTGAAAAAAGGTATGAGACCACTTTGTCAGAACCTCGTTTCATTGACCGGGGCGATGTGACAGCCAATGTGTTTGCGGAAGATTCTCGAATCCTTGAAATAAATTCTAAGTCCGGATTATACCCTTTGTATATGGCATACAGCATTTACCGTACAAGGGTCAAGAACTCTTTGTTTTCGGTGTCAAGCATTGAGGATGAACAGCGTATATGGGATAAGGTAGTGGCTGAAAACATCTTCGTCATCTGCAAGACTCCTATGGCAAAGAGCATCACCAAACGCACCCTTATTGGCTTCCGAAAAGCAAAGGTAAACACCCGATACTTCGAGGACTTAATCAATCAAATCAAAAACAAACCGGAACATTTTATCAAGCAGGTAGATAAATTCATCACAGAAAGAACAGGAATAAAGAATATGAAAATCAATGCGATAGTGGGGAATCCGCCGTATCAAGAGGTTGTTGCCCAAAAGGAAACAGCCAACGGTCAAAAACGAAGTTCAAGTATATTCCAACATTTCCAAACAATAAGTGACAGATTGGGCAGATATACTTCACTGATTTATCCAGGTGCAAGATGGATTCATCGCTCAGGAAAAGGGCTTGAACAGTTTGGACTTCTGCAAATTAATGATCCTCATTTGTGTTTTTTGAAATTCTTTCCTGATTCAACAGATGTGTTTAAGGAAGTCGGTATTGCCGATGGATTGTCTATTGTAATGAAAGACACACGCAAAGAAACTGACGGGTTTAAGTATGTCTATTCTAAAAACGGCAAAGAGATAACAGTTGATGCTAATAACCCAAAAGAAGATTTATTTCCATTAAATCCTCTTGATAATGAAATTGTTTCTTGTTTAGATACTATTATTGCCAAATACAAATGCTTGCACGATTCTGTCTTATCCCAGAAGCTGTTTTCTATTGAAAGTGATTTTGTCGAACGGAATCCAACGCTTGTGAGGGAATATAACAATGGAGATTATTTTGACCCAAAATTAGAAATAAAACTCTTCACGAATGACAAAGCAGGTAAGAGTGGCAGAGCCCGATGGTATATTGCAAACAAAGAAGTTATCACTACTGGGCTTGAACATTTAAACAGATGGAAAGTTATCGTTTCAAGTGCCAATGCCGGAGGACAAAAGCGTAGCAATCAAATCGCCATCGTGGATAACCATAGTGCATTTGGCCGTTCCCGTGTAGCGTTGAAAACATTCGCTACAGAACAAGAAGCCAAGAACTTTTTCAAATATGCCACAAGTGAGATAATCCGTTTTGCCTTCTTACTTACAGATGAATCCTTGACCTCTTTAGCTAAGAAAGTTCCAGACTTATTGGACTACTCAGACGAGAATGGTATTATTGATTACAATGGCGATGTGAACGCCCAATTATATAGGTTGTTTGGCATAAATAAAAACAACCAGTTATATATTAGGGAAGTGCTATCCACAAAAAAAGAGACAAATCTGTAATAGCCAAATTGTTAATATAACCAACGATAAAGTGGGGAATTCCAATCCCCACTTTATCGTTGGTTAATTGGTATCTCAACTTCAATCGGTGTTCGAATTATCGTTTCTATTTTATTTTTTACGTCTATATACATATCTATGTTTTCTACTGGAGTGTCCAATGATACTATTAGAGAATATCTAAGTTTATTATTATATTTTCTTAAATTTGTCCGCGTTTTCCACCAGCCACCAATAGGGTATACAGCTATTAAATTACATGCCGCTAATTGGGCAGCTGTCAGTTTTAACTCGTCAGAATGAATAGAACCTTTATTCCTAGTATCTGTTCCGATTGTCCAACGAGAAGAGTCGTTTTTTCCTCGTTCTTCATTTTCCTCAGCTTCAATAGCCTTATTGATTCTTAACTGAAATGCCCGACGATCTTCATTTTCGTTATTAACATCAAATCTTAGACCACATGATGCGTATCTATATTTATCTTTCCAACCGATTTCTCCTGGTGCGGGTTCTATAAAATATGACAAAGTAATCCTCATAGACACTTCAATCTCAGCTAATTGTTCTAAAATATCTTTAGGCCATGGAAATTCAAAGAAATGCATTTCGTTGATTTTTACAGCGCCACTTCCTCTTTCTTTGATAAACGGTTGTATAGTTTCTTGGGCAATGAATGTCAACCCGTTTCCATAACTATTTAACGCTCTGTCTTCGCAAGGCACTCCATATCCGCAAAAACGAAGTCTTCGCTCCATTTCAGCTCTATTTTGCGCAGGAAATTGTTCCTCCATACATTGTGTCCACTTAGCAGAATGAACAATAAGCCCTCTGATACTTTCTGCCCATAAATTCGGGTATTTGTCTTGCAATTTTCCGGCAAATCTTGAGGCAAGTGCAGTAGCTGCACTAGTGGCATTTATTACATCAAAATAATTAACCTGATAGTTTTTGTTTGTCGTGAGAAGTTGCAATTCTTCATCTGCAGAAAATGGGAATTGAGCATCTTTTCTTATTGCTAAATTACCACCTTCGAACATTACTTCAGGTTTAATTAATGCAGTTTTCTTCCATAAGGACGAGGTTCGTGAAAATGGACTGATGCCGCCGCTTGGTGCCACTCGTTCATAGCCTTGTAATTTGGGACTATTATTAGCTATCAGAGTTGTATAAGCACCAACAGTCACACAATTCCATGCTTGTGCAGGATTTTGAATGGGACGCAAACTATTTCCCGTTGGATATTGTTCTATGATGTCACGGTCTTGTCCATTTACATCACTAATATTTCCAGCTGACACCATAAATAATTTGCCGTTATCACCGCCATTATATGATATTGTATCTATTGCTCCAGACCATGAAGAAGGTTTCCCGTGTTCACAATCTTCTGCTGTAATGGCCATACAATAACAGATATTTTTTCGTGGGAATATAACATCAGATACGGAAATAGCTTGCTCTGTTAAATAGCCCCATGATTCTTTGGGATTATCATTATTATGTGGTAATAACTTTACGGAAGAAATAAGGTTGTCAATAATAATAGGATTATTATTTGCGATACAATGACTTAAATCTCCATATATCGTAATACCGCACATATTTGTTCCATGACCGTTCCTATCCGCACTACCTTCACCTACTACGGTTGCACAATTCCTATCTGGCACAATATCTGTAATAAGGGGATGTCCATTATTTAACCCTGTATCCAAAATACATACAACTGAATTACTATTAGTGTTTGTCACTACTCTATTACGCACATCATCAATCCATTCTAGTTGCTCGCTTCTATATTCATTAAGTAAAAAATTTGCCAATGTTTTTACTCCCCTAAATTCCGCTATTTGATCAGAACTTTGTAGTAGGTTTGTAAGTAATTCTTTATTAGCATAAACAAGGATAACAGACCTTTCGGGAAAAGTTAAGATTGAGTTTGTTTTATAGCGTATTTGTAAGGTGTCCAATGTTTCAATAAATGTCTGCTGTTGATTTTCCAATGCTTCTGATTCGTTTATGCGTATCCATACCTCATACCAATCATTTTGTTCAGTTGGGAAATTACATATATCGTCTGTCCACAGAGACTTTAATAAGGCAATGTTTACGGATTCGATACTTCTGAAAAGTTTATCGTTCTTGGGCTTTCCAAATGGAGTATTTTCACTGGCATACTTTTGTAGTTTACTTATAAATTCCCCCTCTTTCCCATGAGGCACAAAAACTGTAGCAAAAGTTTGATTATCAGATTCATTAATAGGCGTATTTCTTATATTCAAAAGTCTAATTCCTGCCTTCTGATCTTCCAAACTTTTAGTCATTAAATCATTTGCAGGAGCTCCTGCAAATTCTAAATATGTACCAGTTCTTGCAGGCAGGGAAACTGCTAACATTTCCCCCTGAATTCTCTCATTATCAACACGAGCCATTTCAAAAAGTTGTTGAAGATGAGCTGCATGTTCGGTTCTATTTCTAACGGGAATATTTGATTTCCCTCCACCGGCTTTCCTTGGAGAAAAAACTATTGCCTCTTTAATTTGTTCTGGCGTTATTATATGTTCGTATCTTTCCATTATTCACATTCAATTTGATATGCAGATTTTCTTTCGTTAATAGTTTTAATAACCAAATTAAAATCTAAGGGAATTTCGTATATAATAGATGCCTTTATAACATCTAAACATACTTGATTTATTTCCGCATGACTCAAAGAGTCTAACTCTGGTAGCAATGCTTTAATCTCACCATTATTAAGATTTCCATTTAGGCGGTTTTTTAATAATTGGATTTTCTCCTTATCAGATGGTAGTTTATAATGAATTACATCATCAAAACGCCTGAATAGAGCTTGATCAAGAAGTTCTAAATTATTTGTTGCTGTAATAATTAGACTATCAGAATGGTCACGTTCTATAAATTGTAAAAATGAGTTCAATACACGACGCATTTCTCCTACTTCATTATCTTTACCACGTTGTCCACCTATAGCATCAAATTCATCAAAAAGATATACGGCAGGGACATCTTCTATGAAATCAAATATCTGTCTAAGTTTTGCACTTGTTTCACCCATATACTTTGTAACAATCTTGTCCATAAGAACAACATATATAGGCATTTTTAACTCATTAGCAATAATTGATGCGGTCATGGTTTTTCCCGTCCCAGGGTGTCCGGAAAGCATAATTTTACGCCTATTTTCAAGACCATGCTTAAATAATTTGTCTTTATATGTGAACTCATTGATAATTCGTTCGATTCTACTTTTTATTTGCGGAGCAACAACCAAATCGGACAAACGCTCTTGAGGATATATTTCTAAAAACAAGTTTTGCAGATTGGGGTCTATATTTTTAAGTTTTGGTTTATTTGTTTTTGAAGCATCTATAATTTTACGAATGTCATTGGCAAGATTAGTATGACCCAATTTTGCTTCATGTGCCGCAATTTGCAATGCTATGGTATTAAACTTCTCGTTATTTTCTTCAAAATGACTTTTTACAAGCATTTTTAATTGTGTCGCAGTTGCCATATTATTGCTTATTAATAAGATTCATTTTTTCTACATCTTCTCTTGGAGAAAGAAGTTCATCAACCTCCACCTCTAATATAGAAGCGATTTTATATAGAGTTTCAATACTTGGCTGAGTTCTATTGTGAACATATGAATTCACCATATTAAAACTTTTGCCTAATTGTTCGGCTAACCATTTTTGTTTTATACCCTTTTTGTCTAAAACCAATTTTATTCGATTCATTTTATGCCAGTTGTGATTTATATCTCATTTTATTTGGCAAATATACAAAATAATTCTAGATAAATTCTCGTTTAAGGGTGAATTACTGATAACTATCAACATTTTTATCAATCTTACAGCACCATCACAAGAAATACTGCAATAAAGAAATCTTGATAAATTGACATCAATTGCCCACATTGCTATTCATACCATCCGTTCAAATTATTTTGTGGTTGATAGATAGTGGCACTAAAATGGTACTAAAATTCATTTTCTCTCCTTTATATAAATTATAAATCACATATTATCAGCATATTAAGAAATATCATATTTTGTCGCCCACGAGCTGGGTCCCAATAAGGAGGATTCCGACAAGACGTGGTTCTCGTTCACCACTCCCGAGGAGAATCTGGCGCCGAACGTCATCCTCTACAAGGATTTCGACGATTTCTGGTTCAGAGGCTGTCCGATCTACCAGGCATTCGGCGTCGAAGTCACCAACGCCCAGATCGGTGCGAACATCGACCCCGACGACCCGAACTGCCCGGCGGCCACCGGAAAAATCGTAAACCCCGTCAACTCCACCGACTCGTTCTTCAACTACGTCGGGAGCGCGACCGACAACCGCGGTCCGGTGAAAGCGGCCAAACTGTGGGAAGCATGGTGGGAAGGCGACACCTACGGCACGAACTACGCCGACGCCGACTATCCCGGCTGGCAGGGCTTCTGGGTACGCACCCAGACCGGAGCCGCACTGCTCTCGACCGCATCCGTTTCGGGCTACATCAAGACGCCCAAGCTGACCGGAATCGGCGAAGGGACGGCCGACATCACCGTAACGTGCCACACGGCGCCCTACTTCGAGCCGTACCACTCGTGGGGACAGGACCACGAACAGCACTACATCCAGGTCGAAGGTCCCGGAACCATCACCGACGGAGGCCCGACCAAGGCCGAACCGACAGGGGCCGCCACGGCCAACACGGACAAGCAGGTGACCGTACAGTGCACGACGCACGTGGACAGCGACAAAATTCCCACGACCGACTACGTAAACCCCACGGAGCATGTGGTCAAGATCGCCGGAGCCACCAAGGAGACCCGCATCGTAATCGCGGCGCATCCTTACGGAACCAAGCACTACCGCCTGTGGATCGACGACATCCAGGTAACGAAAGACCGATAATCACAAATTAGAAACAACAGGTTTTATTCGGTATTGCCGCCCGAGGCGGCAATACCGAATTTACCGCAACTAAAACGACATGCTATGAAACTGCTGAAATTCACGCTTATTTCGATTCTGGGCCTCTCGCTCTGCACCGCCTGCGGCGGCGACGGAGACGGCGGCGAAACGCCCGGTCCCGGCAAACCCGAAGGTCCCGACAAATCGTCGACCACGGGCATCGACCGGTTCGATGCCTCGAACATCTTCAGCCGGAACACCTACCTGCCGGACAACACGGCGATGCAGGGCTTCAACCTCGACTCGGACGGCTCGGTCTGGTACACGCAGCTCTCCAACACGAACCAGGCGCAGCTGAACTGGGTCCGCGCGCAGCCCAACAAGACCCCGGACGTGCAGACCGAGAACAAGGACTACATGAAACTCACCTACTTCGGCCACGGGACGAACACCGCCCTCGAAGAGGACGGCGCCGACCGTTACCTGTGGGCCGGAGCCTACGGCGTCTGCAACGCCAAAGGCCAGTACTGGAACGAAAAACTGGTGGGGCGCGTCAAATACGTGAAGGGAGCCACCGTCAAGACCAACGAGTGCAACGACTACTATTACATCGGCGACTACACCGACCTGCACCCCTCGATCGACGCGGAGAACGACCTGCTGACGATCAACTACGGCGACAGCAAAAATTCGTCCTACCGGTGTTTCGTCATCTACAAGTTGAGCGAGGCGAAAAAGGCCCCGATGACCAACGTAACGATCACCTGCACCGACGGCTTCCAGACCGACAGGCCCGCTTCGACCAACCCGGTCAGCGTGGTGGTGCGCTGCCACGACCTCACGACGCTGACGCCCGTCGCCCGGCCGCGCTTCCTCAAGACGGGATACGGCGCGAGCGGCGCCACCTACTACGACTGGCAGGGCTACGACGTCCACAAAAACCGGCTCTACTACACCGAGGGGCAGTCGAACTACAACCTCTTCGGCTCGTTCTACTCGGGCAGCTCGTTCGCCTACGTCACGGTGTTCGACTTCGAGGGCAACATCGTCGAGGAGCGGACGCAGGTGGCCGTCGTGTCGGACAAGGACAAACTGACCCAGATCGGCGTTTCGGTGTTCGGGACGCTCGAAGCCGAGGGCATCAAGGTCTGCAAGGACAAGCTCTACCTGGGATACACGGCCCGCGGAATCACCGCCGACAATACGAAACACTACCAGAACATCTTCGTATTCGACCCCTCTTCGAAATAACGCGCCCCACGGAAACCCGTTTCCGAAAAACCGGTACTGCGCACTGTCGCTGGCGACGGCCGCCGCGGCCGAGGGCTTCGCCCGGAGACCGGTCACGCCCAACGATTTCGGCTGCACAAGATCACCTACACGCGCAGCACCAGACCGTTCCAGACGGCCTGCACCCCCCCCACATGTGGCGTTACCGCGCCTCGGGACCTGCGACGACCGTCCGCATCGAGGTCGCCGACTCGTTCGACCGCACCTCCACGAAGACGATGACACGCCCCAAAGCGTTCCACATCCGGATGAGATAAATCCTGAAAACGAGCGGAAAAAGTTCCGCTCGTTTCATGCCCGTCCGAAACCGCACCCGGCCTTCGGGGAAAAGGAGCGCGTTCTCCGCACGCCACCCGATGAAATCCGCCTTTCTTTTCCGTTTCAGGACAACATAACAATCAAACAGGACTAACGCCTTACGCCGCGGGTGCGTACCTTTGTTGCGGAAAAAACACCGCAATGCACATTCACGTCAATACGGCCTCGGAACACCTGCGGGACTTCACGGAACGCCTGCCCGAACTCTTCGACCGGGAAGGCGAGGTCCTGCACGCGGGACGCAACACGATCAAAGCCTTCGAGGCGGAGGGAGAACGGCTGGTCGTCAAACGGTTCAAGCGCCCGAACCTGCTGCGGGCCGTCATCTACACCTTCTTCCGCCGGAGCAAGGCCCGCCGCTCGTACGAACACGCCGTGCGGCTCCGGGCGCTGGGCGTCGATTCGCCCGAACCCGTCGCATGGAGCGAATACCGCCGCCGCGGACTGCTCTGCGACAGCTACTACGTCTCGCGGCGCTCCGACTACACCCCGCTGTCGCAGACCACCGCACGCTTCCCCGCAGCGGGGACCCTGCCCGTGCTGGAGGCCTTCGCCCGCTTCACCGTGCAGCTCCACGAGAAAGGCATCGAGCACCGGGACTTCAACCACGGCAACATCCTCTGGGACCGCACCCCCGCGGGCGCCTACCGCTTCCAGCTGATCGACATCAACCGCATGCATTTCGACGACCGGCCCCTTTCCTCCCGGGCCTGCATGATCAACCTCCGGCGGTTGTCCTGCCCCGCCGTGGCATTCCTCTACATCCTCGACCGCTACGCCGAAACGCGCGGATGGGATGTCGACGACACGCTGCTGCGCGGGACCTTCTTCCGGCTGGCGTTCGGCCGCCGCAAGCAGTTGCGCAAGCGGTTCCGGCACCGCAAGGGCTGATTTTTTCGCAAAAAAAAGTACGGCGGACGTTTGGTTTTACGGATTATTTCGCTACATTTGCCAACGATAAAAGCCATCGAATGATGAGAGCATACGGTTTTGCATACTATTTTTATTACTTTTTCTTTTATAGCAAGGGAAAAAGCGGGATCGCATGCAATTAACTGTATACAGATAGTATAGATTAATATGACACGAAAATCCCGCTCGGTTGAGCGGGATTTTCTTTTTCAAACCATTATGGAACAAATCGCAATACAGGGCATCGCAGGATGCTATCACGAAACGGCGGCGCGCGGCTATTTCGCAGACCGGGAAATAGAGGTGCTGCCCTGCTTGAGTTTCGACGAGTTGTTCGCCCGGATGGCCGCCGATCCGGCGCTGCTGGGCATCGCGGCCATCGAAAACACCATCGCCGGCAGCCTGCTGCCCAACCACGAGCTCCTGCAACAGAGCCGCGCCCGGATCATCGGCGAACAGAAACTCCGCATCTCGCACGTCTTGGCGGCCCTCCCCGGGCAGACGCCCGACGACATCGCCGAAGTCCGCTCGCACCCGATCGCCCTGATGCAGTGCGGCGATTTCCTGAAAACCCTCCCCGGCATGAAGATCGTCGAAAGGGACGACACCGCAGGCAGCGCGCGCGAAATCGCCGAGGGACGCCTCGCAGGCACGGCGGCCATCTGCGGCGCCGACGCAGCCCGTCTCTACGGACTCGAAATCCTCCGGCGGGGCATCGAGACCAACAAACACAACTTCACACGCTTCCTCCTGCTCGCCGACGAGCGCCGCGCCGCGGAATTCGCCGATCCCGCCCACACCGACAAAGCCTCGCTGCTCTTCACCCTTCCGCACACCCGGGGGAGCCTCTCCAAGGTGCTCACCGTCCTCTCGTTCTACGACATCAACCTCACCAAAATACAGTCGCTGCCCATCATCGGGCGCGAGTGGGAATACCGCTTCTACGTCGACGTGACGTTCGACGACCCGATGCGTTACCGGCAGGCCATCGACGCCGCACGGCCTCTCACCAGCGACTTCCGCATTCTCGGCGAATACGCCGAATGCCCCAACCCCGCGATCTGACGCCCCGGAACGCCGCGCACCGCAAGCAGCCGGAAAAAGGAAAGACACTAAAAAAACAAACAAAAATAATCCCTATGTTTACAATCAGGGTAAGCCGCGATGATAGCGGATAAATGA
>ERZ1027061.775-NODE-775-length-13748-cov-4.155627_pt1 | contig 13748 bp, 13 predicted proteins | sample MGYA00519283_ERZ1027061 | MGnify/ENA primary metagenome ERZ1027061 (study PRJEB26926, sample SAMN06164849) | human gut metagenome | biome: ENVO:00009003; feature: ENVO:2100002; material: ENVO:00002003 | host: Homo sapiens | place: USA | collected 2012 ... | reverse complement strand
ACGCGTCTCGTTGGCTCGGAGATGTGTATAAGAGACAGGTCAATGGAAAAGCCTGTCAAAGAATACCTTCCAAAAGGTGACTGTGTGTATCCGCTTAGTCAGCATATAGGAGCACCAGCCACACCTATAGTGAAGAGGGGAGACAGAGTCCTGGTTGGTCAGAAGATTGCGGAGGCCGGTGGATTTGTGTCAGCGAATATACATTCATCAATATCAGGAAAGGTCAAGGCAATAGAGCCTAGGTATGTGCCTGGTGGATCGAGGGTTGAATCGATAGTTGTGGAGAATGATGGCCAGTTCGAGGAGATTGATTTTGCTGCAAATGTCAAGGATCTGTCAACTCTGTATAGGGAGGATGTGAAGGAGATCATCAAGGAAGCCGGTATTGTCGGAATGGGTGGTGCTGGATTCCCTGCAAATGTAAAGCTGTCCCCAAAGAATGAGGACGCCATAGATTACATAATAGTGAACGGCGCGGAGTGTGAGCCATACCTCACATCCGATTACAGGAGAATGATAGAAGAGCCGGACAAACTGATACTGGGACTTGAGATATGCATAAATCTGTTTGACCACGCTAAGGGAATTATAGCAATAGAAGATAATAAGCCGGAGGCAATAGCACTTCTGTCGGAGAAGGTGAAGGATAACGACAAGATAGAAGTCCATGTGATGAAGACTAAGTATCCACAGGGCGCTGAGAGACAGCTTATATATGCGAATACTGGAAGATATGTCAATTCTAAGATGCTGCCTGCCGATGCAGGCTGTATAGTTCACAATGTGGACACCATTGTATCTATATACGAGGCGGTAATAGAGGGTCGTCCTCTTTATGCAAGAATAGTGACAATAACGGGTGATGCCATAGAGAATCCTTGCAATCTTATGGTTAGGACGGGAACTAATTGTCAGGAATTGATAGATGCTGCCGGAGGATTTAAGGATGGCGTGGTTCCGGAAAAAGTGATCTCAGGTGGACCGATGATGGGCAAAGCACTTTTTTCTCTTGATGTACCTGCAACAAAGGGCGTGTCAGCTCTTCTCTGTATGAGCCATGACGAGGTTGCAGATCTTGAGCCTAGCAACTGCATAAGATGCGGACGCTGTGTTGATGTGTGTCCCGGACGTATTGTTCCTTCAATGCTTGCCTCACTGGCTGAGCATGGGGATACAGAGGGATTCCTTGCGCATAACGGAATGGAGTGCTGCGAGTGTGGATGTTGCTCATACGTATGCCCGGCAAAGAGGCATTTGACACAGACCATTGCGGGAACAAGAAAATCCATAATAGCAAATAAAAAGAAGTAGGAGGTGTACACATTGGATAATACATTTAAGATTTCGTCATCTCCCCACGTAAGAGATAAGCGAAGTACACAGAGCATTATGCGGGATGTGATAATAGCATTGCTTCCGGCAACGATATTTGGAATCATCAACTTTGAAATGAATGCCATGATATTGATACTCACATGCGTGGTTTCGTGCGTGCTGTTTGAGTGGATGTATCAGAAGATGATGCGCCAAAAGGTTACTATAAGTGATCTGAGTGCGGTTGTAACCGGACTTTTGCTGGCACTTAATCTTTCACCGGATGTGCCGGTATGGATGGCTATACTTGGAAGTGCATTTGCCATCATCATAGTAAAGCAGCTATTTGGCGGATTGGGATTTAACTTCATGAATCCCGCGCTGGGAGCAAGATGTTTCCTGCTCATATCATTTGCAGGAAGGATGACATCGTTCTCATATGACGGAGTTACAACAGCCACACCACTTGCGGTTCTTAAGAACACAGGAGATTTGGCAAATGTAAACGTACTTCATATGTTCCTTGGAAATATACCTGGAACTATAGGTGAGACATCGGTTATATGCATACTTGTGGGTGCTGCATATCTTCTGATAAGAAGAGTCATAAAGCCGGTTATACCTCTTACATATATAGGAACATTTGCAGTGCTCATCATGATATATGCAGTTGCATCTGGAAGAGGATTTGATATGACATTTCTGGCAGCACACCTGTGCGGCGGTGGTCTTATGCTGGGCGCATTCTTCATGGCAACTGATTATGTTACCTCACCGATCACACCGGTGGGTAAGGTTGTATTCGGCGTGATACTCGGTATACTCACATTCTGTTTTAGAATTTATGGAGGTTCCGCAGAGGGAGTATCCTACGCTATCATATTCTCCAACCTGCTCGTTCCACTCATAGAGAGATGGACACAGCCAAAGAGTTTTGGAGAGGGCGCAGAGCTTGCAGCCCAGGGTGATGCATCGGGAACAAAGTCCAAGATGGATACAAAGTCTATAGTGATCGCAACTATAGCTATCATGATAATCACGGTTATAGCAGGATTTGCACTTGCATATGTATATAAGATCACAAAGGATCCGATTGCAGTTACTGAACAGAAGGCTAAGGAAGAGGCATACAAGACAGTGTTTGACGACGCGGATTCATTTGACAGTTATGCAGATTTTGACGCAGATGCGGCAGCAAAGGTTCTGTCGGATGCGGGATATAATGCAGATATAGATGAAGTGGTCACTGCAAAGGGTAGTGATGGCTCAGTGCTTGGATATGTGGTCACAGTCACATCACATGAGGCATACAGCGGAGATCTTCAGCTTGCAATGGGTGTCAGATCTGATGGCACGACAAATGGTATATCATTCCTCTCACTCTCTGAGACAGCAGGTCTTGGAATGGAGGCGGACACAGACAGTTTCAAGTCACAGTTTGCCGGAAAGAATGTTGACAAGTTCCAGTACACCAAGTCAGGTGCTACTGTGGATGAGGAGATAGATGCCCTGTCAGGTGCTACCATCACAACAAATGCTGTCACAAATGCTGTCAATGCAGGACTTGAATATGTAAAGTCGATAAACGGCGGGGCAGCAGATTCATCAGATGCATCGAACGGAGGTGACAAGTAATGGGAAAATGTACAGAGCGTTTATATAACGGTATTGTCAAGGAGAACCCAACCTTCGTGCAGATGCTCGGAATGTGTCCGACATTGGCTGTAACTTCATCAGCCATCAATGGCGCAGGTATGGGACTTACAACCACATGTATTTTAGTGCTCAGCAATTTCATGATCTCAGCACTCAGAAAGGTCATACCTGATAAAGTCAGAATACCGTCATTTATAGTTATCATTGCATCGTTTGTTACGATCATACAGTTTTTGCTGCAGGCATATCTGCCATCACTCAACAGCAGCCTTGGACTGTATATACCACTTATAGTTGTAAACTGTATCATCCTGGGTCGTGCAGAGGCATATGCTTCAAAGAACAAGGTTCTTCCATCTATATTTGATGGACTTGGAATGGGACTTGGATTTACAGTTGGACTTACACTCATAGGAATGTTCAGAGAGCTTGTCGGAAAGGGATGTGTGTTCGGTTTCCAGATACTTGGTGACGGCAACAGACTTCAGAGCTCATCAGGTATAGTTAAGGGCATAGGCAATGTGCTTAGTCTTTATACACCTATTACAATATTTGTACTTGCACCGGGTGCGTTCTTCGTGCTTGCGTTTATCATTGCATTTATCAATAGAAGAAATGCAAAGAAGGCAGCCGAGGCTCTGGCAAATGGACAGGAGGTACCTGAAACATGCAGACCTGATTCATGTGCTGGATGTATCAATGCAGCCTGCTGCGGTAAGCTGACAACTGAGACATCTGTAAAGATAGCAGATACCACTTCAAAGGCCACGGCTTCAGGGGATGCAAAGCAGGTTAAGAAGGTCGAAGAGACACCTTCAGAAAATAAGAAAGATGCGGATACTGATAAGCCGGAGAATACAAAAGAAGATGAGCCAAGACTCAGCCCATATGCACCTACAAGAGAATCCGTACTGGCGGATATCAAGCTTGTGCCTAACGCTACAGGCAAGATGCTTAAGGAGCATGCAGAGGAGATGCAGCAGGCTCAGAATCAGTATGAAACTGTAGAGCAGAAAGAAAATGTTTCCAAACAGGCTGAGGCAGAAGATAATAAGGAACAGCAGCCGGAGGAGAAGGATCAGCCTGTGAATGAACAGCAGCCTCAAGAGACAAAAGCGGCAGCAATGGAAAATCCAGAGGGGGACCAGCCGGAGACACTGGTTCAGAATGAAACTAATGGTAAAACATCTGATGATCTCCAGAACAAAGAGTCAGACATAAAGCTCAAGGAGACAATGGCTCATATAAAAAAGAAAAAGGGCAAAGGAGGTAAGAGATAATGAATATTTTATTGTTGGCAATCGGAGCAGCACTTGTAAATAATGTTATTCTCAGCCAGTTCCTCGGATTATGTCCTTTCCTGGGAGTTTCAAAGAGTGTCAACACTGCGACAGGAATGGGAGCTGCGGTAGTATTTGTCATGACCATAGCGTCATTTGTCACAAGTGTTGTATATTATGGAATACTGAGAAGATTTGGACTTGAATATCTCAACACGATCGTGTTCATTCTTGTGATCGCGGCACTTGTACAGTTCGTTGAGATGTTCCTCAAGAAAAAGGTGAAATCGCTGTATGAGTCACTTGGAGTATATCTTCCGCTTATCACAACAAACTGTGCGGTACTTGGTATAGCACTTTCAAATGTCCAGAGCGGCTACGGTATACTTGAGAGTACTATCAACGGATGCGGTTCCGCGGTAGGTTTCACTATAGCAATAGTTATACTTGCAGGAATCAGAGAGAGACTTGAACATAGTCCGATACCTGAGTCATTTAAGGGAACACCGATAGTTCTCATCACATCAGGTCTCATGGCAATCGCGTTCTTTGGTTTCTCAGGACTTATATAAGGAGGGCACAGATATGACAGGAATATTGATAGCTGTGGCAGTTGTCGCAGGCGTAGGTATTGTGATAGGTATCCTTCTTGGCGTTGCAGGAGAGAAATTTAAGGTAGAAGTAGATGAGAAAGAAATAGCAGTAAGGGAATTGCTCCCAGGAAATAACTGCGGTGGATGTGGTTATCCTGGATGTGATGGACTTGCAGCAGCAATCGCAAAAGGAGAGATGCCGCCATCGGCATGTCCTGTAGGCGGCGAGGCTGTAGCGGCGAAGATCAGTGAGGTCATGGGTGTTGAAAACTCTGAAAATACAAGGTACGTGGCATTTGTCAAGTGTGCAGGAGACTGTGAGAAGGCAAAGGATGTGTATGAGTATGTGGGACCTAGGGACTGCAAGCTGGCACAGAATAATCCGAACAATGGACCTAAAGCATGTACATATGGATGTACAGGATATGGTTCATGTAAAGCGGTATGTGAGTTCGGGGCTATTGACATTATAGATGGTATTGCGGTAATTAATAAGGAGAAGTGTAAGGCATGCGGCAAATGTGTCACAGAGTGTCCTAGACATCTTATAGAGCTTGTTCCATATGATGCGGAGAGACTTGTAAGATGTAATTCTCATGACAAGGGACCACAAGTCAAGGCGGTCTGCAGCGCGGGATGTATAGGATGTACACTATGTGCAAGAAACTGTGAGGCGGAAGCTATCACCATTGACAGAAATCTTGCCCACATAGACCAAGAGAAATGTACCAACTGTGGTGTATGTAAAGCCAAATGCCCAGTAAAGATTATATCGTAAGAAGGACCCGCCGCAGGTGGGAGATTTCTTGCGATGAAACAGACGCCGCGCGAAACGCCTTTAATGCGTCTGCACCACATAATATCGTAAGGAGAAAAATATATGAGATGTCCATTTTGCTCAGCAGATGATACCAAGGTCATCGACTCCAGACCGGCGGAGGATGGGAGTGCAATCAGGAGAAGGAGACAGTGTGATGCATGTGGGAAGAGATTTACCACATATGAGAAGGTTGAGACCATACCACTCATAGTTATCAAGAAGGACAAAAACAGAGAGACGTATGACCGCTCCAAGATAGAGTCAGGAGTTATAAAGTCATGTCACAAGAGACCGGTGTCTGCGGAGGCTGTCACAAAGTGTATTGATGATATAGAGAACACTATCTTCAACATGGAAGTCAGAGAGATAGAAAGCACGACCATAGGAGAGATAGTTATGGACAAGATAAAAGATCTTGACCAGGTTGCTTATGTCAGATTTGCATCGGTATACAGAGAGTTCAAGGATGTGAATACATTTATGGATGAGCTTGGCAAACTGCTCACCAGCAATTCGGAGAAGAGATGACAGAGACATATAACACTATAATCAGCGAGGGACAGGACGAAATAATCGAGAAGAAATCGAGATTTATCGGGTATGCAGTGCCGGTCTCCACGGAGGAAGAGGCATATGCTTTTGTAGAAAAGGTAAAGAAACAGCACTATGATGCAAGACATAATTGCTTTGCATTTGCCATAGGAAATGAGAATACATTACTCAGATTTTCAGATGACGGGGAGCCACAAGGTACTGCAGGCAAACCTATACTTGAGGTGATAACGGGAAATCAGGTAGTGAACATATGCATTGTAGTAACAAGATATTTTGGAGGTACATTGCTGGGAACAGGTGGGCTTGTGAGAGCTTACACAGAGGCGGCAAAGCTTGCGTTGACTGATGCTGGAATACACAGGATGCAGCTAATGAAGATAGTAAGCATCACCACAAATTATAATGATTCCGGAAAAGTTCAGTATCTCCTGAGCAGCAGCGAGGCAATAATTGACGGCATAGACTACACAGCTGATGTATGTTTCAGGATAGCGATTCCGGCTTGCGAATACGGACGTCTGGAAAAGCAGATAACAGAGTCTACATCTGCGAGAGCTGTGATAGAAGCAACGGGAGAAGAGTACAGATGATGATAAATGGCATCGCTATAGTGAATGACCTGTATCGTTTGAGAAGAAGTCCTGTTATCATAGATGCGGCAAGGCTCATGATTGAGATAGCGGCTACGTGTATAAGAATATAGGAAGTATGAGAAATGTCCATATAAATAATAAGGGACAAAACACTTAATATAGCAGCGGGTATTATTCCTGCTGCTATATTTTTTATGCAAAATCCAATCTTGTCGGCTTTGGACAGCGTAGAATACACACCACCATCTAGATCTTTCAGGTAATTCTGGGTGCCAAGAAGGGCACAGATGAAGATAGTGATATATATCAGAAGTTCTACAGGAAAATTGTTTGGAACAATCTTGTCCTGGGATATATATTTTCCGTTCAGACTCCCATTTATTGAGAATATGTCATCGTTTTCTATATATCCATGAAATCTCTGTCTGATGAAGTCCTTAATATAGCTGTCGGTATCAGAACTCAAGGCATCTGATATGTAGCGTCTTTCCAGCATATTTACAGACATATCAGCTGCGTATGCTGTGAGCAGAGCGGAGTACACAGACTCACTGGTAACACTGTAAAAGGAAGTTCCTGCTGTGATGTACACATTTATCTGAATGCTGTCATCACAGTTTATCATGGATGTACTGAAATCAGCAGGCAATGAATACCCGGAGTCAAGTTTTTCGGATGCGACATCATCCATCATCTCGTCAAGAGAGCTGTATATCTGAAATATAAATCCTGTTGATGTGTCTTCAAGAGAATCTATAAATGTGTCTGTGTAGCTGTCGGGTTTCTCAATGAAAATGCCGGAAACGATCTCGGTGGACTGTTTCTTTTCGGGCAGAAATCTGACAGATACAATAGAAACAGGGATGAGCATTAGTACCGCGATCATGGCAGGCCTGTACAGTATTCGTTTTATTAGGATGTTGATCTGAATAAAGTTCTTCATATGAGCTCCTTACGAAAAATATTGACACAATAAATGTACGCATTTGTTTAATGGGGATAGTCTGCAGATATCCTTGGCAAAGTTTGGCAGCAGCGACTCTGGTATGAAGAAACCGCTGAGGTATGCAAATATCAGAGCAGTCACGGCAAGTAGAAGGGTACATCCGTGGGTTCCTGCGGGAACGGAACAGATGACATTTATAAACAGTGCTATCATGACAGATATAACAAATCCAAATAATACACCGGATATGCTCAGTCGGATCTGCGGTGATCCGCTGAAAACGGATAGGATAGATAGAGTTATATAAACTGCCATGTACAGTATATATTCCCATACAAGAATGGATATAAAATTGCTGAGAAACCTGCATCCTGCTCCCATGTGATACGCTTTTAGCCGAGTTTTGTACGATGCAGGAACATCTGTAACAAATGGGATAAATACTGCGCCACTCAGCATCATCATGAATACTATAGCGGCACATGTGTAGAATGTAGTGGTATTTGCGGACCTCACAGCATTTAGTTCGCTTATGGCAAATGTGGATGCACGGTTCAAAACTCTGCTGAGGAACATTGCGTTTATATCATTGCTCAACATGTTCTGAGTTTCCTCTGGAAGTGCCATATCCCTTCCAATTGCCTGGACAGAGTAGATGGCAGCCTGAGATATGCCGAGCATTGAGGATGTGGAGCGAAAGAGGTCGTTCAGCACAAATGTATCAATGGAGTTCAGATCCGAATAGTACACCTCAACAGGTGTGTTGGTGCCATCCATAATATCACTTATAATGTTGTCGGGTACATATATCACGGCAAACAGTTTTTGATCTTCAAGCATTGACAAAGCTGTGTCCTTGTCATCAATTTCGGTGAATTTACATGAACTTCGGTAGCTGTCCATTTCTTTGATGGTGGTGTATGCCATGCGGGCAGATTTGGAATCCGCACTCATAACTATGCCGATGGACAGATGCTCTAGATTGCTTTTTGAATACAAAATGTCATCTGCTTTTGCTGCAATACATAAAAGTACAGACAGGAGGACAAATGCTGCTGCGATCATATATATACCATAGTGATTTATTCGTTTAAGATCAGTTTTTATGAGTCGTAAAAACATAACGCTCCTTTGCAAATATAAATAAGATCAGTACAAAAGTTTTATATAGGAATTCTCAGAAAAGCCTGTTGGATCAACATTTTTGTCCAGTGCAAGGGACAGGTTGCCGTTCTTAAGTGTGTAAATCTGATCACAGATATCAAGAGCCGATGTCTCGTGTGTGGCGATGATGACACTTCCTCCGCCAGCGGTAAAAGTCTGAAGATAGTGCAGTATCCCATTTTTGCAGAGCAGATCAAGTGATGCCAGAGGTTCGTCAAGCAGCAGAAGATCAGGACGTGACATCATTGTTATGGCGAGACTAAGCCTTTTTTTCATACCGCCGGATAATTTAGACACACGTTTGTCAAGAAATGTATCCACACCAAGATTCCTACAGATATCCATATTGTATGTGTTCATTACAGATTTTTTACTGCCAGGATTCCAAAGCCTTATGTTGTCCAGAGCGGTAAGCTCGGGAAGAAGCGGATTGTCCTGTGGAAGAAGGGCTGCGGAGGCTGGCGAGTCAAATCCATAGCTCCCTGAATCAGGCTTTATATTGCCGGCCAGAATGCCGAGCAAGGTTGACTTGCCAGATCCATTGATTCCGAGAAGTGCAATGCACTGCCCCGGGGCGACAGTGAGTGAAATGTCAGTGAGTACTCTGTTTTTTCCATAACTTTTGTTGATCGAGGAGACAGAAAACATCTTAGTATTCCTCCTCAATCACATGAAAATCAAGATAATCAAAGTCTATATCCTCAACAAAATTGTCTGATGTAAATCTGGTTCTTGCATTCTGGATGAACTCTTCTTTGTTCTTCTGCAGCCAGATAGGTTTGGCCAGATCAAATTCATAGCACATATCTTCAAGAGCCTTGTACACCTTGTGTGTACGGGTCATTTCGTAATCATTTATGCATATGACAGTGTCTTTTAAAAGGTGGTTGTCTTTTATAAGTTTGCCCCATACTCTAAACATATATAATCCTCCTGATTGTTATTACCTAATTAGTATATATCATTTGTGCACAGAATTAAAACATTAAAGACACAAATATGACACATTTAATGCGTATAGTATCAACTGTAAGAAAGAAAGAGGCACAGAGAGCCGACAAAAATAAAAAGAAAATTATTGCATTTGTAATAGCAAATCAAATATGTGAAAGGATGATAGATATGGAACAGGACAACAGGAACCAAGTGAACGGCAAAGATATTGAAAATGGCGCAGCTGGTGGTATACAGCCGGAGCAGAATATTCAGAACAGCCAGGGTGCACATCAGGAGCAGTTTGGTCAGAATCCTCAGCAGGATAGTCTGTATCACTACAGTTATATGAACAACAAAGGCGATGCAAGATTTGACAGACCTGCAGGAGAGTCGGTACAGCAGGGATCAGACTCCCAGTTGTCACAGAATACTCAGAATACAGCATATTCCGGATTTCAGAGAAATGTGAACGGCATGGAGGCTTGGTATGATAGCCAGAGAATGAATTCTGGGTATCAGAATACCGGAAACAACATGGGATCATATGGATCTGGAAATCAGTCGGCACCTCACAAGGCTGAGACTTCACACAAGCAGGAGAAACATCCTAAGCCAAAGAAGAACAGTAGTGGTAAGAAGAGTGGATTTGGCAAAAAGGCAGCATGTCTGGTTGCTGCAGCAGTTGTATTTGGACTGGTGGCAGGAGTTGTATTTCAGGGTGTCAGATATGGTTCGGACTGGGTGCTGAACAAGAACAGCGCAGTTGCTGAAACAACCACAGAGCAGGGCGCAGATGCATCCACAGAGAACAATGCACCACAGCTCAAGCAGGCATCATCGGATGCTACAAACACAGTATATGATGTGGCAACAGTGGCACAGAAAGTTATGCCTTCAATAGTATCTATCACAGGAACATATGTAACAACATATGATTACTGGTTCAATTCATATCAGCAGGAGTCCACGGGAGCTGGTTCAGGAATAATCATAGGAAAGGATGACCAGTACCTGTATCTTGCGACAAATTATCATGTAGTACAGAATGCAAAGTCATTGTCTGTAACATTTGTCAATGACAAGAGTGCAGATGCAACGGTAAAGGGATACGTTGAGAATAATGATATAGCGGTTGTCACAGTAAAACTTTCAGACATATCTGATGACACTTTGAATGAGATAAAGGAGATTCAGGTAGGTTCATCGGAAGATCTTTCAGTAGGGGATCCTTGTGTGGCTATCGGAAATGCACTGGGATATGGACAGTCAGTTACAGTTGGATATATAAGCGCACTCAACAGAGAGATCAGTGCGTCAGATGAGACAGTAAAGGTTCTTCAGACAGATGCAGCCATCAATCCTGGTAACAGTGGTGGAGCCCTCGTCAACATGCAGGGAGAACTGATCGGTATAAACACAGCAAAGTATTCAGATACAAGCGTTGAAGGTATGGGATATGCACTTCCTATCTCAGATGTACAGGATATCATCAATGACCTTATAGCAGGCAAGAATGTGGCAAGTGACGGAACAGCATCAGGCCAGGCTTACCTTGGAATTTCAGCACAGACAATAACAAGCCAGTACTCACAGCTGCTAAATATGCCAGAGGGCGTTTACATCTCATCAGTAGAGCAGGGATCAGCAGCAGAGGAGTGCGGACTTCAGTCAGGTGATATCATTTGCAGCCTTGACGGTGAGGACATAACAGATATGGATACATTCCATGACAGGATAGTTGCTTGTAAGCCGGGTGATAAGGTAACCATCGTATACTACAGAAATAACAATGGTAACTATGAAAAGCAGACAACCACAGCGACACTGAAGGAGAAACAGTAAGATAAAATTCAGTGGTGATTTAGCACGGTGCTAACAGAACTGAAAGCCTATAGATTGAGATAACGGCATCTGTAAGTGAAATTACAGGTGCCGTTTTAGTTATGTGGCAGCGTGGCGAAGTATGCGCTTGCAAATTTAGTTAAAATGGTGCATTATATGACAGGATAGCTGCGCCCACATAAAAAGATACTGGTGGGCATTACATATCATCCGAATGTAGGTGACATGTGACATTAAAAGAAAGGTTTACATAAAATGTACAAGATACTTTGTAAAGATGGAAGAGCAAAGAGAGCTGAATTTCAGACCGTACACGGAACAGTGCAGACACCTCTGTTTATGAACGTGGGTACAGCAGCGGCCATAAAGGGTGCGGTGGCAACCACCGACCTAAAGGAAATTGGCTGCCAGATAGAGCTTTCAAATACATATCATCTCCATGTGAGACCTGGAGACAAGATAGTAAAGCAGATGGGAGGTCTGCACAAGTTTATGTACTGGGACAGACCGATACTTACCGATTCAGGCGGATTTCAGGTCTTCTCACTGGCTGGACTCAGGAAGATAAAGGAAGAAGGAGTTACATTTAACTCACATGTCGATGGACGAAAGATATTTATGGGACCGGAGGAGAGTATGCAGATACAGTCCAATCTGGCATCTACTATAGCGATGGCATTTGATGAGTGTGCCCCTGCACTAGCGGACAGACAGTATGTGGAGAATTCGGTTGCGAGAACTGCCAGATGGCTTGTAAGATGCAAGAATGAGATGGAGAGACTTAACAGCCTTCCAGATACCATAAACAAGAATCAGCTCTTATTTGGAATCAATCAGGGGGCGATATATGATGATATCAGAATTGATCATGCAAAGAGGATAAGCGAGCTTGACCTTCCGGGATATGCGATTGGCGGGCTTGCCGTTGGAGAGTCTGCGGAGCAGATGTATCATATACTCGATGTCACTGTGCCACATCTTCCGGAGGACAGACCGACATACCTCATGGGCGTTGGAACTCCTGCAAATATTCTTGAGGCAGTGGACAGAGGAGTGGATTTCTTTGATTGTGTATATCCATCAAGAAATGGCCGACATGCCCATGTATACACTAAGCATGGAAAACTTAATCTCAAGAATGCAAGATTTGAGACAGATGACAGACCGATAGAGGAAGGATGTGGCTGTCCGGCATGCCAGCATTACAGCAGAGCGTATATAAGACATCTCTTAAAAGCAAATGAAATGTTGGGGATGAGATTTTGTGTCTTGCATAATTTGTATTTTTATAATAATATGATGAAAGAAATCAGAGAGGCTATTGAAGAAGGAAGATATCAGTCATATAAGAAATCGATGCTTGAGAGCCTTGCTGGTGGAGAACAGTAGGTAGAATATATGTTAGGATATATAGTGATTATGTGTTAAGCATATATCTGACTGTAAATAATTAAGAAGGAGACTAGAGAATGAACTCACTTTCAACTATTTTGTCAAATGCATCTTCAGGTGCATCAGGCACCAGCAGCGGTGCTAATATCATGATAATAATTGTTTATGTCGTTGTATTTGGTGCTATCATCTATTTTTTTATGATAAGACCACAGAAGAAACAGCAGGCAAAGACACAGGATATGCAGAAACGTATTGAGCCGGGTGATAATATCATGACAACAAGTGGATTTTATGGAACCGTGCTTGATGTTGTAGACGATACAACAATAATCGTTGAGTTTGGAAATAACAAGAACTGTCGTATCCCAATGCACAAGAGTGCTGTAGCTGAGCTTGAAAAACAGGGCAGTGCAGTTGAGTCAGATGACGACAAGGATAAGAGTAAGAAGTAATATAATCTATAAGCATATCAGGCAGAATAAAAGGTAAGAGATCCATATGATCCCTTACCTTTTTGCTGTATATAGAGGAGACAGTCAACGGTTAAAGCAGTAATTCTGGATGTCGTGAAATACAGCCTCTGTGACGCGCAGCCCTCCGCGTCCACTTCCGACAGATATGTCCGGCTTTGCTGCTCCGTGAAAATCAGAACCC
>ERZ1027061.767-NODE-767-length-13837-cov-3.928603_pt1 | contig 13837 bp, 8 predicted proteins | sample MGYA00519283_ERZ1027061 | MGnify/ENA primary metagenome ERZ1027061 (study PRJEB26926, sample SAMN06164849) | human gut metagenome | biome: ENVO:00009003; feature: ENVO:2100002; material: ENVO:00002003 | host: Homo sapiens | place: USA | collected 2012 ... | reverse complement strand
TACTACGCGTCTCGTGGGCTCGGAGATGTGTATAAGAGACAGTCTTTTAATTGAGAAAGCTGTTTTTCGCTAAGATTCAAATCTTTCACCATTTGTTCACAAGGGAATTCACATTTCTCTCTCCGTTCGTTCTTTTCTTTATTACCGGCAAATGAACTCATCGATAAAACGAGAACAAGAGCGAACGATACTATTGCCTTTTTCATAAATTTTCTCCTTTCATTAAAAAGTTTTCTTCAATTTATTTATTCGCGAATCTGTTTATAAGACTCTGTTTTTGTCCAAAGGTTTAACCACACTTTCTGCGGAATGTTTAAATTTAGCACTTTTAACAAAATGGAGAATTGTTACTCCCGAATTAAGTCTTTCAACTTAATAGCTTGGAAAGTCATGTGAGCCACGCTACTCTCATATAAAATACCCACTGTCTCACGATCGATCATGGTCAGACAAGTATACCCCCACCCCTCATCTTCGTCCAACATCACTTGATTTTCTGGCAACCACGTCAGGCCTTTATCTAAACTGGCTTTAATCGTAATATGGTTGCGCCCCTTCTTCGTGTTGGGATTCGAGAAAAGAAGGATATCCCTACCCAATACATTATCTTCGGCACGAACATGAATCAGACTCGCCATACACACAGGTTCTTGCAAAGCTTTTCGGGACGACTCATGCTCGGTCCATGTTTTTCCCAAATCCTCGGTTATGGCTACGGCTCGGTTTCCTCCCCGGTTATCCCGCATATTCAACATCAACACCCCCGGCTCTATCTCCACGACCTGAGCCTCTGTCGTATTTGTCCGTGCCAGATTATGTATATTCCAAGTTTTACCCCGGTCCTTACTATACATAATACCAGCATTCGGAATACGAGTCGAATCTATGAACTGAATGGGAAATACCAATGTGCCGTCCTGCATGGTAATACCTCGCCCCGGCCCTTGAAGTAGGAAATACCAAGAAGGATCTTTCACCTGCCCGGTTATATTAATCGGCTTCGACCAAGTTTTGCCGTCATCGGTACTCTTCGTCATCACGAGTTGAGCCGTATAGCTCTTTTCCATTCCCGGCTGTGAACTCCACCATGCCCGTTGATTCCCCATACCGTGTGTCCACGCCGCGACAATCCACACTGTATTTGTCTTTGTATCGACCAAGATAGAAGGGTCTCCTACCCCATTTTGGGCAGCCGGCAAGCCTCCGGTCTCTCCGAAAGAAAGCGGCAATCTCATTTTCTCCCATGTTCTCCCGCCATCAGTACTACGGCTCAATCCAACATCTACATGTTCTTGCAGATCCACGCTTCTATTATAACGCACATCATACACACCCAACAATGTACCTTTATTCGTAGTGACCAATCCGGGAATACGAAACGCCGAAACACCGTCGTTACCAGCATGACGAACGCCTACTCCCATGCGGTGTACAATACCGTCGGGCGACATTTTTTTACAAATAGCCTCTTTCCCGTCTATTGTCACAGAACTCAAATCTGCCGTCACCTTAGATAAAAGAGATGTACCGGGTTTCACCTGCAAACTCACCCAAAAGAAATTAACTCCCGGAAATAATTTGTAATTACATTTCAAAACCACCGACTCAGACACATTCGATTCCTCGGCACATTTTATCGAATAAGAAGGATATGCCGACAATGTCTTACCGGGACTGAAACTCGAAATATAACTAACCGGAGCAAATCGATTCTTATCTTCCTCTTGACGGGCTTCTGTTCCACCATAATAGAGCTTCACAGATTGAATATCGTCGAGATTTTTACACCTCGACAAATCTACTGTTACTCCATCAAGCATTCGGCTGTCTCGTGCATCGAATCGAAGATAAAATAATAGATTATCCTGCCGTTCTATCAAAATGGGGACTTGTGCCTCTTTTATAAAAACCGTATCCGAAGCTCTTACTACCGACCAATATCCAATTAACAAGGAAAAAAGAAAAAGTCTCTTCATGACATATCTAATTAAATTTGCGGAATAAAGATAACAGTTTTTTACTTATTACTCCAAAAACCAGCCGATTTTCATACTTCTCATAAACGGCTCTATCTTTCCATTTCTTTCCTTGCAAAAACGGTTCAAAACAAGTATATTTGTATCAACAGAAACAAGTAATTTATGTTACAACCTCTGGCAGAAAGACTAAGGCCCAAAAACTTAGACGAATACATCGGACAAGAACATCTGGTAGGACCGGGAGCCGTACTGCGGCGTATGATCGATGCGGGTAAAATTTCGTCTTTCATTCTTTGGGGGCCTCCGGGTGTCGGAAAAACAACTCTGGCTCACATCATATCGCAACAATTACAAGCACCATTCTTCACATTGAGTGCCGTACAATCCGGCGTAAAAGAAGTTCGCGAAGTAATAGACCGATGCAAAACCAATATTTTTTCCAAAGTACGTCCCATACTGTTCATCGATGAAATCCACCGGTTCAGCAAATCACAGCAAGACTCTCTCCTCGGCGCGGTCGAATACGGTACGGTGACGCTCATCGGAGCAACGACCGAGAATCCCTCTTTCGAAGTAATACGTCCCCTGCTCTCCCGTTGTCAGGTATATGTCCTCAAATCACTCGAAGTAAAGCACTTGCAGCTACTGCTCGACAGAGCTATACATTCCGATATCTATCTAAAAGAACGCGATATAGAAGTAAAAGAGACCGATGCTCTATTTCGTTATTCAGGAGGGGATGCCCGAAAGCTGCTAAATATCATCGATCTCGTATCCCAAGCGGTCGGAGAGAACGAAAAAATAATCATCGACGATGCGATTGTAACAGAACGGTTACAACAAAATCCTGCCGCCTACGACAAAAACGGCGAAATGCACTACGATATCATATCTGCATTTATCAAATCCATACGTGGCAGCGACCCGGATGCCGCAATCTATTGGCTTGCCCGCATGGTCGAAGGAGGTGAAGACCCCGCTTTCATCGCACGACGATTGGTTATATTGGCTTCCGAAGATGTAGGACTGGCAAACCCCAATGCCCTGCTTTTAGCCAATGCTTGCTTCGATGCTGTACAAAATATAGGGTGGCCGGAGAGCCGCATTATCATGGCCGAAACGACAATCTATCTGGCTAGTTCACCCAAAAGCAATTCGGCCTACATGGCGATAAATCAAGCATTGGAAACGGTAAAAGCAACAGGAAACCTTCCTGTTCCGCTACATCTTAGGAATGCACCGACACAATTGATGAAAGAGTTGGAGTATGGAAAAAATTACAAATATGCACACAATTATACGGGTAACTTTGTCAATCAGCAATATTTACCAAACGAGTTGAAAGACAATAATTGGTGGAAGCCTCAGGATAACGTTGCGGAGAACAAGCTGAAAGATCATCTAAACAAGCTATGGAAAGACCGATACAAATAATCTGTCGAAATGCCATCTCGAACTAACAAATAGCCGTCATTTTGTAAATTTTTGTAACAAAATACTTCAAAGCGCAGAAAACTAAGAAAAAAAAGAATTACTTTTGTAATCTATCAAAACCAAATTATACCAAACTACTAAACAAAGATCGTTATGAAGAAGCACAATTTCTATGCAGGCCCTTCTATTCTGAGCGAATACACCATTAAAAACACAGCGGATGCCGTACTTAATTTCGCAGATACGGGTCTGTCTCTGTTGGAAATTTCACATCGTAGCAAAGAATTTACAGCGGTTATCGAAGAAGCTAAAACCCTAGTAAAAGAGTTGCTCGAAGTCCCTGCCGGATATGATGTCCTATTTTTAGGTGGAGGGGCTAGCATGCAATTCTGTATGGTTCCATATAATTTGTTGAACCGTAAAGCAGCTTACCTCGAAACCGGAACATGGGCTGTAAATGCAATCAAAGAAGCTAAATTGTTCGGAGAAGTAGATGTCGTCGCTTCTTCGAAAGAAGCCAACTTCTCTTATATCCCCAAAGGATATACTGTCCCCGATGATGTTGATTATTTCCACTTTACCTCCAACAACACGATATACGGAACAGAAATGCGATTTGACCCAGACGTAAATGTACCTCTTGTAGCCGATATGTCTTCCGATATTTTCTCCCGACCTATCGACGTTTCCAAATATAACGTCATCTACGCCGGAGCTCAAAAAAATTTAGCCCCTGCCGGAGTTACTATCGTGATTGTCAAAGAAGAGGCTCTCGGACATGTAGACCGGGCTATCCCCACCATGCTCGACTATCGCACCCACATCAAAAAAGGATCGATGTTCAATACGCCTCCCTGTCTCCCCATCTACTCGGCATTGCAGACCTTGAAATATTATAAGGAGATGGGAGGTATCAAAGAGATGGAAAAACGTGATTTGGAAAAAGCAGCGATCCTCTACGATGCTATCGATTCCAGTAAAATTTTCGTCGGAACAGCAGCTCACGAAGATCGCTCCATCATGAATGTCTGCTTCGTTATGAAAGAAGAATATAAAGACCTCGAAAGTGAATTTATCGAATTTGCTTCCTCACAAGGCATGGTAGGTATTAAAGGACACCGTTCGGTAGGTGGATTCAGAGCTTCCATTTATAACGCTATGCCTAAATCGAGTGTCGAAGCCCTCGTAGCTACCATGAAAGAATTTGAGAAGAAACACTAATATAGAAAAACCATGAAAGTATTAGTTGCTACTGAAAAGCCATTTGCCGCCGTTGCAGTAAATGGAATCAAAGAAGTTCTCGACAACGCAGGTGTCGAAATGGTTCTTTTGGAAAAATACCCCGATAAAGCCGCTCTACTAAAAGCAGTCGAAGATGTTGAAGGCCTCATTGTGCGCAGCGATATCGTCGATGCCGAAGTTTTTGACGCTGCCCCAAAATTAAAAATCGTAGTACGTGCCGGAGCGGGTTATGACAATATCGACCTCAACGCGGCTACTGCCAAAGGAGTATGTGTAATGAACACCCCCGGACAAAACTCCAACGCTGTGGCCGAGCTCGTGTTCGGTATGACTATCTTAATGATACGAAATCATTTCAACGGAACATCGGGTACGGAATTGAAGGGGAAAAAACTAGGAATCCATGCCTACGGACAAGTAGGTCGTAATGTGGCCCGTATCGCCAAAGGATTCGACATGGAAGTTTATGCATTCGATCCTTATTGCCCCGACGATGTGATGAAAAAAGACGGTGTAACGCCTGTCGCATCGGCCGAAGAGCTTTATAAAACATGTCAATTCGTATCGCTGCATATCCCGGCTACGGCCGAAACGAAGCAATCGATCAACTACTCGTTGCTTTCGCTTATGCCCAAAGGAGCTCTTCTCATCAACACGGCTCGTAAAGAGGTGATATATGAAGAAGATCTGGCACGCATACTCGAAGAACGTACCGATTTTCACTATGTAGCCGATGTTGCACCGACTATTGCCGACACTTTAAAAGAGAAATTCGGCAACCGAGTATTCTTCACTCCGAAAAAAATGGGAGCCCAAACCGCCGAAGCGAACATCAATGCAGGTATCGCTGCCGCCCGACAATCGGTCGGATACCTAAAAGACGGTATAGACAAGTTCAGAGTCAATAAATAACATTGTTGACATATTTCCGAATCCCCTAAGTACGTTTTTAACAACGCGTGTACTTAGGGGATTTATTCTTCACCAACAACATCATTCAACTATGCTCGACAGAATAAATACCTTTCGTTGGCAATCCATCACCGAAACCCTTTTGAATGCGCTCAAACGATTTCCGGTCGCAGCAACAGCAACAATCGGGTTGTGTATCTCTCTGCTATTACTCGTCAACCTCCCCTATGAGCAAGTAAAAGGGAGCATACTTTACGAACCCTCCTATTGGTACGTATGGGTAGGCGCATTACCTCTCGCTGCAAGTATCGCCCTCTGCTTCGAGAACCGCTTGAGCCCCACTATACGACATTCGGTATCCCTACTCGCTGTACTATTATGGAGCTTGTACGGCTACATTTCGAACGATACTCCCGAACATTTCTTCGGGGCACTTGCTTTCATAGCTCCTATCGTAACATTTTTTTCGTCCTTATTTTGGGCTGCCTTTTTGAAAAAGGACACCGATACCTCTTTTTGGAATTTCTCCTATCTGTTGTGTATTCAAATACTAACAGGCTTACTTTTTGCATCGGTCTTGGCAGCCGGCCTCTCTCTGGCGTTATTTTCTACCGATACTCTGTTCGGCTGTGAATTCAAAAGCGAGATGTATTCAAACATACATGTACTTTGCTATACCTTGTTCTTTCCTTTCTATCTGCTAGGCAACATTCCTATCGCCTCGATAACCGAAACAAAGGTGCATTCGTTTGCCCAAGCATGGAAAATTCTAGGTTTATATATACTATTACCCCTCCTCATACTCTACGGAACAATCCTTTATGCCTATTTAATAAAAATCATAATTCAGTGGCAACTTCCCGATGGTTGGGTCTCCGCACTAGTCTCCATTCTCACCATAGGCGGAACAATCACCCTTTTTATACTATATCCGTTATGCATACAAGAGAATCGTCCTTTGAAATTTTTCAGGCAATGGTTCGGCATACTGCTTCTCCCACTATTAATCTTAATGACTGTCGGTATAATCCGCCGCTTTCAAGACTATGGTATCACGACTAACCGCCTATACATACTGCTGCTCAACTTTTGGTGCTATACGACTGCCTTGTATACCATTTTTACATCTGGTAAAAAAATAAAAATCCCGTTCATCTCATTTATTCTTCTTTTCCTCATCTCATCAATCGGCCCGTGGAGATTCAGCGAAATTACCCGGTATACCATGCACAAGCGGATAGATACACTCATTCAAAATAACAAACTCGGGACAAACAATCTTCTTACATTCGACAGTTTAGAAACCCAGTGCACCCAGCTCGACTCTATTGATGCCACCCGACTACAAGATGACCTTCTCTATCTCACAGAGAATTATGGGGCAAAAGATATACAAGTCTGGTTCACCGATTCCGTTTCCTCGATGCAATTTTCCAAACTCACACAAGGGATAACATCTGCATTGAATCGCTCACAGGAAAATCATCGCATCTATTTTTCCTACTACCAATCGGATTCTTACGAAGGCAAAAACATAAATATAAAAGATTACCAATACGCCCTGTTTTTCGATGAAAATTCAAATATCCGAACAAACAGCGACAATGTGGAAATATTGGGGCCAGACAGTACCGTTGTCGCCGTTTATCCGCTAGTCGACCTACTAAAAAAACAAAACTACAAAGTAAATTCCAACGACACGATTTGGTCTTTCCGAGGCGACAATACATACATACTTCCTCTGTCTTTGGACGGCTATATGAACAACCCGCAAGAAATTGGAGGGTTATATATTAAAGGCATCGTTTTTTACAATCCATAAAATAAAGGGGCTGCCTTGAAAAGCAGCCCCTTTATTTTATCGTAGAAAAACTATATTATTCCTTATTGTCACCCATCAGTCCTTTCCAAACCATTGCAGACAACGCAGCTCCGAAAAACGGCGCTACAATGAACAACCACAACTGTGAAAGAGCTTCTCCTCCTGCAAACAGAGCCGGAGCAATACTACGAGCGGGATTTACCGATGTTCCCGTAATAGGGATACACACAATATGAACCAACACCAAAGTAAGACCGATAGCCAATCCTGCGAAATTGCCCGCTCCTTTTTTCTCATCGGTCGCACCCAATACCACCAATACAAAAATAAACGTAAAGATTGTCTCGGCGATGAATGCCTGTAACATTTCTCCGTCTCCGAAACTATTGGCTCCCGTCGTAGTCACTCCCGATGAACCGCCCGTAGAAACCAAAGCATAAATAATAGACGATCCAATAATCGCTCCGATTATCTGAAAGACCATATACATGGCGGCATCCTTCCCGTTCATTCGTTTAGACAACCATACACCCAACGTAATAGCCGGATTGATGTGGCAACCCGATATACCGCCAATTGTATAAGCCATAGCAATCACAGAAAGGCCGAATGCCATAGCAACGCCCAACGTTCCTACTCCCGCACCGCAAGCAGCTGCTATATTGCCCGCAAATACAGCACTTCCACAACCCATCAACACGAGTACCATAGTACCCACCATCTCTGCCAAATACTTTTTCATGATTTTAATGTTTTTCTGGTACAATATGCACCTATTAGCAAATTTGTTAATAAACTATATAACCATTTAAGGTTTTCTATTACAAAGGAAAAAATAAATTTTGAACTTCCCAAAGATTTCTATTTTTTCGTATTTTTGGAATCATTTTCAAATAAGCGATAATCTACAAACAAGAGGACTATCATCAAATATCAAATTAATTATACGATTATGAAGATAACAGAAATTACAAATGGTATACATTATGTAGGAGTAAATGACCGGTGTAAATATAAATTCGAAAATCTTTGGCCGCTTCCATACGGAGTATCCTATAATGCTTACTTGATAACCGATAAAAAAAATGTATTAATAGATACCGTGGATGCCGCTTATACCGATAGACTACTCGACAACATAGCCGAGATTATCGGGGACGGGAAAATAGATTATCTCATAATCAACCATATGGAACCGGATCATTCTGCCTCGATACAATTTATTCGTCAAAAATATCCTCAAATGACAATTGTAGGCAATGTCAAAACCCTCGAAATGGTCAAAGGATATTATGGAATAGACGACAATACTCTTTGTATTAAAAACGGAGAATCCTTGTCTATCGGAAAAAGGACTCTCACATTTCATCTTACGCCGATGGTTCATTGGCCCGAGACAATGATGACCTACGTTAACGAAGACAAATTGATTTTTTCAGGGGATGCCTTCGGCTGCTTCGGTACTTTGGACGGAGGCATTACAGACAGTCAATTAAACACGGATAAGTATTGGAGCGAAATGGTGCGTTACTACTCCAATATCGTGGGGAAATACGGGCCAGCCGTACAAACGGCACTGAAAAAACTATCCGACATAGAAATCAAAACGATTTGTTCCACACACGGACCCATATGGGAAAAAGAAATAACCAGAGTCATTGGCATTTATGATCGCCTAAGTCGATATGAAGGTGAACCGGGTGTTGTTATCGCTTATGGCAGTATGTACGGGCATACCGAACAGATGGCCGAAGAAATAGCTCGTGAACTAGCAGCCAACGGAATCAAAGAGATTGTACTCCACAATGTTTCCCACGAAGACCCATCGTATATCCTCCAAAACATATTCCGCTACCGGGGGCTCATTATAGGCAGCCCTACTTATTCTAACAGATTATTTCCGGCAGTCGAAACCCTCACCGAAATGATTGCTACACGGGATATCAAGAATCGCACGTTTGCCTATTTCGGTTCTTTCACTTGGGCCGGTGCGGCAATAAAACACCTCGCCGCATTCGCCGAATCCATGAAATGGGAAACTATCCCCTGCTGTATAGAAATGAAACAAAGCATTACTCCGGCTATAAAGGAGCAATGTAGAAACCTTGCACAAGAAATGGCAGCTCGGTTAACTCGATGATTCAACAAATCCAATAAAAGAACGGGAAAGAATAAAAATTCTTTCCCGTTCTTTTATACTCAAAATCATTCCTATTAACGATCACTTTTTCTGAACAAACGTTTATACCACGGAATAACATATTCCGACCGCGAAGAAGCATATCCATAACCATATTTTCCGCCACCATATTGGCGATATGAATAAGTCCTTGAATTCATATTCACATCATTCAAAATAAGATAAACCGGCACATTGATACGCTTATTGTCAATCCATGCGTTCAACATCTCGATCGATGCTTTATTCGTATAGTTAGCCCTCGCTACATAAATAACCACATCGATAGCCCGGGTCAACAAAAATGAATCGGATACCATACCCAACGGTGCTGTATCCAAAATCACATAATCATAATGGGATCGTGCATAATCGACCAACTGCTCAAAACGAGAACTCATCAACAATTCGTTCGGATTAGGAGGAACAGGCCCTGCCGGCAAAACGTCCAAATTAGAATCAATTCCAGAAGATTGAATAAGAGCCGAAAGATCAGAATCTCCACCCGACAAATAGGTAGTAACACCCCTCATATTGGACATTTGGAAATGCTGAGCCAAACGAGGACGTCGTATATCCACACCTATCAGAAGCACCCGTTTTCCCGTTAGGGCAAAACTCAAAGCCATATTGCAAGAAACGAATGTCTTTCCTTCATGCATTACCGACGATGTTACCGCTATCACCTTTTTCTCTGGACCAGTAAGGACAAACTGTAAATTATTCCTCAACAATCGGAATAGTTCGGCAATGGGCTCCACACTCTTTTTCTCAACCACAAAAAATTTATTTCCCGGCTTCTTAGATATCTCAGCCAAAACAGGTATGGAAGTAAGACGTTCTAGCATTTTCTTATCTTTCAACACAGGGAATAACAACATTCTGAGGTAAATCACAAATGCCGGCAACAAAACGCCCAATAAAACAGCAGCACAAAGCAGCAATATTTTCTTAGGAGAAACTGGTTCTCCCGTAGAATCCGGATCGTCGATAATGCGTGCTACCGGTACGGTCATACTTTTGGCCAATGCATTCTCTTCTCTTTTTTCCAACAAGAATACATACAGATTATCCTTTATCCTTTGCTGACGCATAATATCGGATAATTCCCGCTCGTATTGAGGTACGTTCTTAATCTTGTCTTCGATAATCTTATCCTGACGGGATAAATCTCTCTTTTTAATTTCTACTCCTTTACGAATGCTTTCGACACCTTTCAGTACCAATGACCTTTGAGTCTGTATATCTCTCGTCAACTCAACGATAACAGGATTGGATTCCGATGATGAATGTAATAATCTTTCTCGTTGTTGCAGACTTTTATTATATTCTCCTATTAATTTAGCTAAATCTTTATCGTCAATTCCCAACGCAGGAATGGGCATATATTCATTTTGAGGTATCGATAAAAATTTCTCTACATAATCGACAAGGCTTTTCTGCAACTCCAACTCGGCCAACTTCTCATCGGTAAATCCGGTTTGCTCCAAATATAATTTCGCCTCAGACGAAATATCAATCAAATTATTATGACGGCGATATTCTTCTACTCGCGCCTCTACAACCGATAAATCTTTTGAAATAGAATCCAAACGAGCATCAATAAACTGTTGCGTTTTTTCAGTCCCTTGATTTTTTTGCTTGGCCGCATCGATATTATAAAAATCGACCAGTGTTTTTATAAAATCCTCACCCGCTTTTATTACCGGAGTTCGGTATACGACCTTCAAAATCGTTGCATCTTTCGAAGCAAAAGCCACTGTCAAATTTCCGGCAATAGACTTACTCACGCTTCTCGGATTCGATAAAGATATATTCAACGTTTTATCCACGGTAGGAATCGTATCGCCAGTATATCTTAGTCGGATAAATCCCTTGTGAAAAGGTATGGAATATGGAAAAGTTTCGACCGTAGTGTTACAAATTTCTACCTCATCGCCCCTCACATTTCGAGTCTTCGCCTCCAAACGGAATACTCCGTTTTGCGGTTTTATTCTAATATTCAAAGAAGCCTTTAACGAACGCACATCAATCGAATCAAGAACTGCTTCTATCGGAGTCTCTTCATACAATGGAACATTTCTCAAAAAAGAATTCCAAGAATAAGACGTGTACAAATTAAGAGCTTCGACGACATCTGTAATCTGATTTTTCGAACGTAAGACTTCTATTTCATTATCTATATTTTTCTTATAGGAAGATAGTCCTAGGCTTTCCAATAATATATTGCTGTTATCTCCTTTATTGTCTTGAATATATACTGCAGATGTGACCTCATAAACCGGAGTCTGCCTGAAACAATAAAACATTACCGCCACAGCAAGTACGACCACGCTGGCCACAAACCATTTCCAATATGAAATACATTCTAAAAAGAAGCCCGTAACATCAAATGCCTCTTCCGATGCATTTTTTACAGATGTATTCTGCTTATCTTCCATAAAACTTTTATTTCGAAATACTCCAAGCTGTAATAATAAGGTTAGCGATAGTCAATAAAATTGAAGTCGCGCTAAAAATCAATGAAGTCGTGGGAGGTACGACAACAGCAGAATTGGCTTTGGATTTGTTTGGTTGAACATACAATACATCATTCTGCTGTAAATAAAAATAAGGCGAAGATATCAAATTCTTATCATTCAAATTTATTCTCGCTATACTCTTAGTTCCATCTGAATTTACCCTCACCAACAGCACATTATCCCGGCGACCTGTTATAGCCAAATCTCCGGCCAAAGCGATCGCATCCAATATACTCACTCGTTCGTTTTCTATGGTAAACAATCCCGGTCTATTCACATCTCCTAATACCGATATAGAAAAGTTTTGTATCCACACAGTCACTTGGGGTAGTTCATTCAGATATTCGGGATAAAGGAGCTCTTGAATCAAATGTTCTACCTCCATCTTACTTTTTCCAGCTACGTGAATACGCCCAATCACCGGGAAATCGATATTACCCGCCTGATCAATCAAATAATATTCAACGGCTTTCGATGCATTTCCTCGCAGATAAGCCTCTCCTTGCATCAACCTCTTGTTAAACGGGATAACAACCTCTTGATTCTTAGCCACTACCGATATATCTATAATATCCCCCGGAGCTAAAACAGGAGAAGACTGAACCGTCGCAGCATTCAATACTTCGGCAGGTATATCTTCAATATCAACCATATAGGGAACATTCTTCGAAGAAGAACAAGACGTTATCCCCCAAAGAAGTATCATAAAAAACGTCAAATACAAATATCTCATTATGTGCTCTGTTTCTAAATAATGGCCCAATTATATAATCGCCATGCAAAAATAACACTTTTTACATGGCGAACAATATTTTTATCAGAAAAACCACGATTCAAACGCGATTCATGACATTGCACAACAAAGCCCGTTCCCTCTTCACTATCGCTAAACAAAGAGAACGGGCTCAACAATAATTCCCCTTTTTCAGAAATTATATTGAATCATTGCATTGATTCGATTGGCCTGACCATCTTCCCTATTTATATTGGAACGATGACCATAAAGATATTCAAGCCCAATACTACAATCGGGAGTTAAATTATAAAAAGCGTTCCCGACAATATATTGAGCATATCGATAGGAATTTTCCGAGAGCGACCCGGTTTTGCTGTATAATCTACTTTGACTATAAGATGCCGAAATAAAGAATTTTTGAGAGAATGAATACCGTATGCCAGCCACATAGCCTAATGTTTCTGGTGCATAAAGTTTTCCTTGATTATCGGGGTCTGGAATCAAATCGAAACCCTTCCCATTCAAACCGTTCAAGTATCTATCGTATCCTCGTCCATAAACCCCTTGATAATACAGCATTACCTTCGGTGTAATATTAGCTAATCCCGAAAGTTGCACGGCCCAACCCAAAACAGATTTATTTCGAGAGGCCATCAAATCTCGATAGGACAAACCCCGTATAAGACCAGAGACTCGTATATGATTGTTCCCTTCGTTCCAACCATACTGGACATAAAACGGGATATCGGGCATACGCTGACGAATAGCCATATTGTTACCATCACTTAGCGTATAAGTCACCGAAGGTGCTTCGGCCGCCAATGCCACCTGCCAATGTTTACTTAAATCAAGAGTATAACGCAACATAACATTACGCACACTAGTCATACCATTTGGACCTTCATAATCGATTGTAGGAGGAGCTGCTGCGGGATCCACAAAGGTACTCCAAGTCTGTCCGACTAAAAAGCCGCGGGCATTCACATAAGCCTGTCTGAGACGAAAACCGTA
>ERZ1027061.757-NODE-757-length-13926-cov-3.401846_pt1 | contig 13926 bp, 11 predicted proteins | sample MGYA00519283_ERZ1027061 | MGnify/ENA primary metagenome ERZ1027061 (study PRJEB26926, sample SAMN06164849) | human gut metagenome | biome: ENVO:00009003; feature: ENVO:2100002; material: ENVO:00002003 | host: Homo sapiens | place: USA | collected 2012 ... | reverse complement strand
TTTTCGGTTATTTCTGGCTCCGTCGGCGTCTGGCTGACGATCGGCGGTGTGATTGCCGATTGTACAGTCGGCGTAGACTTCTGCGGATTTGCGGTCGGTGCGGACTGCACAGGCGGAACTGCGCGCTTCGATTCAGTCGGTGCTGACACGTCTGCCTGCTTCGGAGCAGGATGCTGCGGCTTTGTGCGTTCCGGAAAGGCTGTCCGTTCAGACTTGCGGAGCACAAATTTCGCCTTCTCCGGCGGATATGGCGCATTCTGTGTGCTGCAAACGAACACCTCTGTCACCCGAGCAAGCTTTTCTGCTTGATGATCGCCGATCGGAACGACTACAAAATCGCCTGCTTTCAGCGAAATTCCCCCGGTCAGATAGGCATACGCCGCTCCATCCTCCTTGAACTGCACATTGCAGAACTGATAATAGCTTTCGCCAGCCGGCTTTGCCGGTGTACTGACGGGCGGTCTTGCAAGTGCACGGGCAGGTGGCTTTGTGCGTTTTGAAGAAGGTGCAGCCGCAAGGACCTGTGTATACCGTTTCCTCCACTGCTCCTCCAGACAGGGATTTTTCAGTGCAAGGTCCATACAATGCCGCGCCAGCGTTTCCTCCCCACAATCCCGACAGATCTCCAGAACATTGAACTGCAATCTGTCGAGGTACGCGCTTTCAAAAAGCTGTGATACAAACCGCTCGTCATCCAACGCGACCAAAAGTGGAAGCGCCTGATCGTCGGTTGGAGACTCCAGCCAGTCCCAATCCAAGAGAAGTTCCTCGGCTGTTTCGGCGTTGGTTTTCAGAGATGGCTCTGCGATGTCCAGAAGCCGCCGCCACATCTCCATGCTCTTTTCCGGGTCGTCTGCAAACACATCATCCAGAATGGACTCCCACGACAATTCATCGAAATCCTCGGCGGTTTCATGCGGGACTTCCTCCGGGTATTCGACCAGTAAAATCTCGCGGCAAATATCCTCGTAATCCGGAAACTTGCCCTGTGCCAAAAGGCGTTTTGCTCGTTCTATGTCAGGGTGCAGCAGCACTTTGTTCTGCCAATGGGTGTGATAGGCTTCTTCCAGCGCATTCCGGTTGTCCTGCGCCTCGCCCATTTCCTCATCCTTTTTCCCGCCGAAGTAGGCATAAGCAGAGGACAATTCGGAGAGAAGCTCAAACAAGCCGTCCGGATCGATGTGGTTATAGTAGTCTTCCACTGGGCGCGTCGAGAGCAGTTCTGTCCAGAACGCACCGCAGTCCGTTTCGGAAAGGACTGCTTCTTCGCGGAACAGAACGCCTTTCTTGGCATCGCGCATGATTTCCTCTGCGCTTTTGCCTAGATTCAGGTCAGTGGTCGTAGTCAGGAAAGTCCGCAGTTCTTCTGCCTTTTTCTCGTCCGGCAAAGCTCTCGCGTTCTGGATTCCGACCGAGATGTGGTGCAGCAGCACTTTTCCGAGAAGCTGCGAGAGCAAAGCGTTTTGGGGCGCAATCTGATTCAATGCCTTTTTCAGATCGCTCCAAGTTTCAGGGAGGTCAACATGGTAGACGAAGGAGAGTGTCAGCGTGATCTGTGCCGTATTCTGTGACTTTTTTGCCGGTGTTCTTTGCAGACTTCCAAAGTCTCCGCACCAGCCGCATTCCCAAGATGACCCGCGTATCATAACCGGACTTCCGCACCACGGACAGTTCATATTGCGCTCACCTTCCTTTATGATACAGAAGTGAACTGATAGCAAATCTTTTTCATATTCTTTGCTCAGTTTCGTTCAGTCAACTGTGTCACATCAATGATTGCGGTTGTATTTTTGCCCTGTTATCGCTATCAGCGTTTATTAGTTTAATTATACCAGCTTTTATTTGGAAATTCAAGAAAACGATAGAACTGTGTATTTTTGAAAACAAAAGAGACGTTCTTATCTTTGTTTATTGCCGCGCAAATTCTGCATCTCAAGGCGTATGAATTATGCTGTTTGCTATGCGAAAATTCTATTGTATTCGTACCGAATCGACAAATATTTTAACAGTTTTTCCGCATCGCCTTGAGAAGTACGCTTTATTGGACACTTCATGTGCTATGATGTTCCTACCAAGATAGAGAAAGGGCGGAGCGCAATGTTTGTCCTGTTGGATATAGAGTGGATCGAAGGTCGTGGCGGTCATCGGAGTCTGACGCAGCTATACGCCGCGCGGGTCGATGAGAAATGGAATACCATCCGTGTGTTTGACGCGCTGGTCTGTCCGCGCGAGTCCGGAACTGCGCCGTGGGAGCATCTGGCGTTCAACGGCTACGCGCCTGCCGAGTTTTGTGCATCGGATTCCGAGAAAAGCTGCGTCCAGCGATTTTTTCGCTGGCTTCAGCCGGACGACGTGATCTGCTGCTGGCACGTTGAAACGAAAAACACGCTGAAAGCGCTGTACCGCCGCTATCTGTTCGGAACATTTTCCATGGCGGTACGCTGCATGAACCAAAAAGTCTATGCCGCTATCAAGGCACGCGAAATTCCGGCGCGTTCTCTTTACAAAATTGCAGAAGCATGCGGTCTTTCAACGCCCGCGCCGGAGCATCAATCCAGCAACGATGTTGCCGTCATGCAGATGCTGTTTCAGGCGCTTGGACTTGCGCAGTCAAAAGTGCCAAAACGCGCGCCAGCCAAAGAACCGATCCCCAGACAGGAACGAAACGCAAAGATCATCGCGGCGTCGAGCTATAACTACCTGTACGCTCCAAATTCCGAGATCTTTCACTGCCGAAATTGCAAGCAGCTTCTGCGCGTGAAAGAACTTCTTGGCAGCGTGTACTATCAGACGGCTTCCCAAAATCGCCGCCCCTGCAAACTGTGTCACCCAGACTTGCAGCCGATCATCGACCGTCCGTCGAAGGAAAAAAAGCAGAAACAGGAAAGTCGGAGCTTGTAAAAGCGCGGCTGCTCGGAAATCAGTGCGTGATCCTGCCGCAAACGCGCATTGTCGGCTGCTGTCACAATCTGCTGCATCCCGGAAAGCTGACGAAACGGCTTATGACGCAGCATGACTGCCTTGGGAAGAACTGCCGGTACTTCGAAAAGTACGAGGACGCAGGCTATTGGAAAGAATGTGACCGCAAGAAAGAACAAAAGCAAACGGCCAGACAGCTTCAGCGCATGAAACGGGAGCAGGAAGCCGCCACGGAAGCGGTACTGCAAAATCTCGCGGAGCTGTTTCAGTCTTACATAGATGATGCCGGTTACGCCATGCAAATCGTCCGCGTGGACACGGAACGGGTCAACCGATACCGCGTCTTTTATGTGTCCGAATATCCATTTGCCGATGGAGACCGCTTCCCGAAGTTTTTGGAAACCGTCCGCTTTTTCTTCCCGGATTATCGCCTGAATCTCCGCCATATCCGCGACGTGGACGGGCACTTTGTAACGATCGACGAATACCAGCAGCGGGTGCGGAAATAGACTTCTTCACCGAAACTCCCACAAAGGCAGTTGAGCCTTTCTCGTTTCTCTGCTACAATAACCATAAAAGAAACACGCAGCGGAGGTTTTTTCATGATCCGTGATATCTGCAAAGACGAATTCTTCCTGTCCCAGAAGGCGGAACCCGCGACGGCATCCGATCTTGAAATTGCGCAGGACTTATTGGACACCCTCACCGCGCATAAGGACGGTTGCGTGGGGATGGCGGCAAATATGATAGGCTGTAACAAGCGCATTATTGCGTTCGACAACATTGGTGAGTACATGGTCATGTTCAACCCCGTGATCGTCAAAAAATCCGCGCCGTATGACGCGGAGGAGGGCTGCCTGTCGCTGACCGGCACGCGGAAAACGAAGCGATACCAGACCATCAAGGTGCAGTGGCAGAACGAGCAGTTCCAGACGCGCATCCGGACATTCACCGGCTGGACGGCGCAGATCATTCAGCACGAAATTGACCATTGCGAGGGGATTTTGATATGATTTTTTACTTTTCGGGCACCGGAAACAGTAAATATGTGGCGAAACGCATTGCGGACGCGCTGGGCGATGCGCTTGTGAACCTGAACGACCGCATCAAATCCGGTGACACTTCGCCCGTCGAAACCGGCGAGCGAGTTATTATCGTCACGCCGACCTATGCCTGGCGCATTCCGCGCGTCGTGCGCGACTGGCTTCGGAATACGGAACTGCGCGGCGCAAAGCAGGCGTGGTTTGTTATGACCTGTGGCAGCGAGATCGGCAATGCCGACAGATATAACCGCGAACTCTGCGCGGAAAAGGCGATTTCCTGCATGGGCACGGCGCAGATCGTCATGCCGGAGAACTACATTGCGATGTTCTCCGCGCCGCAGGCAGACAAAGCGCGGCAAATCGTCGCCCAAGCCGAGCCTAGCATCGACCGAGCAATTGCGGCGATTCAAGCCAATCAGCCGTTCGCGCCGACGCGGAACAATCTCTATGACCGCCTCATGAGCGGCCCGGTGAATCCGATTTTCTATAAATGCTTCGTCAAGGCAGATGCTTTCACTGCTTCGGATGCCTGCATCGGCTGCGGGCAGTGCGCGAAGCGCTGTCCGATGAACAACGTCACGCTCAAAGACGGCAAGCCGGTTTGGGGTAGGAACTGCACCCACTGCATGGCGTGCATCTGTTACTGCCCGGTCAGCGCGATCGAGTACGGCAAAAAGAGCGTCGGTCAGCCGAGGTATCACTTTGAGGCGCTGTGAGGTCTGCAATGAATCGTGAGGAATTAGAAGCATACATCCGGAATCACTACGCTACCCTACCGGATTATCCTTGGGCAGATACACCACGCGCTGCTGTGTTTCGTCATGCAAGCAACCGGAAGTGGTTCGCACTGGTCATGGAAGTGCCGCAGGACAAGCTGGGGCTTGCGGGAACGGAGAAGCTCGATATCGTCAATTTTAAGTGCGACCCGATTCTGATTGCATCCCTGCGCGGTGAGACCGGCATTTTTCCGGCGTACCACATGAACAAGAGCAGCTGGATCACAGCCGCGCTGGACGGCAGCGTGCCCGCAGAAACAATCGAGCTTTTGCTGGATGTGAGCTATGAGCTGACCAAGCCCAAAATTCGCAGGAAACCAGCAAACAGGAAGGAAGCAGATGATACGAAAATTTGAAACTCAGGATTTAGACGCCGTCATGCAGATCTGGCTGCAAGCCAATCTGGACTCCCATGCGTTTATCCCGGCGAGCTTTTGGAAAGCGCATTTTGAGATGGTGCGCGATATGCTCCCGCAGGCGGAGCTCTATGTCCACGAGAACGAAGCCACCCGGCAAATCGACGGCTTCATCGGTCTGACGGAGAACCACATCGAGGGGATTTTCGTTGCAAAATCCGCGCGTTCCAAGGGCATTGGAAGAGCGCTGTTGGAGTATGCAAAGTCGCGCAAACCGCGCTTAACGCTGAGCGTCTATCAGAAAAACGAGCGGGCACTCGCGTTTTACCGGCGTGAGAAATTCGTCGTGCAGTCGGAAGGCATCGACGAGGACACAAACGAAGCGGAGATTCAGATGCTCTGGACACCGCAGGCGCAGAGAAATTGACGGAGGACGGGCAGCCGTCCTCCGTTTTGTCAATCTGTAAGCTGCTCCCACAGAAAGCGCCGGAGTTTTTCCAAATCCGGATCGCAGAGCACCGGCAGGATCTCCACCAGCTTTTCTGGCTCCAGATTCCACCACTGATAGCGCAGCAGCAGATCTTTCAGCTCCGCGTCAAATCGCTCCTTGATGAATCTCGCCGGGTTTCCGCCGTAAACAGTGTACGCCGGAACATCCTTCACCACCACGGAATAGGCGGCGATGATCGCGCCGTCGCTAATCTTCACGCCGGGCATGATGATGCTCTCGCGCCCGATCCACACGTAGTTTCCGATGACCGTGTTGCCCTTGCGCGGAAGCTGCGCCATGTGCGGCGGCGTATTCTCCGTCCAGGCGCCGCCGAAAACGTTGAATGGATACGTCGTGGCGCTGCTGATGCGGTGGTTCGCAGGACCCATGATAAACTTCGTGCCGGACGCGATTTGACAGAACTTGCCGATTACAAGATGATCGCCGAACTCCGGGTAGTTGAACAGCACATTGTTCCGCTCAAACCCGTCGGATCGACCGCATCGTCATAATAGGTGTAGTCACCGCCCGTGATATTCGGCGCAGTGACGACGTTCTTGATGAAACAGGAGGTCTTGTATTCATTCGGAAAGACCGCATTCGGGTCCGGAATATTCATCATAACGCTGTCCTTTCTGGCTGCTTTTCCATCACAAAATTCGTGAGCGCAACGCCGCGCCGGATCACTTCCTGCTTGCGCACGACGTGGTATCCGCGATGCTGGAAAAACAGCTTTGCCGTGATGGAAGCGTGTGTCGTGAATGTCTTTCCAGCCGCGAAGCGCTCCAATTCGTCGCAGATCGCAGATGCAATACCTTGCCCCTGATAGTCCTTATGGACATACAGCCTGTCCAGATAGCCGGTCTCATCCATGTCCCCAAAGCCGACAATCTTGCCGCTTTCTGTCGCAACGATCGTCCTGTGCGCCCGGAAAGACTTGTCCCATGCCTGTGAATCCACTTCGCCGGTCGCCCACGCATCCAGTTGCTCTTACGTATAATCCTTCGCGTTCACGTTGTGAACGGTCTGGTAAAAGAGTTCTGCCAACTGTGCGTAGTCGGAAGGCTGATATTTTCGAAGCTGCATATTCTGTCCTCACGGAATTTGATTTTCTTCATAATAGCAAACTCTTGCCCGAAATACAATGCCGTAACACGGCAGCGCACATGGAGCAGATATGCGGAAAACGCAGTCGGCACAGCGAGATTATTATGTTTCTCTTAAAAAACAAGACATACATATTGATATATACACAGTTTAACAAGAATATCAATATCTAACATTTATAGTTGCCGTGTTACATGGAAATTTTTGCGCCAATTCAAGAGAATCCATTGGTGAATGTTTTCTCCTCAAGCGATTTTTGAATTCGACGATTTTAGATGTCTGATGTTCCAATTTACCGCGAAAATTGCTGGATGTCATTGCTGCTTTTTAGGACTGCACTAATATCCATACTGCTTTGAGTCAGAAATTGTACAATTTTATCATTTTTCTTGAATTTTTGTATCGAATCTGATATCATAACATACAACGCTATTGGTGTTGGATATATGCCATGGCAGACGGATGTGGATAAATGTGCTCTGCCGGTTGGCAGAGCATTTTATTTGGTTTGGCGAATCAAATTCCATATGTATTATCTGTAAGGAAAACAAAAAACGCTGATTGACAAAACAAAGCGAAGAAAGAGTTGCGTTTCAACGCAGGCATTGACTATGCTTCAGCAATTAAGATGCGTAAAAATGGACATATGACAACAGTAGAGCTCCTAAAAGTTTGTAGCACGCTGTCTCATCGGATTGATTACATTTTAAGGTTTATATTAGTGAGCAGTCAATTCGCTGTCTTCAATAAATGAGGTGATTATCATTCCTAAATATCTCGATTTATTTGCAGGAGCAGGCGGCTTATCTGAAGGGTTTATCAGAGCAGGCTACGAACCGGTTGCTCATGTGGAAATGGATGCTGCTGCGTGCTACACCTTAAGAACACGCACGGCATATCATTGGCTCAAAAAGGAAAATAATCTTGTGCCATACACTAAATATTTGGCCGGAGATATTTCCCGAAAAGATTTCTATGATCTGATCCCTAAGGAAATATTGGGCTCAGTTCTCAATTATGAGATATCGGAGGAGTCTTTACCTGGCATTTTTAAAGATATCGACGCACTCCTTGACGGCGAAAAACTTGATTTAATTGTAGGTGGCCCTCCTTGCCAAGCTTACTCTATTGCCGGAAGATCCCGGTCTGAATGCAAAATGGTCGGTGATAAGCGAAATTATCTATACAGGCTATATGCAGAGTTTTTGAAAAAATATCAGCCAAAATATTTCGTATTTGAAAATGTTTTGGGCCTGCTGTCCGCCAAAGATGAGGATGGCTCCTTGCACTTTGACAATATGCGTACATTATTCAAGAAATGCGGATATACAACGGACTTTCGTATATTGAATGCATCGGATTATGGTGTGCTTCAAAATAGAAAAAGAATTATTTTAATTGGTTTCTATGGCGAAAGAGCAGATTTTTATCCAAAGATCTCTGCGGTTGGAGATACGCACAAGGTTGGAGAATTATTTTGCGATCTACCTGCCCTCAAGGCTGGAGAGGGTGTTATTACCCCGGTGAAAACGGCTCACTACACAGGAAAGTATCTGTTCAGCGCAGGAATTAAAGAATATGACGAGGAGGCAGTGACATTCCATCAAGCACGGCCCAATACAGCCCAGGATCTGGAGATATACCGCATTGTTGTCGATACTTGGAACAAAAGCAAGACTAGAGTCTCATATACAGACCTTCCTGAACGATTACGTTCCCATAATAATACAAAAAGCTTCTTGGATCGTTTTAAAGTAGTGGCTGGAAATCTCCCCTATGCCCAGACCGTTGTTGCACATATTTCGAGGGATGGACACTACTTTATCCATCCGGATATTAAGCAAAATCGTTCTATTACCCCAAGAGAAGCAGCTCGTATTCAAACGTTTCCGGACAACTACTTTTTTGAATCTGTAACTGGAAGACCTTCGCGAACGCTTGCGTATAAGCAAATAGGTAATGCAGTCCCTGTATGTCTTTCTTACCACATAGCTAATGCACTATTAGCTCGATTTACGGAAGGTGACAAAAATGTCGAAGAATCAGACACTTGATGAGTTTTACAGCACTTTCAGAGAAGAAGTACTCTGTGCTAGTGACACTGAAACCAGTGGATGGACCACAGAAGATTTTCTGACAAATGTTATGATGGAATATTTGGAAGAAGCTGGCGAGGTAACAGATCCTGTTATTTGTCCTTTCCGTGGGTATGGTCTTCAGATGAATGCATATGCAATATCCGAAGACTGCGAGTCTGTCGATATTTTCGTCAGCATTTATTCAGATTCGGAGCAACCTCGTTCGGTCTCCCAAGCGGATATTGACGCCGCTATAAAGCGTGCCATTCAGCTTTACCACAAGGCTATCAATGATCTGTATACAGCCTTTCAGAAGGATAATGACACCTACGAATTCGCAATAACCCTTCACCAAAATAAAGACAATATTAAATATGTTCGGATCTGTGCACTTACAAATGGTCTTGTAAAGCCGATTGCACTAAAAAATATAACCATTGGCGGTGCCGAAATTTCTTTCTCTCTTTGGGATGTAGATCGTTTGTATCGTTGTGTCACTTCCGGAAAAATGCGTGAAACAATTGAAATTGATTTTGAAGAGAAGTTTCAAACCTCCATTCCCTGCATCGAAAACAATACCAGCAAAAAGTATAGCGTTTATTTGGCTATCATTAACGGCGATTTGTTGGCAGCGCTCTATGATGAATTCAGAGACCGTTTGCTTGAGAAAAATGTGCGCTCATTCCTCCAAGTAAAAGGAGGTGTTAACAAGGGAATCCGGGATACTTTACGGGATGAACCCGATATGTTCCTTGCATATAACAATGGCATTTCTGTCACTGCCGAGAGTGTCGAAATTGTTCGGGATGAAAACGGTAAACCCTCTATTAAACGCATCCGGGATATGCAGATTGTTAACGGGGGCCAAACTACTGCTTCTATTTTCAACGCTAAGAATGACCGTAAAAATGCAGCAGATTTGTCACAAGTTTTTGTTCAGATGAAAATCTCGGTAATTCACTCTGCAGATGATATGAATGAGATTGTCCCCAGAATTTCGACTTTTGCCAATACTCAAAACAAAATTCAGGTTGCCGACTTTTCTGCAAACGATCCCTTTCACAGGCGCATTGAAGAACTATCGCGTACCATCTGGGCACCTGCCCAAGGTGGCATGAAACCTCGAAACTGGTTCTATGAGCGGGCACGCGGTCAGTATGCAGATATGCTAACCCGTGAATCCACCACCAAGCGAAAAAAAGAATACAAGGAAACTCATCCTTTGTTTACCAAAACGGACCTCGCCAAGTATGAAAACACTTGGGACCAGCTCCCATGGCAGGTCAGTGAGGGTGCCCAAAAGAATTTCCACAAATTTATGCTTCGTTTAAAAGAACGCAAGGGATTTGCTCCAGATGAGATTTATTATCAAAACCTCATTGCCAAAGCAATTCTGTTTCGCCAAACCGAGAAACTCGTTCAGAAGCAACAATATGGTGGATACAGAGCTAATATTGTTACATATACTCTTGCTTTTCTTTCCTTCAAGACTGCCCAGCGCATTGATTTGGAGCGGATATGGAAGGAACAGGCTCTGACTCCGGATTTGGAACGTGAAATTATTGAAGTTTCAAAGTTTGTTCAAAGCCTGATTGTAAATCCACCGGGAGGAACCAATGTTGGTGAGTGGTGCAAAAAAGAAAAGTGCTGGCAGTCCATCCGTGACCATGAGTACACCCTTAGCGATGAACTTCAACATGAACTGCTATCTGTAGCGCGCCCTGCCATTGGCAGTCAGCCTGCAACCGGAAGTATTGATTCGCTCACAGATGAGGAGCTGGCTTTAATTGACGAAGCTGCAGCTATTCCTGCAGAGACTTGGTTTGCGCTATCGCGCTGGGCAAAAGAAACCCGGAATTTCCAGCCTTGGCAGCGTAGCCTGCTATTCTCTGTCGGAACTTTGGCTGGCCGTGGTCAAAAGCCAAGTATCAAACAAGCAACGCATGCGATGAAAGCATATAAATCCGCTCTTGAAAAGGGATTTACCGTTTAAACAATAACAATAAGGAGGGATATCCATGTTGGAATGGCATGACTTTGTAGAGCAACTGCTGTCTGAAGAAAGCAGCTTTGACGGGATCAGCCTGTCCTTCGATGGCACCGCTCATTCTGTGGGAGTCCCTCCCATTATCAAAGCCAGCGTACTGATGCTCGATAGAATGATTACGCACCAAGGAAAATTCAATATTTTGGTCTTCCCTGAACGCATTCAATCAATTTTCATTTTTACGCTGATCAAGTTGCTGCACAATATCGCAGAAGGGAAAATTGAGCGTGCCTATGATCCTGAAGCTTTTAAGCCTGGAGAGAAACTGAAACTCGGAAATGCTGTGGTCGAGTTCGTCGGCATAGAAGATGAGAAAAACGAGCGACGGATGAAGATCAATGTGGCAGATCTGACTATCAGTGCTCCGATTGAATTTTTCCCACTGTTCCAGTTAACCAATACACAGCGTCGTTTGAGCCCATACAAACAATATGTGGCAGAAAAGAAAAAGGTAGAAGGACTTGTTTCTTACTTAACGACAGACGAGAAGTTTTTGAAGATACTTACTGATTACAGGACACATATGGAGAGCTCTATCGTGAGCATGACCTCAGTAATCAATGCTAAGGAACTGCTTTCTACCTGTAAACTCTGTGGCCGTGACGTAAAGAGCATCCTTTTGGTTGGACAGGCAGACTATGAGGGAAATGTCAGAAATGTCGGCGCCGGGCAACTTGGTGGCGTTCCTGCTATTGTTCTTGCATCGGATCTGTATGCAATAGCAGCACTGGCAGACCAAGGGCATCCTATTCAGTCCATAATTATTGACGGTTCCAATGCTAATATTCTTCTGAGTCAGATGGATGCGTTGGATAACTTGATGCGTTTGGGTGTTCCGATTACATGTGTGACCGATATCGTTAACTCTTTTGATTTGCAGCCATTTCTCGACAGGCAGTTCAATGTGTGGAGGTGGGATGAAACCAGCATTACTGACCACCTTTACGATGTCAATTCGTTGAGCTCAGACAGGAAAATCAAGCATTGCGCAAAACATGAGGTTGAATACCTTGTGTCAGACGGCAATGAAATCAGCATTGCTATTCGTAAGTTGTACTTTCATCGAGGAGAGACACAGACTTTGTCAGCACAAATGCTCAAGTTGTTTGACAAGTTATTTTCCCTTGCTTTCGTCGCTCTCCGCGAAACCGTACCTTTTAATGATGGTCAACTGATACAGCCAAAACTTATTTTGGACGAGTGCAGCAGTATTCTTGCTGATGAAAAGAATTACCTTTCATCGAAAACCTACGATGATTACATCACCATCATTGGCTGCCTGAAAAAGGTTTTTGCCAAAGGATGCCCCCTTCCCAAACATGATGCTTTGGCTGCCAAACTGCGTAAGGAGAAATATAAAAACATCTGCATTGTCGTTCCTGAGCGTTCCGACAAAAAGCATGTACAGGAATATTGGCAGATGTGGTGCCGCAGGCAAAGACTTATCACGCAGGTGTATGTCTTGTATCCTGCTGAGTATTACCCTACTTTGACAACGCAGTTTTCTGCAACAGTTGTTGTCGGTTGGTTGAAGCGCGCTATCATGCGAAAAATCCTCTATGGTTTCAATACACAAACATATACGATTTTGCTGTATGACTATGAAAAACGGTGGAAAAACTACGACACCCAAAAATGGAACTCCGCCTTGGATAGTTTACAAAATCGGAAAACCATAGAAAAGTCCTTTGCTACAGACAAACTCCATGTATCTACCAGCAGATTTGTTCCGCCAGAACCGGCACCAGCAGATACGCCAAAAGCAGACGAATTCGCTGAAATTGAAGTAGTGCTCTGGGAAAACAAGTACCGTCAGTATGTCGCCAATGGCGGGCAGAAAGCAGCAAACGAAACAGCAGAAGCAATCCCGGTTAACTATGTTGGCGGTTACCTGGCATTTTATCGTACTGGACACAAAGTTATCTCCGCAACCAACATCATCATGAATGATGCAGATAAAATAGACACTGTCCTTCCAGAACAACTGAAAATGGGTGATTTTGTTGTTGTCCGCGAAACCGCCAAGGATTTGATCCGCGAAATGGCCGATGTTATTTTGGCACGCTCCGGAAAAGTCGGGTTGAGAGAAATGGCCGGCAAGTGGAAAGAGGCTTTGAAAATTGAAACATTGTTCTACTCAGATGATGAAATCTATCAACATCTGCAAAATGCAGGCTGCACCAAGGGTTACCAAGCGGTTCGCGGTTGGATTTATGACGATGATGTTATCGCCCCGCAAAGTAGACAGGATCTGGAGCACATTGCTTCAGCCACGGGCAGCGGTGTTTTGAAGGAACTGTTGGATCAGATATATGATGCTGCACAGACAGTTCGCAGCGCTCACATTCAGGCTGGCAGAGTGCTGTCGATGCATCTGAGAAGCCGGATTGTTGAAGCGCTAAAAGGGCATGTAGATATCGATCCCTTCAACATTTGGGAGCCAATTGAAATGCAGGTTGAAGGGATTGGAACTGTACGCATTCTTAAAATCATTGACATTGGTGCACCTGTAACCGTTGACATTGCAGACACCAACCGCCTTATTGGCGAAGAGTGAGGAGCTTAATTATGGCAATTATGATCCCTTCAGTGATTTCTCCGGAGGTGAAATCCAGTGCAGAGCGAAAAATATTTGAATGGTTTCAAAATGCACCGGGGACAGACAAATGGATTGTTCTGCATTCTCTTGGAATCACAACTCACAATAAAGTAATATATGGTGAAACTGATTTTCTTGTTTTAGCTCCGCAGCTTGGTATCTTTGCGCTTGAGGTAAAGGGCGGACGTGTAAAGCGTGAAAACGGAATCTGGTACTTCACAAACAGATACGGTAAAACCAACAGCAAAGTTCGTGGCCCGTTTGAGCAGGCAAAAGATGGAATCTTCAGCATTGTAGACGCTATGAAGAAGCGTGTTGATATCGAGCATCGCTATATTCCCAATGTTTTGTTCGGTTATGGAGTTATGTTCCCGGATATTGAATATGCATCCTCCGGAATTGACGAAGAGCAGTGGCAGGTCTTTGATTCCCGTGACGGTTCCAATGTCAAGCAATTCATTAAGCGACTGGCCGAAGGGGTAAAATCCAAATGGGAAACTGTGTATGGGCC